>Ga0247843_1002469_pt1 | contig 33336 bp, 32 predicted proteins | sample LaCruzMarch2017__FD_192420 | JGI IMG/M metagenome (GOLD analysis project Ga0247843, IMG submission 192420) | Freshwater microbial communities from meromictic Lake La Cruz, Castile-La Mancha, Spain - LaCruzMarch2017_8m | ecosystem: Environmental > Aquatic > Freshwater > Lake | place: Spain... | reverse complement strand
TAAAATCCTATGAGTTTGTGAAATTAAACGATAAAGTGTGTGAGTTTGCGTCACTTATTGAGTCAACAATATTATTTGAATTATCAATTATAAAACTCAATAAATTCTGTGCGTCAAAAGAACCTTGGCTCAAAAAACGATCCAACGTCATTGGATCATAAGACGTTCCACTATTTATATTTGGGAGATTGTTACTTTCCATAACTATACTATTATTCGAAGTATCAGTTGTATGAGAAATATAACTTCTTATATCGTATCTACATATTGGACATTTACAATTACTTCTAAACCAACTATTAATTCCTCGTGTGTTAAAAATATGACTACAATGACGTATTACAGTGACACTATCATCATCTGTGAAATTCTCAAGTGATATTGGACAAGATGTATTAATTGGTCTTACAATATCTCCATATCTAACAATTCTTGTTGCTAATTCAATCTGATATTGTGATGGCGTAACTGCGATAGGATCAAAGAAATTACGTATAAACGATGTAGTTTCATTAGTTGTTGAAGTATTAGATCGATCATTTGTAGTTGAATTGAGTGCTGGAATATAAATAATTTCGTCAACTAATTGAGAATTTGTACTGTTATTGCCTCCCAAAGTTCGATAAATCCTTTGTATATTATTGCTCGATCTATCGAAATTATTTGAATTCGAACGCCCAGGACGACGACGATGACGTTGATTGTTATTATTACTATTATTACTGTTACTATTACTATTATTACTGTTACTATTATTACGGTTACTATTATTAGTGTTATTTTGTCTCACATTATTATGATATTCTCTGTTGTTACCAAGGTTAACAATAGCATTTCGTATTTCATTATTAGAGAAATATAAATGCTCGATAAGTCTAATATTATGGTTGTACATGTTATTCAATGTATCAATAACAGATATATTCCCTGAATTCATAATAAATAGTAATATTAAAACTGTTTAAATATATTTATATAACTACTAATAAGAAATGAATATTGATAAATATAAAGGTAAAGGCTTAAGTGGATTAACAAATTTAGGTAATACGTGTTTTGTTAACTCATGTATGCAGATTCTTTCTCATACATATGAATTAAATATTTTACTGGATTTAGAAACTTATAAACGAAAAATTCAAAATAAACCTGAATCCGTAATATTGTTAGAGTGGGATGAGTTGCGAAAAATATTGTGGAATGATAACTGTATTGTATCACCTGGTAAATTTATAAAAAACATTCAAAAAATATCACGAATTAAGAATATTGAAATGTTTACAGGTTATTCACAAAACGATCTTCCTGAATTTCTACTCTTTATAATAGATTGTTTTCACACAGCTTTAGCTCGAGAAATTAAAATGAATGTAACAGGTAACGTTGAAAATGATACAGATAAGATAGCTGTTAAATGTTTTGAAATGATAAAAAATACGTATAGAAAAGAATACTCTGAAATATGGAACATGTTTTATGCTGTCCATGTATCGGAGATAAGTTCTTTAGAAACAGGGAAACAATTACAATTAACACCTGAACCATTTTTTATGATTGATTTACCTATCCCAGCAAATAATAAAAACCCATCATTAATTGACTGTTTAAATTTATATGTTGAAGGAGAAGTTTTAGAAGGTCCCAATGCATGGTATAATGAAGAAACTAAACAGAAAGAAGATATACGAAAAAAAATATCATTTTGGAGCTTTCCTACTGTATTAGTGATTGATTTCAAGAGATTTAATCATAGAAATCAAAAAAATCAAATTTTAATCTCTTTTCCTTTAGACAATTTAGATTTATCTGAATATGTAATTGGATATAAGAAGAAAAGTTACGTATATGAACTATACGGGGTCTGTAATCATAGCGGAGGTGTTTTAGGAGGTCATTATACAGCATATGTTAAGAACGCTAATGGAAAATGGTATCATTACAACGATACGTCCGTCGTAGAAGTTACCAGTACAGAATCAATTATTTCACCAAAAGCATATTGTCTCTTTTACAGAAAAACTATACCTTTAGATATACCTTTAGATATACCTTTAGAAAAGGTATAGCCAAATACACCTTTTGTAAAGATATAGCCAAATACACCTTTTGTAAAGATATAGCTAAATACACCTTTTGTAAAGATATAGCCAAAAATACCTTTAATTAATTATATAATTTGGCTATACCTTTTGTAAAGGTATAGCCAAATACACCTTTTGTAAAGATATAGCCAAATACACCTTTTGTAAAGATATAGCCAAAAATACCTTTAATTAATTATATAATTTGGCTATACCTTTTGTAAAGGTATATATATGGAGGTAAATACAACATCAACAACAGATCCAGTAAATATGTATGATTATATGAACAATGTTTTTTTGAATCCTACAATATTCATAATAATATTCATAATAATTGTATCATACATAATATTATTCTCTTCTTTAGGAAGTAACAATGATAGTACGGGTAATATGGATAGTAGCAATAGCGGAACAAACATGATTGGTATATTTATTTTCATAATATTAGTTTTACTAGTAGCATTCAATGCGTTTCAGTACTTTTTTAGTATAAACGTAACAGCCTATATTAAGGATTTTTTTACAAATAAACCCATAATAGACATTGTAGTTGATCAAACAAATACATCAGGATTACCATCACCTGTGCCTGAAATTAGACGTAAAAAACAAGTATTTAATATACCAGGAAATACTTACAATTACACAAATGCCAAAGCATTGTGCTCTGCTTACGGGTCACGTTTAGCAAACTATAAAGAGATTGAAGATTCTTATAAAAATGGCGGTGAATGGTGTAATTACGGATGGTCCGATGGTCAAATGGCGTTATTTCCAACCCAACAAAAAACATTTGATACTTTACAAACTATAAAGGGCCATGAACAAGACTGTGGCAGACCTGGTATAAATGGTGGTTATATGATAAATCCCAATTTAAAATTTGGAGTCAATTGTTATGGTCACAAACCAAAAATTACACCCGAAGAAGAAGAATTGATGGATAACACAACACCATATCCTTTAACAGCAGAAGATATCGCATTCCAAGCAAGGGTCGATTACTGGAAGAACAAAGTGAATGAGATTTTAGTATCACCGTTTAATGCTGTATCGTGGAGTGCATAATTTTCAAAAAATAACATTTCTAAAAAACGAATAAATTGCTGTTCCAGAAATGAATATTATAAATGCAATAAAACATATAGTTTCTTTGTCAGTCGCTTCCTTTCTTACCATATGTGCCCTACAAATAGGGCAACTATTATTTACTTCGAACCAATTATATAAACAACTTGTATGTATCATTCCGTCACAATCACATTTTTTAATGTATAATTCTTGTTTTTTCAGCCTGATAATAAATAGTCCATTTATTTCTTCGTGAAAACAAATAAAACATTCACGTGCTGAATTCTTTTCTATAAATGTTTCAGATTCGTTATTGTTACTCATATATAATTACTAATATATCATTATACTACTAATTATCCGTAACCAAACTATTATTTATTCTTTTTTGTTTTTCGTTTGACTGAAACCTTATTATTTTTTTTTGTTTTCCTTTTTTGTTTTATGTTATTGACATGATGAGTTACTAATCCTAATAGTTTTTCGTGAAGATCCTCATCAACCACATTATCTTCTTCTAATTCTATATTTTTACTACTACCTCCGCCGCTAGATTGATAGTAAAGAGGTAACGGCACAACTAAATCACTGAATAGATCGGAAACTTTATTAGACCCTCCAGTTTGACCTTGATTTAAAGGTGATAAACCATTATTTAAAAACCAATTTTTAATGCTAACACCACCACTATATATCATCTTTTCAGGTTCTTTATAAAAAACTAAGTCGTTATCGTCCATATAAAATATTAATATATTAAATTAGTTATTGTAAAACCGCTTTATTTCAGGGACAACCTTAAAGGACCGTTTTTGCTTCAACGTCTCCATTATAATGGCAATCTGACTTGGATTTTTTATAATTTCTCCTAAACTCTTTTCCAAATACTTATATGTTAGGGGCTCAGATACTTTTGTGTTGGCAAACTTTAATTTACCATCACTGATTTGTATCGTTGCGTTGGAAAGATTGTTGTTGGAAGCATGGTTGGTTATATTTTCTGTTAATGTGTTACGTTTCTCTCGTAGTTCCTTTACTTGTTCATTCAATTTCTTAAGCTGGTTATCAACTGTCACCCATTGTTGAAGTTGTGTTTCAAAGTTCATAATATGATAATAGTACAAATATATTATATTATATAAACTTAATGAATTATATAAATAAAAAGGTTGCTTTATTCACAAATGCTAGAGATGAAAAACATATAAAAGAATGGGCCGCTCACCATTTGTTGATTGGATTTGATCATATTTTTATTTTCGACCATAAATCAAAAGTTCCTATTACAAATATTTTTAAAAATTTCGATAAAAGAGTCGTAATAAAAAATGTGTCTCATCTTAATTCGGGTATTAAAATGAATTTAATGAATTACGCAGCATCTATAGGAAAAAAAATAAATGTAGATTGGATGATTTACTTAGATGCTGATGAATTTTTAATTCTAAATGATAGATTTCGAGGTGTTAAACATTTTCTAAATCACTACAACCACGCACATTCTTTAGGAGTAAATTGGTTAATGTTTGGTTCTAATAATTTGGTGAATGACCCAGATGGTCTTATTCTGGAAAATTACACAAAATCTAGCTTATTATTACATCAACACGTTAAAAGTTTCGTGAGACCTAAAGAAATTGTAAACTCTAACAATCCTCATTTTTACAATATCAAACAAAGATCAAGAATGTTTGGAATAAATAATCGAGTTATTACTGATTGTCCTGCGTTCAACAAACATAATATTCCTTATAATGAATCCACAGCGTACATTGCTCATTATGTGAATCAATCGGAAGAAACATTTATTACACGAAAATTGCTATTACCAAGAGATGATACAGGGAAAATGCGGGGTAGTATTAATGTAAAACAAATACATAATGAATTTAATGATCATGAAAATTTACAACCTAAAATTAAATATGCTGATAAAGTTAAGCAATTTATAGCATACAACAGTTAATAATAAATAAAGAAATTTATTATTAGTTTATTATTAATTTATTATTAATTTTTCTAGAGTTTAATGTTTTCTGCGAGACATCATACTACGTCCCTTTTGGTTCAATCCAAGAAGAGTTAGAGGAACAATTGCTTGGTTAATAATTTCGCCCCAGAATCCACCCTTCTTATTTTTACGAGACCTGCGACGTTTTCCTCCGCTCATTGGCCCGGTTGCTGAAGGAGATGGTCCAAGATTTTGGCCTTGAGCACCAACAGAAGAGTTTGATTGAAACTTACCATCTGGGCCACTCTGGTCAAAGACTCTATCAAATTGTTGGTCACCTGTTCCGTTTACAACTGAACCATAACTCGATGCTGATGTATAGCTGGATGGATCTGGTGCGGGCATACCTCCACGAAGAGACCTACTCCTGCTCCTAGCTACACCTCTACTCATAGATGCACTTCTTCCTCTAGATGCACTTCTTCCTCTAGATGCACTCCTACTCTTGTACGCACCCCCACTCTTTGACGCACTCCTACTCCTACTCTTTGACGCACTCCTACTCCTACTCTTTGACGCACTCCTACTCTTACTCCTGGAAGCACTTCTGCTTTTACTCATAGTTCTACTTGCCATATTTATATAGAATGTTGAGAATAAAATTTTTAAATATACTTTTGAAAAAGGTGTATTTTAAAAATTTCTAAACATTGAACTTGCTTAATAATTGTTTGTTACGTAACAATAAAATCAAAATAAACAATATTGCTAAAATCATTACAAAAATCAGAAAAACCAATATTACAGTTATGTAAATATATGGGTTAATTTCATACAAAATGAAATCTATAACAGGTTTAAAAAGGATCTTACATTCATTTTTCACATCATCTCTCTTCAAAATATCTAAACATTGTTGGGCAATTGATTCCTTCATATTTACACCTTCGAATATTTTAAATGGAACAAAATTTAATTGCGTGTTATTATATTTAAATTTTTCTATAGAACCAATAAACAATGGAAAACATTACTGAACCAAATGAATCGTTTGATTTTTCAAAATTATCTTTAGCTCACCCAACTGGAATTCAAGGAGGCGCTTATTTTACAAAAATATTGCACAATAGTAAACCATTATACATACAAACTGTAAAAAGTCTAACAAGACAAGGTGTTGTTAAAAGCGGTAAAAAATATTACTGTGATTTAATGTTTGATAACAATGCGGAAGCGCTTATTCGTTGGTTTGAAAATTTAGAAGAAAAATGTCAACAATTACTTTTTGAAAAGAACCAAGATTGGTTTCAAAATAGTCTCAATATAAATGACATTGAAAGTGCTTTCAATTCAGTGTTGCGTGTTTATAAATCTGGAAAATATTATTTAGTACGCACAAATATTAAAAACAATATTACAAATGATCCCAATATCAAAATATTCAATGAAAATGAAGTTACTTTAGGAGTTGCAAATATTACAAATGAAACAAACATAATTTCTATCCTAGAAGTTCAAGGTATTAAATTCACATCACGAAGCTTTCAAATTGATATTGATCTAAAACAAGTTATGGTTTTAGATAACGAACCAATTTTTGATAATTGTGTGATTAAAACATCCACAAAGAAACCAACACCCACTTTAGAGATTGTTACGTCTCCAATGGTTCAATATGAAGCAAGTGATAAAGTAAACGAAGTGTTGATTGATAACATTAATGAAACCGCCGATGCTTATCCGATTGATTTAGTAGATAAAACAAATGATGATATTGGTGAAAACCCTGAAGTTATGTTCAAAGATGAAACAGAAGACGAATCAACATCTTTTGATCTTGATGTAGAAGAACTTGATACAGAAGAAATCAAAGAATTAAGAGACCTTGACATTAATAATAGTTTAGAAACCTTAACATTGAAAAAACCTAACGAGGTTTATTTTGAATTATATAAAGAAGCTAGAAATAAGGCAAAGGAAGCGAAGAAATCAGCAATTATTGCTTATTTAGAAGCAAAGAATATTAAGAAAACATACATGTTAGAAAATATAAATGATAGTGACAGTGATTTTGACGCAGAAATAGACGAAGTTTCAGAAAGTGAATTAGAAGGTCTTTAGAAAAACAAAATTAACACAATTAAATGACGATTCAAAAAATTATTTTATCATTAATTTTATATAATGAGTGTCTCTTTCAAAAAGCTATGGAATGACTATGGTATAGGCGCTATATTAGTTTTATTAATCGCTGCTTACGGAATTAGTATTTTTGCCAATTACTTATCATCCAAGGGAATGTCAGGTTATGAATCAAATAAACCGATGCAGCCACAATACAAAAACACCAACTCACAAATGTCTGCCGGTGTTAAACCATCGGAACCTTTAGGACAAAATGAAGTTTTCGCTTCTGTAAATGGTATTCAAACAAGTATGCCCGGAATCCCATCATCTTGTTCCAAGCCAAATATCCAAAATCCCGAGGAACTCTTGCCCAAGGACAGCAATAGTCAGTGGGCCCAATTGAATCCGTCTGGAAAGGGTGAACTTGCTAATGTCAACCTTTTAAAGGCTGGTTACCATATTGGTATTGACACTATTGGACAAACATTGAGGAATGCCAATCTTCAAATCAGATCCGAGCCCCCTAACCCTCAATTGAGTGTTGGTCCTTGGAACCAGAGCACTATTGAACCAGACTTCATGAGACCACCACTTGAATTGGGATCCGGACCTCAATAAACAATAAACAATGAACGCTAACTAAATAGCCTGAAAATATTTATATATATTATTTTATATAAATATTCGTATTACCTTAATTGGGGTTATACAGTGTAGTTCTTGCATATGTTATAGCACCTTGGTTATCATTGTCTCCTATACCCCAAATACTAATTTTAATTCTAAAATACAAATTCAGAGATGGTATATAACAACCCAAATCTTTGTTTTCTAAATAGGGCATGTAAGGTTCATCAGCAATATTAGTGTTTTCTAACAACCATTCGTTGTTATTACTAGAGTCAATCAAAGATACCGGTTTACTTGATGCGTCTATCATAGCCGTTAACAAGACACACATTTGAGAGAAACTAAAGAAATTTGTCGGGTTGCCTATTGTTCCAAATAATTGGGGGTTTATACCTGGTGCCGATAAATCAGGAAATCCAGATGAATTTAATATCGCCCATTTTACACCAATTGTTCCACCTTGCGACTCTGGATTATCATACCAAAAATCATCCTGTAGTATATTTCTTGTGGGAACAATTGATTCATTCACATAATATTTATAGTTAAATAATGGGCCTCCTGTATTGAGACGTGTAAACCATATATCATCTGTAATCCTGTCTTGATACAATGGGTTCGTATAGTCTTGACCGGTTAGTTTCGTAAAATTAATTTAATATGGTGACAAGGGTGATGTATACTTTGTTGTAATAAATTGATTTATACATAACGATGGAGCTTGGCTGCGTTGTTTGCAATAGTTAAACATACGAGTTGAAGATCCTCTACCTTTGGTTGCACCTAAATTGACAGAAACACCTGCGATTTTATTGTTACCTCCAAATCTTTTTTGATTTATCCATCCATTGAACATATTATATAATAAATCTATATTTTATTACACCGACTCAAAATAAAAAATAATTTATACCACATATTTTTATCTGTTTTTTATCTTTTTATTGGTTTTTTTCACATAATAGCGTATATCTCAGTATCGACTTGGTGTTTCGTGAAATGTTCCTCATCGTTGAGGAATGACAAAATATCACATATGTTGTCATCTACAATAGGGGTCTTGTCCTTGATGACATAAATGGCCTCAATAAGAAGCGACAAATTATAAGGTTTGACGATATGAATAATGTATAGATTTTCGTAGTAATGATAAAACACCGTAATTTGTGGTGGTGCCGCAATATAAAACCAACGACCATCATATTGTTTTATTGCTTTGTAAAGATCTGCAACCTGTGAATAAAATTTTGGGTCGTTCAATTGTCCTGTCTTTACAAGACTAATCACTTGTCGTAATTTTTTATCTATTATAAACTTAATTGCATCTATGCGTGTAAGCCAAACCCCAATATCCCAATAAACACCGTCGAGTAAAGGCGCACCTTCTTGGTAATTAGGGATGAATTTATGCAGTTTTTGTAAATCTTGCACAATCGTTGTATGTAAATTTGCGTAATCATTTGCAGTTGGGTTGTTTCCTTGTAATCCTAATATTAATCTGTCCATTTTATTCGTTTGTTATTTTTTGTTATTGGATATCTAATAAAAAAGCATTTCAATTTTATTTTACACATACACAAAGTATTTATACATAAAAATATACATAAAGGAATATAGATATGGATCTAAATGACGAACAATATAATTGTAACCGGAGGAACTGGATTTATTGGCAATAAGTTATGCGAAGAATTGTTGAAAACAATGACCAACTATGTAATTTGTTTGGACAACAATAGCACAGGCAATGAAACCAATATAGAGGCATTGAAGACAAACCCAAGATTCAAGTTCATTCATCATAATGTAAAAGATCCATTTATATTCAATGAACCTATTCATGAGATTTATCATTTAGCATGTCCTGCTTCTCCCCCTCAATATCAACGCAATAGTATTGATACATTAGAAACAAACGTTTTCGGAACCGTAAATTTTCTTGAATTAGCAAAACAACACAATGCAAAATTCTTGCTGACATCTACATCCGAAATATACGGTGACCCGAAGGTATCACCACAAACGGAAAGTTATTGGGGAAATGTAAATACGTTAGGTCCAAGGTCATGTTACGACGAAGGCAAACGATGTGCTGAAACATTTACATATGAATATCACAATAATTATAAGGTAGATATTCGTATAGCTCGTATATTCAATACGTATGGCCCAAAAATGAACAAAGATGACGGACGTGTTATTAGTAATTTCATTAATCAGGCTATAAGAAACGAAGACATAACTATTTATGGTTCAGGATTACAAACGAGGTGTTTCTGTTACTTGGATGACACTGTTAGAGGACTAATAGCATTAATGAATTCTGATAAATATTACGGTGCGATCAATATAGGAACTACATTTCACCATGATATGTTAAATGTCGCAGAGAAAATTATTAAATTAACAAATTCCAACTCTAAAATTATTCATAAGGAATGTCCTGTTGATGATCCAACAAATCGTTTGCCTGATATTAGTAAAGCGAAAAGAGTACTTGATTGGGAACCAACAATATCATTCGATTATGGATTACAAAAAACAATTGAATATTACGAATCTATTAGCAATATCAGTTGAATTAACAAATAACTTTGAACCACATTTGTGAGATCTTAAATGTTGAAAGGTCTAATTATGTACTGATTCATAACCCATCATATAGATATATTTTTTGTCATGTAACTCATTATTTTGTTTTATTTGTGTTATTTGCGTTATCTTTTTATTATTGTGACAAGAGATGCCACAATTGTCTTCTGTAGCATATTTAACTTTAAGCAAAGTTTCATTATAATTATGGTTATTCCATCTTCCTAAAGGCGTTTTAACATGTGATACACCTTTATATATATTAATAAAACGTGTAATATTCATTATTTTGATTATATGTTGATAAAAAATTATATTACACATTTCAATTTTTTTATAAACTACACATTTGAAAAAATAAAATGCGTAATATGATTTTTTATCAACATATAATATATGGAAAAACACAGTATATTTTTTTATATATTTATAGCATTTATATTATTGTTTTGTTTGAGAATTTATTATGAATCAGATACATTTAATTTAAAGTGTATAATAGCAACAAAAGACGGCAATAAATACTGTGTGAGAGAAAGAGCGAAAATAAAGGAAGCTGCTAATCTGTTGGCGACTGTTACAGCAAATTGTAAACGCATGGTTATCTATATGAAAGACAAACACCCATCAGATGAACGTGTAATACGTTTAGTCGAAGGCTTTAATCCAACCAAAATATCGGAAACATTGCCAACTAGTGAATTAACCGCCTACAGTGAAAACAAGGGAGAAAAAATAGCGTTTTGTTTAAACACCACGAAACAAGGAAGCGATTTAATCGATATTAACACGTTAACATTTGTAGCACTTCATGAACTTTCGCATATAATGACATCATCAATTGGTCATAAACAAGAGTTTTGGCAAAACTTTAAATTTTTACTAGAAAACGCAAAAGCGGCAAATATATACAACCCGATTGATTATAAGAAAACTCCAACTGAATACTGTGGTATGACGTTAAATGATAATCCGTATTATGATTTGGTTTAGGTCCACCTTTTCCACCTTCATAACTTCGTGAAAAAAGGTGGAAAAAAAATTGAATCAAAATCATTACGAACAATTAATTCAAAAACTTACAAACTTTAAAAAATGAATAATACCAAGCGACGCCATCCTTTTAAGGAGTTGAAGCGGATGTTTGACGCCGATAAATTACCACTTGATTATTTATACAATAATGTCAAAAATGATGAGATAGATACGTTTATTGATGGTATACATAAAAATATCCCAAAACATTTCCCAGATGGTACATTGCTATCAAAAAAACAACTGAAGGTGTTGCGAACTGATTTATTTATTATACAATGTGCTGATAAAAGACGTTACCATTCGTCAAGTGAACGTTTTAGAGGTTACTGTTCTGCATGTTCAGATCATAGAAAACGCAATAAATTAATGAAACCATTTACTGTCACAAAAGATATGGATTGTGAGTGTGCTGTATGTATAACTGCATTGGAAACTGGTGAAAGTGTTACCCAATTGGGATGTCAACATAAATTTCATAAAGATTGTATTCAAACATGGCTAATACAATCTTTGAGTTGTCCATGCTGTAGAAGAAATTTTGAACCGCTAGTAAATGATTAATTACTTTATTTGTCCTTATTACACATATTACACATATATTTTTTTACTTTTTTCAAAAAGTATATATGTTTATTTTTTTTACTTTTTCTAAAAGTATATATATATGTCACAGCCTTTAGTTATTAATCCAATATACAAAGTAAACTATTTAGTTGATGGATTAATAAATACAATATTTGTTTTCGCCGGCAATGATTCTACTTTATTAGACAAAGAGTCACTGTTGAAAAAATCATTCACAAATGACGAAATGAATATTATTCAATCGAATAATATAAATGTTATTTTTTCAAATCAACAAATTCACATGGATGACTCTGTCGGGGTTATCAAAGTTAAAATACTGATTGAACTAAAGAAAGACGTATCAATCGAAGAATTGTATTTATTTTGTCAAAAAACTGAGACGTTGAACTCAGTTTCATTGTATCAATCACTTACTCAAAACAAAAGGATTGAACTCACACAAATTCGATTAGATCAATTTGTATCAAATATTGTAAGTGATGTTAATGGTGAAAAGTTTAACGTGCCTACTCCAAAAGATGTTTACGATTACGATGATATTCTTGAAATGAAAATAGATGACAAAAAGTACATAATTAATAAAGTATTGGGTCAAAAGTTCTTTATAATCGAAAATGAATACCCGTTTATTTGTAATCCATATGACGTTGATTCATATGATACATTCTTTGAGAGAAAAGCCCGTAAAACAATATCAACGTTGAATAGTCATTTGTTATTGAATACAGGTCAAATTATAAACAATAACATATATTTATGTTTAGCAAAAGACGTTTTGGAATTTGTTTCGAATAAAGATGTTAACGAAGAAACAACAGTTAAGATTTATTACCCTTTTCTATATGACAGAAATATTAATAATTTGAAAGACCTAGAGAAGGATAAAACAAAGTTGATTGATGAAAATAAGAAAGTGATAAATGATAAGACAGATGAGTTATTCAAAACAATAGATATGTTCTATGATATTTTTACTATGAGAAAAACCGAATTAAAATATATAAATAAAGGTATCAAATACATAAAAGCTGTTATAAGTCCAGATTTCAATGTTAAAATGCCTCTAGATATTATTTTTAAAATTATACATGCGAGCGAATCAAATCCATTGATCAAATACAATCCATCACAAAAACAAGAGAATATTTATAGGCTTTACACAGATCAAATAGCAACTGATGGTAGACAGATACCATCTCTTAAAAAATCGACTATAATCCAATTAATGAAGGATATTGGTAAGACCAAATCAGTAGCCGTGTTTATTGAACAAATTATAGGCAAAACAACTCAAACAATAATATGTGAGTTTGACGAAAATGGCTATGTAACAATAAGTTGTAATTTCATCAATGCGATAAATAAAGATGACATCAATGTGTTGTTCAAAAATTCAATTAATCCTATTTTACAAGAAATCAAGAATTTATTAGAACAAAGTGGTTATAAATTGAATTTATTCAATAGTTTAGACGACGAAAGTGTTGAAATACGCCAGCTCACATATGAAACACAAATCAAAATAACTAAACCAATTAATTTAGATTCGTATAAGGGTTGTGTTTCCAGTATATTTATTAATGAAACATCCAAAAATCAAAAAGATATTGATTTACGGTTTAAAAGAGTTTCCAATTTTAATAAAGTGACAAGTCAAGAGGCGTTTATTCTTGAAAAAATCGAAGATGGTTACAAAGGTGATGAGTTGGTCAATGAACTTTTACAAAACTATGTCGGCGACTTAACCCGAGAACAAGCGATACAATTGATTCGCAAAGTAGCAAATGAAGTCCAACTTGAACAAGGTGTTAGAAGGACGAGTATAAAAATCAAAGATAACCCAGGATTCAAAACTAAAATTTCACTGGATGAACAAACAGGTGTAATTACAATTATAGTTGAAAATATTAACGATATCAATTATTTGTCAACTATACCGGTTTATTTAGACAGTTTGATTCGATTGACACAAGATATAACAAGTACCAATTACCCAACCAAAGAAATAAATATGTTGTGTTCAACTGACGAAAAGGAGGAAATTAATATAAAGGATATTATTTCACAAACAGAAAGTTCAGCAATAGAACATAAAGAATCTGTTGTGGAAGATTATGATATTGATTATACTAAAGAAGGAGATAAATTAGAGAAGGCAAAGGATGCATTTGACTTGATATTTGGGGATGATGATTATGAAGATGAAGAAGAAATATTTGAAGGAGGCAAAAATACAAGTGATTCTGAACCAAGCATATCAAGTATTGTTAATTCATCACAAGTTATTGATGTTCAACCACAAGAAGAAGAAGGAGATCAAGAAGAAGAAGATCAAGAAGAAGAAGGAGATCAAGAAGAAGGAGATCAAGAAGAAGGAGATCAAGAAGAAGGAGATCAAGAAGAAGAAGATCAAGGAGATGAAGTTACTAAATTAGATAATAAACAATTAGCAAAACCTTATTATTTCCAAGAAATGATTGAAAAACGAGACCCCCTATTAATTCTTAAAAGACGTACTAAGCACTTTAACTCTTATTCTCGTATATGTAGTTCTGATCTTAAAAAACAACCTGTAATTTTAGATGATAAAGAGTTAGCAAGAATACAAAAAGAACATAAGGATTTTCTAAGACCTGAAGACGTTATAAAATATGGTTCTGATCCAAATAATAAATTCAATTACATTTGTCCACGTTACTGGTGTTTAAAAACAAATACCATAATAAATCCAAATGAACTCACAGAAGTAATTGACGAAAAAACCGGCAAAAAGGTTCTAGAGCATCCTACGTGTGGAAGAATTTTACCGGAAAAATCCGATAAAATAATACCAGGTCATTATATTTACGAATTTTATAAACCTAAGCCAGGCAAGAAGGGAAAACCCGAATCTAAGAAATATCCAGGTTTAATCCCAAACTCCCATCCAGACGGGTTATGTTTACCTTGTTGTTTCAGTCACTTTGATACTCCTGGTAGAAAAGCTGAAAATGAAGAATGTCTTGGTGAAAAAGATGTTATTAAAAAAATCGCTGTTGAAGATGTAAAGAAAAAACAAGTTACTAGGCAAGATGAGTATATAATTGGTCCAGATAAATACCCTCTGCAACCTGGACGATGGGGGTATTTGCCATTAAGTATTCAACAAATGCTGCGTGTTGTAAATGCTGATTGTCAAGTAAGCGAGACTAATACTAATATTAAACCAAATCACCCTTGTTTAGTCCGCCACGGGGTTGAAATAAATGATAAGCAATCATTCATAGCTTGTATATCAGATGCTGTATTTTTTGCAAAGAAAACGGTTGATAACCAAATCGCAAAAGTTTTAACTATTGACGAATTTAAAAACAGGATACTTGAATCACTTACAATTGATAATTTTATAAAATATCAAAACGGAAATTTAGTTACAGATTTTCACGATTTAAATGCAGAGGTTGATATAGATAAATACAAAAATACCAAATTATTCACCAAATTAGATTTGAGTAAAAGTGAAGATTTGTTTTTTTTCAGGAGGGTTGTTTCCGCCTTTGAAAATTTTGGAAACTATTTAAAAGACCCTGACGCAATTATAGACCATACATATTTATGGGATATTGTCACAACACCAAACAGCTCTATTTTTCCAATCGGTATAAACCTAATCATTTTTAAAATTCCAGATGATGATATTACCAATAACATAGAACTAATTTGCCCAACAAATCACTATGTGAGTGATTTTTATGATTCAAGAAAACCAACTGTCATTTTGGTTGAACAAGGTAATTATTACGAACCAATTTATTCTTATACTAATAAAGGAAACGATAAACTCGTTATATCAAAGGAGTTTAAGGAACATGACCCAAATTTATCAAACAACATGAGAACTGTTATAAAAGAAGTAATAAAGCCATTCTTTAATGCCATTTGTAAACCTCTTAACAGTATGCCAGAAGGTGGTTTGCCACAACCAAATGTATACGAAGCAAAACGACCGTTATTACTTTACAACCTTGTTCAAAAGCTGGATCGATACAAGTATCAAGTGGAAAAATTGGTTGTTAATTTTAACAATAAGGTAATTGGTGTTGTTGCTACAAGTCCATCGGCACAAACCGGTTTTATACCATGCTACCCATCAGCATTGAATTACGAGTTAAAGGAGAATTTAGATTATGTCTTTATGACTGATTTGAGTATATGGAGAACATATGAAGAAACATTTACTTTTCTTGATCAATTATCAAAACGAAGTAAGAAAAAACGAGAAGAGGCAGACATCCCTTGTAAACCAGCATTTAAGGTGGTCGAAGACCATTTAATTGTTGGTATTTTGACTGAAACGAATCAATTCATACAGTTATCAACACCTGTCGCAGAAATCGATATTAACATTGATCAAAATCTCCCATCCATAGATAACGATAGTTTCATTGTTAACGTAAAGGATAAACCAATGGTTTACATAGACGTCCCAACAACTACGAGTAATGAAGTTGACAATGAACGAGTCGACTATATAAAAAAGATCAAATTGGAAACGAATTTTTACAATGTTTTTAGAAATACAGTAAGAATTCTATTGAATGATTATGAAAATATTAAATTGCGAGAAAAAATAGAAAATGAGATGTCAAAAGACTATATAATTTACACAAAAAAGCTAGAAAATATTAATGAAATGCTGAGACAGCTTGTTGGAAAGAAAGTACAATTTACAGGCAATGAAAGATACTACAAGATAATAGATGAGGTTTCAACATGTATTATAAATGACAAGGATAGATGTGATTCCAAAATTTGTGCATTAACAAATGACAGTTGTAATTTAATTCTTCCAGAGAAAAACTTAATCACGAATAAACAAAATGAACCAGTTTATTTTGGAAAAATGGCAGATGAACTGATACGATACAATAGAATAACGTCTTATATGTTTCAACCTCAAAATTATTTATCATTTGGTAATATTGGTTACAATTTAAGAGATAATGAAATTATAATGATCCAATCTTTATTGAAGGAATACTTTGATTTGACACTTACGCCATCTGTTTCGAACAAATATGTAAAATACAATTCATATGATGAGGCGGAGCCTGTAATATCTCAGATATATGATAATGTAGTAACTGAAATAACGACAGACACGGCTAATAATAAGAATGTTTGTGAACCAACCAAAAATGAACAAATAACTTCCAAGTTATGGAAGGATATTTTTCCTGAGAACTTTAAAGAAATTAGTTACGGTAAAACAAGAAGTTGTACGTTTTCAATTATAATTGATTTGATTGAGAAAAAGTCTAATCAAAAAATGAATGTTAACCAGATAAAGAATGTTTTATACGAAGAATATAAAAAATATTTACAAGAATATTCAGCAAAGATATTGGATATTTTGATTATAGAAGGAAAGAAAACATTAGGCGATCAAGTTAAAGCAGCTGCTTTATCATTTGTAAGTTTTATTTATACTGAGAATTATTTTCTAACACCGTTTGATTTTTGGTTGTTAGTGCAAAAATATGAAATACCAACATTATTCATATCTCAAAGAGAACTACTACAGACAAATTACACAACAAAATCGTTCGTTGGGTATGGTGAAAGAGGTGACAAGTTTGCTTGTATAGTAATTCCTGGTTTGAGACCAGAGAACGTACCCGGGTACAAGTTGATCGTGAACGATAAAGATGAATCGTTTATTTCACTAGACACTGCTTTAAATAACGAATTGATACTTGAATCATTTGACACAAGAACAACAATAGAATCTTATCTTACAGATTTTACTAAAAGAGCGTTAACAGAAAACATAAAAAAGCAAAAACCAAAACTGATTCGTGTAGACCAACCAAATAATGAAGAAAACCCTCTTATAGAACCTCTTATAGAACCAGCTACTAAAAAGACCATAACCAAAAAAAATACTACTAGAAAGAAGAAGTTGAATATTGTTGCAAAGGCAGTGTAATACAACAAATGAAATAACGACATTGAAAAACTAAATGGTGTTATTTGGATCTCTCTCAATACTTAACTATGTGTGTTGATAGAAAAGATTTACTCTCGCATATAAACTTAGGATGTTTATCATTAAACTCTTCAATTTGAACAAATTTTATCGTGTTTTCGTTTGTATAAACATGATTAATTTTGATTACTCTCCTTCCGAAAATTGGATTAAACTTATTAAATTTCGTTATTTTGTGACAAAATCTGTCATATGATAAGGTCTTACTAACAGGAATTAAAGAATGTAAACTGACCATCCATAAATATAAATATGGTTTCATTATCTTGACGAGTGTTTTGATGGGAAAGTCATCGTCTATATTTATTTGTTTTTTAAGAATACAACTATTTGAATAAGATATCATTTCCATGATATCTTCATACAATATATCATCTGATGACTTATTTACATAATTAGATATTATATATTCTCGTAATATGGATTCATGCCTTTTGGTAAATACATTTATATTGAAGTTTGTATTGAAAAATTTAATCAACAATTCATTGTAATAACACGTTTTAAATTTAACAAAAAAATAGATATTATATAAAGTTGATTTATTAAACGGAATATTATTATATGGATTTTTTATGTTTAATGGAATAGAAAAAAAATATTGGGAATTTATCAACGATGTATCAATTATTTTTAATATTTCGTAAATGTTAAACAAGTACTTATTATCGTTTTGTAATATACAAATTACGTTTTTGTCACTTTCGTTTAATTTATTCATACATAAATCTGTATCTACTACTGTTTTGGTTTTTTTGTATTTAAAAATACGTGAAATTTTTGTAAATGTATTATAGGTTTTCTGTATTTTATTGAAAATAGCCCAAATTTCGTCTTTTACTTCTTGGTTATAAAATATATTTTTCATAACTTTATCGATATACATAAATTTCCTATGTACAAAATATTCACATTTATCGTAAGTTTTTAATTCATTTATAAATATATTAAAAATCACATATTGCTGATAATCAATGTTTGTTACTATTTTTTTAGTAATAATATTGAATGAATTCATAATAATTACTAAAAAAAAGTATTTATTATGATTTATTATGATTTATTATTTATTATGATTTATTATTTATTATGATTTATATTTTACACTGCTATTTGAAAGTTAAAACCCAGGATTATAGTCATTATCATTCCCCATATCAACTGCATGTATTGTTACCACATTATTTTGTATGCCAAGTTTATTACATGCGTCATCGGATGTTTGTTCACTTCCAAAGAATTTATCAATCTCATCCTCAACATTGATTTGTTTATACTCGCTCGATGCATCAAGCTTCTGCATTTCTTCAATATCAAGGAACACCTGGAATGCACTTGTTCCAAAGAACCCTTCTTGTCCACACATAATGTTTGCCGAAATACCCCGCAATGTATCTAGGTCCGCATGTCGTGCCGCTTTAAGGAACATTTCAGGGGTTTCTTCAAAGGAGGCTTTGGCAATTGGTCCAATATTATCATTGTTGATTCCGTGGCGGAAGATTGAAATCATTTTGCTTGTGAATGTCATTCTGTCAACTAGAACACTATAGTTGTGATAATTAATATATGTTCCATCGAACGATATTACCTCCATGAGTTCGTTCATTATAATTTGTCTTGCTGCTTCGATTCCAAGAACATTGTATATTTCCACAATATCATTACTGAATGTTTTGGTATCTTCGATATAATCAAGACCCAATACATCCAATAAATTAGTTCCAACCGTATCTAGAACCCACATATCTTGTTTTGTATACGTGCCATTTACTTCAATTACTGAATCCTTGATTTTACGCATGATCACTTTATCAACACCTTTAACTCCCCTCAAAACTACATTTTGAAGCAATTGATCTTGGAAATTCTTCAATATGTATATTTGGTCCGATTGATCAAGTGGATTTATCTTTGGTTTATTTTTACCCTTACCTGAATTGTTTTTGATTACCTCATTCATGCGGATCCTGAATATGAGTTTATCTGAATTGTAGTCCGAATATACGCATGATATTTGATTCTCAAAACAATTATTCAATGTAAAATTAACATCGTCCATGGTTATATTCTTTTCAAGCATTATCTCTGGCTCCATTACCATCCTAATAATCCACTTTGATTTCTCATTCTCTTCGTTTAACTTAACGTCAGCACACTCATTTACCATACCCTCAAAAACCCTATACTGTTCAATTGTATCTTTGTCATCGTCTATCAAAGTATTTAAGTCATCCGGATCAAAACATATCTCAATTGTTTTAATGATTTCTTCCAATCGTGTGTGTTCTAGCATATACATGATTGAACGAGCCTTATCCTTCTGTGTCGAGTCTTCATCTTTCAGGAAAACCGTTAATGACGGATTTTTTGGTTCACTCGATAACGACAAAATCTCCTCAATTCTTGGCACACCACGAGTCACGTTGGATTTTGATGCGACTCCGGCAAAATGAAATGTATTTAACGTCATCTGAGTCGACACCTCACCAATGCTCTGGCCAGCAATCATTCCAATCATTTCTCCAGGTGCCACAATGGCTCTTTTATAATCAATTGTAATTGTATCCAACAACATTTTTAATGCACTTGAATTAAATCGTTTGACTAATAACAATTGTTTGGGAGCCAAATAGTAATAGTACAATGTCTTGAATAACATTGTTGGCGGAGCATAATGTATTTTCTCTAGGTTTTCGTAATATGTTTCAATTAACTCATATGCTTCGACTGGTGTTATATCAACCAACGACGACCCTGTTATGTTGTTTTGACCTTGGATATTTCCAATTATATACGAAAACGCAACTGGGCAATTTACGACCTCTTCGGCCTTGCCTTTAAAGACATGTTTTACAATTTCCTTTCGCATTTCAATCATCATATCTGTATATTTTTTATTGTAATCATCCAATTTTTTAGACTGGTTTCTGTATCTGCTCATTATATTCTTTATGAATATATTTGAAATCATCTTGGTATTGCCTTTTTCATCCGGTAAAGCGTAATGATCATATATATCTTGAATACTCATTGTAACAATTGGGATCATTTGATTTTCAACCTTTATAGTGTCGATATTATCATCACCGTAAACAAATTGAACAATCTTGTTCTTGTTAGTTCTAACAGTCATGTCATAACTCACCATCAAATCTTCCAATCCTTTGATTAATCTTCGCTGGATATATCCTGTGGTGGAAGTTTTTACAGCGGTATCGATCAACCCAACACGACCTCCCATAGCATGGAAGAATAATTCTTGTGGTGATAAACCATTAATATAAGAACTCTCTACGAACCCACGAGCGCCTGGTGAATCATCGTATTTCGTATAGTGTGGTAACGTTCGATGATCGAACCCATAAGGAATTCGCTTTCCATCTACGTTTTGCTGACCCAAACAAGATACCATGAACGAAATATTCAAATCGGAACCTTTTGATCCGGCATTCACCATTGTTACGAAACGATTATCTTTACCAAGACTTTTTAATCCAATCTTACCAGATTCCGAAGTTGCTTGATTTAGAACGTTATTCACTTGCGTTTCAAACTCTTCCTCGTTTGTCTTTCCCGTATTATTCTCAAATACCCCAAGTTGGGTTTGATCAATTAAATTCTTAACATCATTTTTCTTTTTTGTAATGACTTCAATAATTGCGTCATTCGTTTTTTTATCGGATATCAAATCACTAATACCAACACTAAAAGCACTTGATTTCATATACTCAGTCACAACGTTTTGCAAATCATCGATAAACTTTGAAGATGCCATGTTTCCAAAATCGTTACACGTTCTATGTAAAAGTCCCTTCGTTCCAGCACCTAATACACCCTTATCCATTTGACCACGAATATACTTACCATTTCTTATTTCCAAGAATGTGTTGTAATTTTCTGCTTCTGTTTTATCCTCTTTGAACGCCTTTGTTTTATACTTTAATGATAACGGAGGCATAATTTGAGTAATTATATCAAAACTTGTGATCTTGTTGCCCAACTTTAGTAATTCTTTCTCATTTACACCATTGAACATCATCAATATGTTCATGGCCTCTCTTTGTGTGAAATTAATATTTTCTCTTGTGAATTGATAACATCCAAGCATTGAATCCTGGTAAATTCCAATAATTGATGTGTTGTTCGCAGGGCTGATTATTTGATAAGGAACCGCCGCTAAATTTTTAAGTTCTGCCTCAGACTCAGGGTCTTGCGGCATGTGCAAATTCATCTCGTCTCCATCGAACTTGACACCATTTATGCTAACAAATATTTTAGATTATTTATTAATATAAATAGTGTCGCCCCCAAAGTTTCCAGTGGGGAAGGACTGTATCTTAAGCAAGCTCTGGATGGCTAATCCTTCACAGCTCACCAACACCCGTTCAGTCTCTGAATGCCCTCCATTGTCTGCCAAGCGACGTTAGGAAGTAACACTGCGGATTGCCCGTTTCTAGTTTACTGAAAATTATCAGTTCACTATCATTTATCACTTTATTACCATTGGTTTACGGCTATTAACCGTGTTCCTCACAAATGTTTCCAAATGTGAGTGGTAGTGATAACTTTGGGGGATTCCCGGCAACAAGGTATTTCGCAAATAAGTTAATATTCACTAGGGAGTTACACGCTTTTAACGCTCCCTGTTGCTAACCTCGATGAAGTTTTTCGATCAGCATTGTATGGTTTGGTGTCAGCGACGTTCATTCTAAAAGTGTCACCACGGGTCATAATTCTCGCAATATGACACATCATTGACATTCTATGTAAAGTTGGTTGACGGTTAAACAGAACCGCATCACCGTCCATCATATGTCTATGAACAATATCCCCGTCTTCAAGGACAATTGAGTTCCTATCAATATAACGCAACGTTATGGATTCGCCAAACTTTTTTTCTAATATTTTGGCTCCGGGCCAATTGTCCGGACCATTCTGTACCAATTTTGTCAAATAAGCTTTATTGATCTTATTGACAATGACTGGTTTTGTAATGTTTTTAGCAATTTTCATAGGAATACCGAGTTCTCTAATAGATATATTAGGATCTGCTGTAATAACTGAACGAGCGCTAAAATCAACACGCTTTGCCATCAAATTTCCCCTCATGCGCCCACCCTTGCCGTTCAATCGATCCTTGATTGATTTTAGCGGACGTCCTGAACGCTGCGCAACTGATGCAACTCCTGGGATTTTATTATCTACTTGTGTAGCAACATAATACTGTAAAACTGTTGTCCAATCTTCAATCACATTTGCTGGTGCATTATTTTGAATTTTCTCTTGTAGGGTTTTGTTAGTTTTTATGATATTCACCAAAATATGACTCAAATCATCTTCGGATCTCTGTTGCGCATCATGTTTGACTGATGGTCTTACAGCTGGAGGCGGAACATACATCGCTTGACAAATCATCCAATCAGGTCTTGAATAAATTGGACTAAACCCCATAAACGAAACATCTTCATCTGATATCCTTTTGCAAATTTTTATTACAATTTCAGGTGTTACCTTGATTATAATTGGTTCACCAGACTCACCTCCCGATTCGCCTTTCTCACCTTTCCATTCCGCAAATATTGTCGCAAGACCTTCTTTCCTAATTTTATTTGGCTGAAGACAACCACACCCGTCGTCGGTATCTTCACCACACCTTTTAATTTTACTAGCTAATTGAAATACATATTTCCATCTATTCTCACCTTGTAATTTAAGTGCTTGTTTATATTTCTCTTTACTGATAAGGAGTTTGCTACATTTGAAACAAACACATCGTAAACATTTTAATACAGTGCTTAAATATTGTATGTAGAATACTGGTCTCGCTAATTCAATATGACCGTGATATCCGGGGGTTTGCATATAATCTAAACCATCTGTAGGGCATATTAATCCAGGCTCTAGAACCCCCATTCTTGGATCAAATAATCCTCCTATCACCGGTTTATTATTTATGTATGTATCTCTACTAGTAATTTCTGCCACCGATCCTTTTCTGATTTCATCTGGCGATAAAATACTGAATTGAATGCCAATCACTTTAGAACAATTGGGTGGACTAATGATATTTGACATCTCTTATATATTGTTATAATAATTTAGATTTAGGTTATTTTTAATTCAATTTTATTTTCATTATTTACTTGATTTTAATTTGATTGATACTCAATACATAAATCTTTGAGTGTCAACAAATTAAAAATATTTTTTTTTATAAAAAAAATTGAATGCTTTTTTTATTTTTAATATGAATTAAATAGTTTAAATAAAATGGCACGTGATACCAAAACCAATAACAAGAATCAGGCTAAGGCTAACAAGGCGAAAGCGCTTGAAACACGTAATAAAAAGACACGTGGAAAACAAGACGATAGTAGTAGCGACGAAAGTGAATATGATGATGAAGAAGAGGATGAGGAGATGGATGCAATTGAGTACCGTAATTTCATTTCTTCATTATTTCCATCTAAGAACATGGATAAAAAGGTTAAGAGTGGTGAAAAATTAAAGAAGGCTTTGGTAAAGGACGTAAAGAAAAATAAAAAGGTAATTGAAAGCGATGATGAAGAACTTTGGGAAACAGATGAAGAAGAAGAAGAAGAAGTTGTCACTAAAAAATCCGCATCAAATAAGAAAAATAAAAAAAACCAGAAAAACCAGAAAAACCAGAAAAAAAATGTATCTAACATCGAGACCGACTCAGATTATATTCCAACTGAAGAAAGTAGTGATGACGAATGCGACGACGACGATGATGATTGTGATGACGAGGATTGTAATAAAAAGGGTTCTGGAAAAGTAAATATATTCTTAACTCTTGGGGGAGATGAGTATGATGATGAATTTGATGAAGATGATGATGAATTTGATGAAGATGACGATACCGAGGATGAGGACGCACCAGTTTCATCTGATGAAGAAGACGATGATGAAGAAGAGTTGGACGAAGAATTGATTCAAAAGAAATGCAGAAAAAATACAAAAAAGGAAAAAGAAAAAGAAAAAGAAAAAGAAAAAGATGATAAAAATAAGAAACAGGCTTGTTGCACACCATCAATTGAGAATGTAAAAAAGGATGAAGATACGTTGATTAAATTAAAGGATATTTACGAAAAAGATAAAGATAATAAGATGATCCAAGAGTGTATTAGTGTTTGTGAAGCAAAAATTAAAGAAAACAATAAGAAACACGATAAAAAACAAAAAAAACATAAGGAAAAAAATATGCGTATTTTCAAGAAGATTATCAAGGATAAGAATACCAATAACGATTTCCAATTTTATGAAAAATTAGATACTGAACAACAGAAAAAAATCATAAAGGAATTGCGTGAAATTAACAAAGTTACAAGAGTTGAGAAACCATACAGAATGACATTATTGGAATCTACGATACCAGTTAGATTTAAAGCTGCCGCTATGAAAAAGATTAATACTATTCGTAATATGGATCCAGGAAGTGGTGAGTATTATAAAAACAAGCAATGGATTGATGCATTTATGCGAATCCCATTTGATAAATTTGATAAGTTACCTATCTCGATTGATGATGGTATTGAAAAATGTCACGATTTTATGGAAAACGCACGAAAAATTTTAGATGATGCTGTTTATGGATTGAACGACGCTAAAATGCAAATTATGCAAATGACTGGGCAACTCATTACTAACCCAAAATCGATTGGTTGTGCGATTGGAATTTACGGTCCTCCAGGAACTGGAAAGACAAGTTTGATCAAAGATGGAATTGCCAAGATTTTGGGTCGTAAAACAGTGTTTATTGGATTAGGAGGTGTCAAGGACAGTAGTAAATTGACCGGTCACAGTATCACATACGAAGGTTCTGTGTGGGGCGATATTGTACAAGGTTTGCTTGACAACGACAGTTCGTCAGTTGTTTTCGTATTTGATGAAGTTGATAAGTTGAGTCAAACACAACAAGGTGATGAAATTACGGGAGTGTTGACTCATTTGATTGATACAACACAGAACAACAAGTTTCACGATAATTATTTTAGTGAAATTGAGTTTGACTTGAGTAAGTGCCTTTTCATCTTCAGTTATAACGACGAGTCTCTGGTAAATCCAATTTTGAGAGACAGAATGTATCGAATTAAAACGGATGGATATGATGAGAAACAGAAAACGGTAATTAGCACCAGCTATTTGCTACCAAAGATTCGTGAACAAGTTAAATTCAGCAATAGTGATATTATTATTCCAGACAGTTCTATTCATTATATGATTGAAAAATATTGTGAGAAAGAGGATGGTGTTCGTAATCTCAAACGTTGTTTGGAAATTATTCACACAAAGTTGAATTTATATCGGTTGATGAAACCAGGATCAAATTTGTTTGAGAAAGATATGTCATTAAAGGTTGAATTTCCATTCACTGTTACAAACGAGATAGTTGATAAATTAATTAAAAAAAATGATAAAACTGGACCCACATTCAATAGTATGTATATGTAAAAAACTTAAAATAATAAAAATAACAATAATTAATATAATAAAAAATGGAACCTATTTTTTTTATGGAAATTTACAATAATTATACAATAATCCAAAAGACAAAAAAGCAGGTTGATAATGAAAGTGAACAAAATTGTAAACAGGATTGTAAACAAGATATTATGACTAATTGTAATCACGAGTTTGTAAAGGACATGATCGATATTACACCTGAACAATCAATGAATATTTGCTATTGTGTAAAGTGCGGTTTTACACGATAAGTTTGTAAATTTACATGTATACAAAATACATGTAAATTATCGTTTAATTATTTTCAACAGCTAACCTAGCTTCTTCAGCTAATCTAGCTTCTTCAGCCAATCTAGCTTCTTCAGCCAATCGTAATTCTTCAGCCAATCTAGCTTCTTCAGCCAATCGTAATTCTTCAGCCAATCTAGCTTCTTCAGCTAACCTAGCTTCTTCAGCCAACCTAGCTTCTTCAGCTAACCTAGCTTCTTCTGCCAATCGTAATTCTTCAGCCAACCTAGCTTCTTCAGCCTTTCTGACTTCTTCTGCCAACCTAGCTTCTTCAGCCTTTCTGACTTCTTCAGCCAATCTAGCTTCTTCAGCCAACCTAGCTTCTTCAGCCAACCTAGCTTCTTCTGCCAATCGTAATTCTTCTGCCTTTCTGACTTCTTCAGCCAATCGTAATTCTTCTGCCTTTCTGACTTCTTCAGCCAATCGTAATTCTTCTGCCTTTCTGACTTCTTCAGCCAATCGTAATTCTTCAGCCAATCTAGCTTCTTCTGCCTTTCTGACTTCTTCAGCCAATCTAGCTTCTTCTGCCTTTCTGACTTCTTCTGCCTTTCTGACTTCTTCTGCCTTTATGGCCTCATCTGCCTTTCTGACTTCTTCAGCCAACCTGGCTTCTTCTGCCAATCTAGCTTCTTCTGCCTTTCTGACTTCTTCTGCCTTTCTGACTTCTTCTGCCTTTCTGACTTCTTCTGCCTTTCTGACTTCTTCTGCCTTTCTGACTTCTTCTGCCTTTATGGCCTCATCTGCAAACATAACCTCTTTTGCCAATCTAACTTCTTCCACCAAACGTAAACGTATTTCTTCCTCCAAACGTAATTCATCAGTCTTTTTAACTAAATGATTTTCATTTACGCATAAACCATCACATTCTTTAACTTCATTAACGGGAGTTGTCCATTTTTGTTTCAATGCCATAAATTTTTTATAATCAAATATAGAGGGTTGAGTTGTTATATTTGTTTTAGATTGTGTACCAGATCTTAGATTAAAAAAAAAGTCCATTTACATATATTTATATTTTAAATTACTAAACTAAACGTGGATTCTTAAGCAGGTGTCATTTTTTATCTATATATGTAAACCATCTACATAATTTGTATTGAAACAATTTAAATGAAAACGAATTTCACCATATAAATCATTTTTTACATTACCTTCCTCTACAGCAATCATTGGGTATATTAATGCCTTTTTTCCAAATTTCGTTAAGGTCCAATCTGGGTTGAATGGCATAGTATCAATTGTTTCTATCGCATGTTCTATCGTGTATCTATCTAACAAATTAATAGCATGTTTTCTTGAAATCAAATACATTTGAGCTCCCCATATATCAGCAGGGTAATCATAATAAGAATATTTTTCAGTTCTTGCTTTTAAAGAGAAACTAGTATTAGTATCATAAATTTTGAATGATAATAAATAACCAAGCAACATTAAATCTAATTCTAAACTATTAAATGTATTTATTATATCAGGTAAATCATTTACAAATTCTTTTGAAATAAGGATATCATCTTCGGTTACAATACAGAAATCCTTTGATGTTTTTTCAATAAAGTGACGTATCGAATCCATATGCTGTAGCATTATACTCCACGTACGTATTTCAGCATTTTCAGGTACATTAGCTAACCTATCATCATTTTTTTCAACAGGATCAACAAATAGTAATTCTAAATTGAATGAATTAAACCTCGAAATCATTTTATTCTTTCTATCATCATCTTTGTAATTCACAGTATAAAATCCAATATTTTTCATATAAATAACAATTTATTTTTGTCTTTAATATATTTGCACCCTTGAAGTTTTATACCATTGAAGATTTGAAATCTATACAAATAAAGTATAGTCTTCAAATCTTATAACTCCGCAAAAAATTATTCAAATGTGTAAATATTCAATGGTCTAAAATGTTACATATTTAACGTTTTCGACTACGTGTTGATCCCCCTTTATTAATTGTTTTTTTATAAGAGCATGTTTTGCAATTATTGAATAATCCGGGTATAAATTTTCCTAGTTTTATCATTTGTATTTCAGAAGCTTTAAGCTTCTTGCTAATAGTTCCCGTATGTTTTCTTTTATGATACTTGCTAATACTTTTATAACCTTTCCCCTTTTTAATAGAAACATTACGCACTATTTTTCCACCATATTGATTGTTTACCACTTCAGTATTCTCATATTCAAAATTATTTGATTCTTTTAATCGAGGAACAGACATTATATATTATAATTATAAAATAATCATAATAATATATAATTATTTATATGAGAGAAATTTTAATTCGTTTGTTTCATATACTTATCGTTGGCATTTTGTTTTTGTATGTAGGAATTACAAGATCAGATATTCCCAGCTTTATGTATCCAATTTTAACAACATTAGGTGCAATAATCATTTTGTATCACTTCTTTAAGGCTTATAAAAAACTAAACGCAGGAATGAATCCTTGGGTAAACTATATACATATTTTTATTATTGGGCCATTGTTACTTTGTATTGGATTAAATAGAGAGAAAACCCAAAGGTTTTACTTTGAACTATTATTGATGTTAGGGTTCGCTTCGATTGGATATCATGGTTATTATTTATTCAATTACAGATTGATTTAATCCATTTTTTATTTAGGACAGCATTCACACTAGAAAATGCACCATTTACCCATCCCTGATTTTCACTTACAACTTCTCCTACAACGAGAATCCCATTTTGAGGATGCTGAGCCTTATCAATAAATTCTTCTCTACTTTCATATTTATTTGTCAACGGAGTGTAGTAATGAGTTCCAATATTCCAATAATAATCTTTAATTGCTATTAATTCTAAACTTTCATCGAGAATACCTAGTGCTTGTTCTATTAAATAACAAAATATATCTCTATTCTTTTGCGTATTTTCTAGATATTTTTTTAGAAAAGTAGCATTTGCATTGTCAGAATACGCAATCATATATACTCCTTTATTTGCGTCGATCGGTATGATTTTTTGTAAAGGACCAGGAACAATAGTATAACCATTTATATATTTTTTCATTATTTCGGATGATTTTTTTGAAAATTTACCATATAGTCTAAGAAAGGTTTGACCTTTAATTTCGTTATAAATACTATTCTTATTAGACGCACCAGGAATTATTTGTTTTATACTATCAATAGTTGTAGCAACTATAACCTTGTTAGATTCAAATACTGTGTTATTATCGGTTTCAACTAAAAAGAGACATGGGTTTGTTTTTGTTTTTGTAATACTAATCACTTTCATTGATGTTTTTATTTTATCGTTTCCAATTTTATTGTGAAGAGTTTTGACTAATTGTTTCCAATTTATATATAATCCTTTCCAACAACATGAGTTGTCGTCCATTCCGTAATTCTGTATAACGTCAAATGCATCTGCGTTTTCGTAATCAGTATACCCGACCGACACTAAAAAATCGTTGTATAATTTATTGCCTAATATTGGGTTGGCGAACTCTTTAAACGTAACACGGGGTTGATTTTTGTTTTTGTTGTATTCATTTTTTAAATATTGTATTATTTTCTTGATATCTACTATGTTATCAATTTGTGTTGAATAGTATGGTTTAAAATCAAATTCTTCGAAAGGCAGATCAAGCTCGTTTAATAAATTAATTAATAGTTTGTCTTTATTTTTTCTACCTATACCAGCACCAGTTACTATTTGGGTTCCATAAAATGTATCATTACTAGTTCGTCCACCAATCCAGTTTTTCTTGTATTTTTCTAAAATAATAAAGGACGTAGATGGTGACATTTTTTGTATATTGTAAGCAGCATACAATCCTGAAATACCACTTCCAATAATAATTACATCATAATACATTTCGATATATATAGTAGAATAATAAAATTTTATAAAGTTTTTGAAAAGATTAATGAAGTCTCCTACAACTCAGTAAGACTTCTTGGCGAAACAATAGATGTTTCAGCGAAGCAACAAAAATAAAAAATATAATAATAGATTTATATATTATATGTTGAAAAATATAGCAAATTTCAATAATGTAAATGATTATTTACCATTATTTAACGCTGTTTTAATTACAGATCTATTTGTAATTTTATTATTAAATACAGGTGTCATTAATTCAAAAGTTTTACATAAGTGGTATTTACAATATAATTTATCTGCTGTTATTGCGGATGTATTAATAATATTAATTGGATTAATTATTACAAGAGCAATTTATTATTACATATTTAGCGATTTTTCACTACTAAAGTTTATTATTGTAGCGACGGTAGTACAAATTATTCATGATATATTATTTTATATTTTTTTCAGCAATACACCTAGAGGAGTAAATAGAATGCTTGATACCTTCAAGGATTATGCAAAAGAAGTATCTTTTAAAGCAATTATTGCTGATAGTGGCATGATTATAATGGCATGTTTAATTGCTTCTTATCTTGTAAATCAAAACACAAATACTAATATAATTGTATTAGTTTCATCTTTATATTTGTTACCATATTTTTTATACAATTAATAATAATATTTTTGATTTTTATGATAACAATATCATAAAAATTATTTCCCCCAAAACTTTTTTAGAAAAATCATTTTTGTCATTTTCCAAAGGTGTAATGCATTTAATGTCACATAAAGTAATATATTACTTTTTAATATGCACGTTGAGTATTTTCAAATTGGGTCACATGAAGGAAACACTATAAATGATAGTTTATTTAATAAGGATATTGAGAAAAAAACTGTATTTTTAATTGAGCCCGTACCACATTTATTTGAAAATTTAGTTAATAATTATAGAATTAAGGCATCGAATGTGAATAACGAAACAAATGTGATTTGTTTAAATATTGCTGTTAGCACAAAAGATGGTGATATAGATTTTTTTATTCCATCTTTACGAAACGATTTCACTAAATTTCCATATTGGGCTGATCAAATATCATCTATTAACGAATCTCATTTAACAACCCATTACTTTGCTGAGAAACTTTTAGTAGATAAGTTAAACGTACCATGTAAAAGATTAAATACAATAATAAATGAGTATAATATTACCTCAATCGATTTTCTGTTTATTGATACTGAAGGTCACGATTATGATATTTTAATGGATTTTGATATGTCCGTTGTAAAACCTAATCATATTTTATTCGAAAATAGACATATGGACGGTTTCAATTCTAAAAATCAAAAATATAATTATTTATTACAGTATTTTCAAAATATTGGTTATAAAATAATAAATGAGAATGAAAATGATACGCTGTTAAGTTTAACGCCAGACATTCATACTTTTACTTCTTTGGTATAAATAATATTATTTTATAATTATATAAAAAACTTATTTATAATAGTGTATAATGAAAATAGGTATAATAGGTAATGGTTTCGTTGGTAAAACGTTATTGACGTTAAATTGCGATGATATACAAGTTTTGGCATATGACACAAATCCTTTGTTGCGTTTTCCAAATGAAAATATAAAAATGCTTGATTTGATTGATTGCGAAATTATATTTATTAGTGTCCCGACACCGATGAACAGTGATGGATCATGTCATATAAATATTATATTAAACGTAGTTGAGGAATTGAGAAATCTAAAATATAATGGTTTTATGGTTTTACGTTCAACAGTTCCAGTTGGGACAACAGATAAAATTAATTTACATTTTATGCCAGAGTTTTTAACGGAAAAAAACTTTGTTGAAGATTTTAAACACAATAAAAATTGGTTTTTCGGTTTATTAGGATATGAGAAGGATGAAATTTTTAAGAATAAAATAACAAATCTTTTTGATTTAGCTATATCAAATGATAAAATAAAAAATAATAATATACACTTTATACCAAATAGTGAGGCTGAAATGATCAAACTTTTTAGAAATTGTTTTTTGAGTGTTAAGGTATCTTTTTGTAATGAAATGGCAGATTATTGTAATTCAAAGAATGTTGATTATGATAATGTAAGAAAACTGGCTTGTATTGACGAGAGAATTTGTTTAAGTCACACTGCTGTACCAGGCCCAGATGGGTTATATGGTTTTGGCGGAACATGTTTTCCCAAAGACACAGCCTCGTTGCTTTTTGAAATGAACGTAGATAATGTTAAATCATATATACTAAAAGCAGCTGTTGATAGAAATAATACAAAAGATAGACCTGAACAAGATTGGAAGTTAGACAAAGGACGTGCTGTTATATAGTGCACTTACAAACGGTTTACTGTGTGGTAATGAGAACAAGATAATAATCTTTTTGCCAAGGAGGTTTAACAAAAGTCTTTAAGTAGGTTAGGCCATTTATTATATAAAAAGTAATCTTTATTTTCCCAAGACTTTTTTGGGAAAATCGTTTTTGGACATTTATAAATGTCCAAATTTGAGTTTGGGAAAATAGTCTTGGAAAAACACACGTTTGTGAGCATAATGAAAAATTAGCGTCTGGGGCC
>Ga0247843_1002463_pt1 | contig 33469 bp, 25 predicted proteins | sample LaCruzMarch2017__FD_192420 | JGI IMG/M metagenome (GOLD analysis project Ga0247843, IMG submission 192420) | Freshwater microbial communities from meromictic Lake La Cruz, Castile-La Mancha, Spain - LaCruzMarch2017_8m | ecosystem: Environmental > Aquatic > Freshwater > Lake | place: Spain... | reverse complement strand
GCCTCTCGTGATGGCCTCGTCGCTCTTCGCCGAGACCCCGGCGGTGCCTTGGTGGGGCGGCGCCAAGCTCGTCTTCCAGGCCGCTCCAAGTTAGGGAGTTCTCGGGGCGTGGAAATCCAGGCTAGGGAATCTCGGGCAGGTAGACGTCGTCGAGGGAGAGGACGCCGCCGAGGTCGGGGAGGTCGAGCGCGCCGGCCCTCACGGTGCTGAGCGACCACGTGCCGTCCTCGGCCCGGCGATGATGCTCGATGCAGCGCTCGGGCTGATCGACGAGCAGGAGATGCCGCAGTGATGGGATCTGCCGGTAGTGCTCGGCCTTCGCCCCGCGGTCATAGTCGCGCGTGGAGGTCGACAGCACCTCGTAGAGCAGCACCGGGTTGAGCAGGCTCATGCCGTCGGCATGGATCTGCCAGGCCCCGCACGCGACGCCGCCGTCGGGGTACGTGTAGAGGCCGCTCTCGACGACGTAGATGCGCTGGTCGCTGTTGAAGACCCGACACGAACCGGCCCGAGAGAGGAGCCCGAGCGCGACGAGCATGCTGGCCGCAGCCCGATTGTGGGCGGGTGTCGCGCCTGCCATCGCGAAGACCTCACCCCTCAGGGACTCGTGCTTGATGGGGCTCCCAGCCTCCATCGCGAGATACTCCTGTTCGCTCCAATGCATGAGCCGGGCGGTGGTTGAGTGCATGGGTGGGCGGGGTCGACCCTAGCAGACGGGATGGGGCCTTGGGTCGGTCGCTATGGGTGCGAGGGAGCCTTCGGGGACGACGCTGTACACGCGAGCGCCGGGGAGGCTCAGGGGTCGATCCCCGCGTGTGCGGGGGAGCCGCGGCGAGGAACCACGAGGTCACGACGGCGCAGGGTCGATCCCCGCGTGTGCGGGGGAGCCGCCAGCGCGTCGGAGGCGCTGTAGAGAACGAGGGGTCGATCCCCGCGTGTGCGGGGGAGCCATGCGGAGCACGCTCGCGACCATGTCGCCCCCGGGTCGATCCCCGCGTGTGCGGGGGAGCCGGGTGAAGCGGGCGTAAGACAGTGCAGGCGCGGGGTCGATCCCCGCGTGTGCGGGGGAGCCCACCCCCGCTAACTTTTCTGCAAACCGCTGGAGGGTCGATCCCCGCGTGTGCGGGGGAGCCTCCGATGGGCGCGTGGCCTACACGGCGTCGCCGGGTCGATCCCCGCGTGTGCGGGGGAGCCCGAGCTGGCGTATCCGCTCACGCGTCAGGTTGGGGTCGATCCCCGCGTGTGCGGGGGAGCCGCGGTCAACGACCTTGACGCCTCGCTGGTGACGGGTCGATCCCCGCGTGTGCGGGGGAGCCTAGGGGTTGCCCGGCTGTGGACGCCCGCCGCCGGGTCGATCCCCGCGTGTGCGGGGGAGCCTCGGAGAGACGCCCGAGCAACGAGATCGCGTCGGGTCGATCCCCGCGTGTGCGGGGGAGCCAGGCGATCGATGGCGCGGGGAGCGACGCGGCTGGGTCGATCCCCGCGTGTGCGGGGGAGCCCGACCAACCTCACGCGCGAGCGGATCCGCCAGCGGTCGATCCCCGCGTGTGCGGGGGAGCCCTCGCCTTCTCGGACAGCGCGTGTAGTCCGCGGGGTCGATCCCCGCGTGTGCGGGGGAGCCTTCTGAGCTGGCGCGAGGCGCGGAGGGCGGGGGGGTCGATCCCCGCGTGTGCGGGGGAGCCGGTGTCGCCACCGCACCGCTCGCGCCTGGACACGGTCGATCCCCGCGTGTGCGGGGGAGCCTTGATCGAGGTAGCGCACCGCGCCGTCCAGCTGGGTCGATCCCCGCGTGTGCGGGGGAGCCACCGCCGCATTGATCGCGCGGGTGACGCGCCGCGGTCGATCCCCGCGTGTGCGGGGGAGCCCGGCCCGCGTCGAGTGCAAGGCGTTGCTCTCAAGGTCGATCCCCGCGTGTGCGGGGGAGCCGGTGACCATGCTGGTGGTGAATCGGCCGGAGTGGGTCGATCCCCGCGTGTGCGGGGGAGCCGGCGGCGACCGTGGGCTGCTCAGTCTGCTGCTGGGTCGATCCCCGCGTGTGCGGGGGAGCCTCGATATCCGCGATCAGGCACGTCTGGAGCGCGGGTCGATCCCCGCGTGTGCGGGGGAGCCAGGGATTCAAGCGGAGTCCTGACGTGGGGGGTGGGTCGATCCCCGCGTGTGCGGGGGAGCCCCTTCATGCACGCCCGCAAGCGACGCTCGATCGGGTCGATCCCCGCGTGTGCGGGGGAGCCGGGCGACCTCTGCGGACTCGGCGGGTACGTCGGGGTCGATCCCCGCGTGTGCGGGGGAGCCATGTACTGCCCGTTGGCGAAGCGCTGGACGTTGGGTCGATCCCCGCGTGTGCGGGGGAGCCCTCAAGGGCGACGTGCGTGTCGAGTCGCTGTCGGGTCGATCCCCGCGTGTGCGGGGGAGCCTGCCGGGGGGCAGCGCCGGGCTGCCGGGCATCGGGTCGATCCCCGCGTGTGCGGGGGAGCCGTTGGGGGAAAGTCCTGGGTTCGAATCCCAGCGGGTCGATCCCCGCGTGTGCGGGGGAGCCGCCCTGGGATACACCCGGCTGGTGTCCTTCACGGGTCGATCCCCGCGTGTGCGGGGGAGCCTGACCGGTGGGGGTACAGTGACCGGGGGTAGTGGGTCGATCCCCGCGTGTGCGGGGGAGCCAAGGGGTAGCCCTGCGCGCGCGCGCGAAACCAGGGTCGATCCCCGCGTGTGCGGGGGAGCCCCCCCGCCCCACCCACCCCGGCGATGATGGACGGGTCGATCCCCGCGTGTGCGGGGGAGCCTGATGGCGGCGCTGGGCGATGATGCCCGGTACGGGTCGATCCCCGCGTGTGCGGGGGAGCCCGCAACATCCCATGGCGCCTATCCTCCCAGCAGGGTCGATCCCCGCGTGTGCGGGGGAGCCCAGCTCGCGGTAGCGGCTCGCCAAGCGCATGGGGGTCGATCCCCGCGTGTGCGGGGGAGCCCCGCGCCTCATGGGTGGCGTCCCCGAGGTGCAGGGTCGATCCCCGCGTGTGCGGGGGAGCCCAGCCACGTGCGCCACTCACCGGGCGGGGGGAGGGTCGATCCCCGCGTGTGCGGGGGAGCCTCCGGGGTAGGCATCGGGGCGACCAGGTGGAGAGGTCGATCCCCGCGTGTGCGGGGGAGCCAAACCCGGAGATTTTCCGGAGAAACCTCCCGCGGGTCGATCCCCGCGTGTGCGGGGGAGCCCGATGCCAAGCGGGATCTGCCATTGCCAGTCGGGGTCGATCCCCGCGTGTGCGGGGGAGCCACGGCATCGGAGGGAGGCGACAGCCAGGCCGGGGGTCGATCCCCGCGTGTGCGGGGGAGCCTCGAGCACGGCGGGCGTTTCACCACCTCGATGGGGTCGATCCCCGCGTGTGCGGGGGAGCCCGCTCTCGGCTACCCCCGTCGAGGGCACCGGGGGGTCGATCCCCGCGTGTGCGGGGGAGCCGGCCGCGGAATCCACCGCGGCCGCCGCCGCAAGGGTCGATCCCCGCGTGTGCGGGGGAGCCAGGCCATGGCAGACGCGGCGGCGGAGAAGGCCGGGTCGATCCCCGCGTGTGCGGGGGAGCCGCCGCGACGCGCAGCCCCTTCCGGCCCGCCATGGGTCGATCCCCGCGTGTGCGGGGGAGCCTGACGATCGCGCCGACTCTGCACGCACGCCCCGGGTCGATCCCCGCGTGTGCGGGGGAGCCCCGCATCCTCCCCGGGCTCGAGGTTGCGCGCCGGGTCGATCCCCGCGTGTGCGGGGGAGCCCATCACGACCCGTCAGCCCGCCAGCCTCGAGCGGGTCGATCCCCGCGTGTGCGGGGGAGCCGTCGCCGCGATGTTGGGCGAGCATACACACCAGGGTCGATCCCCGCGTGTGCGGGGGAGCCCAGGCGACACCTCCCCGACAACCGCCCCATTGGGGTCGATCCCCGCGTGTGCGGGGGAGCCCGTCGGGGTGGCTGGGTCAATACTTCATCCTCGGGTCGATCCCCGCGTGTGCGGGGGAGCCGCCATGGGTGTGGTGTGCGATCGACGTATCAGGGGTCGATCCCCGCGTGTGCGGGGGAGCCGCGGCAACACCGATTCTCGGGCTTGGGGCACTGGGTCGATCCCCGCGTGTGCGGGGGAGCCCGCAACGGCGTGAAGGTCCAGCTCATCTACCAGGGTCGATCCCCGCGTGTGCGGGGGAGCCAAGGGCGTCGCCTTGAGCATGCAGCCGTCGCAGGGTCGATCCCCGCGTGTGCGGGGGAGCCTCCTCGTACCGCGCGAGGGCCGCGGCGTCGGGGGGTCGATCCCCGCGTGTGCGGGGGAGCCACGGCGGGTAAGCGTGAACCTCGCACGGTTTTGGGTCGATCCCCGCGTGTGCGGGGGAGCCGCGGAGTCGTCGCGCAACGGCGGGTACACCGCGGGTCGATCCCCGCGTGTGCGGGGGAGCCGGAGCGGGCGCGCTGCGCGGCGTGGCGTACGGGGGTCGATCCCCGCGTGTGCGGGGGAGCCTGACGCTGCCCGTTCCAGAGCGCTTCGAGTCGGGGTCGATCCCCGCGTGTGCGGGGGAGCCCGGACCTCGCCGCCATCCGTCTCGCCGGTGTCGGGTCGATCCCCGCGTGTGCGGGGGAGCCTCGTGCCGTTCAACGTGGTCGCCCTTCGCGCGGGGTCGATCCCCGCGTGTGCGGGGGAGCCTCCCGCTCGCCGGACTCGTAGCGCTGCACCGTCGGTCGATCCCCGCGTGTGCGGGGGAGCCACGGTTCACCAGCTCGCCGCCGTCGCGTCCGAGGGTCGATCCCCGCGTGTGCGGGGGAGCCCAGGCGGAGGCACTCGCCGTCCTGCGCGCAGGGGGTCGATCCCCGCGTGTGCGGGGGAGCCGGCCTCGTCGACGGGGAGCCACGTCGCGAGCGGGGTCGATCCCCGCGTGTGCGGGGGAGCCGTGTTGCGGCCGGTGACGCGCTGTGGGATTCTGGGTCGATCCCCGCGTGTGCGGGGGAGCCAACGCCTGCTGCGCGCGCGCCGCGCCGCCGCCGGGTCGATCCCCGCGTGTGCGGGGGAGCCTCGAGGCGTGGGCGGCGCGGGCGGGCGTCGTGAGGTCGATCCCCGCGTGTGCGGGGGAGCCGACACGCGGAGGTAGGCGACGGCGGCGGCGGCGGGTCGATCCCCGCGTGTGCGGGGGAGCCTGCCACGCCTCCGCGCGGGCACCACCGGCACCGGGTCGATCCCCGCGTGTGCGGGGGAGCCGTCCGAGGACACCGTCCGGCGCATGGCGTCGTAGGTCGATCCCCGCGTGTGCGGGGGAGCCCCGACTCTACGCGGTGCGCGGGCGACGGGCAAAGGTCGATCCCCGCGTGTGCGGGGGAGCCGGAGCGAGAGTGCCGTGGTGACCGCGCGGAGAGGGTCGATCCCCGCGTGTGCGGGGGAGCCCAAAGCCCATAAAAGAAGCCTCTTTTGCGTGAGGGTCGATCCCCGCGTGTGCGGGGGAGCCGCAGCTCGGAGGCCCGCGCCGGATCTGCGGCGAGGTCGATCCCCGCGTGTGCGGGGGAGCCGAGTCGGCGGCTCACGGCTGCCCCCCGTCGTCGGGTCGATCCCCGCGTGTGCGGGGGAGCCGGAAACCCGCCGATCGCCCATCCTTCGAGCGGGGGTCGATCCCCGCGTGTGCGGGGGAGCCAGCTTGAGGCCGCGGTTGATCGCGCCCGGGATGGGTCGATCCCCGCGTGTGCGGGGGAGCCCGCGGGCGGGACGACTGGATGGGCGCCGATGCGGGTCGATCCCCGCGTGTGCGGGGGAGCCTCGGGTTGCAAGCGCGCAGCGATACGCGAGAAGGGTCGATCCCCGCGTGTGCGGGGGAGCCGGCTGCAATGGTCGCCCGCTCCTGCGCCGCCCGGGTCGATCCCCGCGTGTGCGGGGGAGCCTACGCCGCCGCGCGCGAATGCGGCCCGGCGTGGGGTCGATCCCCGCGTGTGCGGGGGAGCCGCCTCGGCGGGCCTTGCGGGGCGCGTCGTCTGGGGTCGATCCCCGCGTGTGCGGGGGAGCCGATGTCGCCGACGGCGCGCCCGTGACGCGCACGGGTCGATCCCCGCGTGTGCGGGGGAGCCTGGCGGGATGTCGTCGCCCGCCGCCTCGCCTGGGGTCGATCCCCGCGTGTGCGGGGGAGCCACGCCGCAGACGATGGACGCCGCGCCCACGCCGGGTCGATCCCCGCGTGTGCGGGGGAGCCGATGGTCGGAGGGACTGGATCGCAGATTCAACGGGTCGATCCCCGCGTGTGCGGGGGAGCCTCCTGCACGAGCTCGACCCCGACCGTCCAGCCGGGTCGATCCCCGCGTGTGCGGGGGAGCCTCTTTGACCTCTTTGCGGAGCGGCGGCCCTCCGTCGCGTCAGCCCGTCGGCTTCTCCTCGCCGCCGCCGCTGCCGCCGCCGCCGCCGCCGCCGCCCTCGTCCACCACCGTCACCCGGCTGTTGTTCGCCGGGAAGAAGCGCTCGGCGTACCCGCGCTCCTCACCGTGCTCCAGCGCCCACCCGCGGAGCTGCAGGTACACGCTCTCTCTCGCGGCGTTGCTGGCCTCCTTCCATCCGGCCACGTCGAGGCTCACGCCCATCCGCGCCGCAAAGGCGTCGCGCCGCGCCTTGAGCGCCGCCTTGCCGTCGGTGATCGCCGCCTGCACCGCCGCGAGCTTCGCCGCCGCCGCCTTCGAGACCGCGACCTTCCCCCGCACGGTGGCGAAGCGCTCGCAGCGCTCGATCTCGTTCTCCAGGCCGAGGCGGATCACCTCGTTGGGCGCCTCCGGGAAATACGCCCGGAAGGTCTTGTCGTCGGCCCGGCCGCCGGCATCCCGCAGCAGCTCGTTGGCGAAGGCCCGCACCCCGCGGTCGAGCCGGAGGTCCTGCCATGCGACCCGCGCGTGGGCACGCACGACGCCATCCTCCGCGGCCTGCCGCTGGGCGTCGATGACCATCCAGCGATCGACCTGCGCCCGCATCGCGCGAAGCAGCCTCGGGTGCTCACCCGACGCGTCGAGCACTGCATCGGTGAACACAACCTCCGCCCGCGCGGCCGCCCAGGAGGTCTTCTCGTTGATCTTCCTCATCGCCTTCGTTCTCCTTCCCCTGCGGATTCGACCGTAGGGGATTGTTCCCCACGAGACAGCCCCGCACGATGGTCCGTCGAGCATCGCAGACCATCTCCGCGCGCAGCAACGCCGTTGTTCGGTCCGCCTCCCCCGGCCGCCTCCAGGGCCCGCCCGGCAGTACATCCCCTCTCCAGCGCCCGCCGCGGGACGCACCTCCGCCCCTGGGGCCCCCTCCCCCGGCTCCCGCCTCCCCGTCCCCGCCCACGCGGGCCCTGTGCCCCGGGCGCCGCGTGACCGCCACCGCACCGCCGCGCCCTCCCCCGCGGTCGCCGCCGGACCCTCCGACACCGGCGCCGCGAGGGAGTTCAGCCATCGCTCCCGGCGTTTCGTTCTGCATGGATTGTCAAAGACCGTTGCGTGCTCTTCGTCAGCGCGCAGCGCACCAGCTTCATGCCGTCGTGCTCCTGGAGGTCGACCTTCGGCACGCCCAGCGTCAGGAACCTCTGTCCTCCCGGCGCCTTCGGGTCAGGCCACGTCATCACCACGGCCTGATCCGGGATCGTCACGTCGAACCACTCCTCCATCACCGCCCACACCCGGTCGCGCACCGCCCGGGTCATTCCCGGCGACGTGTACACCCCCGGCGTCACCTCGCACATCACCGACGCCAGGAAGCCCCGGAAGCGGTCTGGGACGTTCCTCGTGATCGCGATGGTCATCATGGTCGAACAGCTCCTTGATGCGGTCGATCATCTTCTCGACCACCCGCTCCCGCTTGAACACCACCCCGGCGTGCCGCCGCACCGCGCGCTCCAGGGTGTCGTTGGGCGCGCGGCTCTTCGCCGCCTCGAAGGCCGCCGGGAGGGTAACCGAGTCGCGGAAGAGGTCGGCCACGTCGAGCGCAAACGCGCGCCCCGAGTCCTCATGGATGAACCCGAGTTGGGGGATGGTCCCGGTGACGGCGACGGCGACCATCGCGAGGGCGTACACCGCCGTGCTCGCGTGGTTGATCGCCTGGTTGGCGAGGTCGGCGCTGTCGGGCGCGCCGCGGTCGTAGCGACGCCCCCGCCAGGTCATCCCGAAGGCCTCCCCGAGGCGCCGGTAGATCACCTTCATCCGCGCACCCTCGATGCCCCGCAACACGGCGATGTCCGCGTTGGGCACGATCTCCCCGAGCCGCCATGCGTACATCCGGCGCGCGATGAGCGTGCGGAGGTTGGGGTCGCTCCAGTGATTGACCTGCGCCCGCGCCCGCGCCGACTCGTCGGGGCCGAAGGGCATCGAAGCGTAGAGGCGCACGCCCTCGACGCCGGTGGCCACGACGCCGGTGCCGTGGCGCGCGCAGAGCCGGAGGGCGTCGTGGGAGATCGTCGCCCCCGGCTGGAGCGCCATGCACGACACCGTCTGGAAGGGGATGGCGTAATCCCCGGCGGGAAGGTCGCCGTCGCCTGCCGTGATGAAGCGCAGGGTGCCCGAGTCGACGACGAGGTTGCCCCGGCCCAGCCACAGGAGCCCGTGGCGATCCCCGTGGGGGATGCGGGCGGTCTCCAGGCCGAGGCGTCCCTTGAGCATGGCGCGGTGAGCCCTACGAGGTGCCCGGCGGGCGCAGCAGGAGCATCCCGAAGCCGAAGGCCCGGTGGCGCCCGAGGCCCCGGGCGAGGAGGGCCTGGAAGAGGGCCGGGTCGGTGACGGTGAGGGTGCCTTCCATCACTGCGTTGGGGCGCTCCATCGCCTTCTCCCCTCCCTTGCGCCGCATGACATCGCGACGGAACTCCGCGAGCTTCGCATCGCCGAGCGCACACGCGCCGAGCGCTTCGAGCTGCCTTCGCAGCCATTCGACGTAGACGACCTCGCGCGAGACCTGGGTCTCCTTCGGGATCCCGAGGGTCGCGTGCACGAACGCGTCGTGCTCGCGGCTCTTGGCCCGACCGCGTCGATCGACACCGAGGGGTCGGTCGCCTGCGACCTTTGTACGAACAATGGGACAGACCCGGGTGCGGAAGCCGACCTGCTGACCCGCCGCCAGGGCAGGAACGGCAACCGACTTGCAGACCCGAAGGATCTCCGCACGGGCCGGACCCATGCGGTCGACGATCGCAGCGTCGGACTCGCGCGAGTACCCGAGCAGGTAGATCTCGTCAGGCTGGCCCCGCGTCGCGGCGTAGTTGTCGTCGACCGCGAACGAGGCGAGAGGCACCGACGCGGGGTCGGGCGACGTGGCGAAGAGCTGGGCGAGGCCAGCATGGACGAAGTAGCCCTCGTCGATGTTCTGGGGCAGCCGGTGGCGCGTCGCGATGCGCGCGAGGGCGCGACGGTCGAGCACGAGCCGTACGAGGTGAAGGGAGTCGGTCACGGGCGCACCTCCAGGGAGGGCGTGGTTACCTGCATCCACTCGGTCCGCACATAGCGCACGCCGTATCGTCGCTCGATCTCGGCGAAGGAGAGCGGAACGTCATACCGGGCGTCGCCCACCCCGCCCTCCGTCTCGCTGATGATCCGCAGCCTGTCCGCCTCGACGCGCTCGGCGAGAGGGGCGTTGCGCACGGCCTCCGTCGCACCCTCATCCACGGTCCCCAGGAGCACACGCACCGACGGCGGGCACGAACGCCGCCCGAGGAAGAGCGGCCACCGCGGTGACTTCAGCGCCGCCGCGATCCGCGCCACGAGCGAAGCATCACCCTGGAGCGCCGCCACGAAGCTGGCCTCCTGGAGGTAGTAGCGCTCGGTCGGCACGCAGGAGCTCGTGTCGTGGGCGGTGTACTTCTCGCCGCGGAAGCGCCCTCCCCCAGCTGTATGGAAGTCGCGCAGGAGCGACCCGGCCCGGTCGACGCGCACCGCCATCGCGAGCCCGCGCAGCTCGGCGAGGGTCGTGTCGTCATCGCGGGCCATCCCCAGCGCCGCCCCTACCAGCCCGAGCACGCCGCTCTTCGTCGGCTCGCGCTCCGTGTCGCGGATGCCGAGCCTGCCCTGCGCCGACCACGCCTGGAGCGGCCCCTCCAGGCGCAGCACCACCGAGGTCACGATGCCGCCCCGGTCGCGCGGCGGGTGACCTCGGCGAAGAACTCGTTGAGCCCCTTCGAGCGCGCGGGCCCATCGCCGCCGCTCGGGAGGTCACGATCCGCCCACGTCAGGAGGTGCGCTTCACCGATCGAGTCGCGCAGTCGGCCTGCGTACTGCTCCAGCTTCCCGATGGAGTCATCGACGAGGTCGACGTCCTCGCCTCGAGGTCGCGCGGGCTTGAGAAAGGCGTTGGTCAGCGAGATCGACTGCCCCTCCCGCCGCAGGACCGCGAGCGCGTAGCTCGGGGGGTTGTGCGCCGCCATGCTGTTCTGCTTGCCCGTCGGGATGGCGGAGAAGAAGGCGCGGACGAAGGCGCCGAGCGAGCTCCCCAGGAGATCGTTGCCACCATCGAGGTTGGCGCGGAGGGCCTCGACGTCGAGCACGGCGTACCGGTAGAAGCACGAGGAGTTGAACGCGACGGTTCCCATCATGTCTGAGCCCGCGGTGTCCTTCGGCTTGAAGTCGTCGACCGCGGTGAAGAAGTCGAAGTCCATCTGCACGCGGTTTGTCGAGATCGCCTGGGCGACCTGACAGGAGGCGTCGACGTTCCACTCCGGCTTGTCCGCAAGCATCCGGCCGAAGAGGGCCACATCGACGGTGCGGCGCGCGCGCTCCAGCAGCGCCTCGACGGCTTCGCGTACCTCCCTGGGGTAGGCGTTCTTGGCCTCGCTCTTCTGCTTCTTCGGGTCCTTCTTGGGTGCGGCGGGCTTCTTGGCCTTCTTCCCGGCGTCGACTGGTGCCGTCGCGGCCTGCGCCTCGGCCTCGGGCGTCGCATCGTCCGCCTGGGCCTTATCGACGGCGAGCGCGCCGAGCGCGTCGCGGTTCTCGTGCAGCAGCGTCGCGAGCTCACCCACGAGCCTGCGCGGGACGAAGAGGAGGTACTCGGTCTTCCAGGCGTCATCCCCGGCGCCCTTCTTGGTCTTGCCGAGGCCGACGCCCTCGATCGCACCCATCGTGAGCGCGAGGGCCTTCTCCCGGTCGTGGCCGTGCTTCGCGACGAGCTCGTCCGCGACCTGGAGCGCAAGCCGCTTGGTGCGCGCGCCGAGTGAATCGGGGTCGACCAGCTTGTCGAGGCGGAAGGTCTCCCGCACCGCTCGCTTCTGGCACTGGCTGGAGATGCGGGCGCGCCGGTAGCCGCCGAGCTCACAGTCCTTGGGGGCGCCGGTGTCGTCGCGGTTGAGGTTCGAGGGGGCGAAGTTCTGCAAGATGTGAAGCTCGATTTTCATGATCGGTGCCTTTCGTTCAGACGGTCGTTGCGTCGGCGTCGTCGCGTTGGGAGTCGGGTGACCAGAAGTCGCGCGCCCAGTCCCGGCGGACGAAGTCATCGTCGTGGTCCCAGTGCCGGATGGCGCGGTGGAGGTCCTGCCAGTCGATCGCGTGGCCCGCGCCTGCGACGAGCGGGACGGCGTGTCGCAGGTGGGTAGCAAGGTCGACGCGGCTCGCGGCCAGGAGCGCGCGAAACCTCTGCTCGACGCTCTCGCTGTCGACCGCCATGAGGCGAAGCGCCGCGGCGAGGGTGCGCGGACCGCTCGCAGGGTGCAGCGCGAACAGGCCCGCGAGGAGCAACGCGTCGTCTTCCTTCTGCCGTCCTGCTCCGCGAACGAGGTAGGGCAGGACCACGCGGAGGCCATCGAGCGAGCGCCCTTCCTGGAGCGAGCCCCTGAGCGCCGCGAGGGTGGCGCGGTCTTCGCGTTCCGCGATCGCTTCCAATTGTCGGACCAATGGGTCCTCTTGTGAATTTTTACTCATGAGTGGATCTCCTCCGCGGCCAGCGGAGCCGCGGTGCGTGGAACCCTGGGCAGGTTCTTGTCGAGCGAGTGCTCGGCGAGGGCGCGCGCTTTCAACCATCGCCCGCTGCCATCCGGTCGATCGGTCGCGCGCTGGAAGACGTCCCTGGCCACCGCGCGAGCGCGGCGCGCAAAGCCCGTGGCGGCGGCATCTGGGTCATCGGCGAGGTCGCGCATCAAGCCGTCGAACTCGACACCGAGCGCGCTCCAGGCGGCCTCCTCGGCGCCGATGGATTTCACAAGCCCCTTGATGTCCTTGGTGTCTGGGTCACGCCCGCCTGGCGAGAGCGCATGGCGTGCGAACACCCAGAGCGAACCCCGGAGGGCGGCGACCACGCCCTGGGCGAACTCCAGGCTCGTCTCGACGGCGCTCCGAGCGTCGCTGTCGTTGAGCGTCCGCGCTACGGCGTGGATGCGCTCGACGCGCACGGCGTCGATGCGTGACTTCTCGGCCGCGATTCCGAAAGTCTCGACCGAGTACATCCGGGAGGTTCCGAGCGCGTCGAGCGCTTCGGGACGGGTGACGAGGGCGACGGCGTGCGGGCGCTCGTATTTCGCGGACTCCCCGCGCCCCGCTTCGAAGAGCGCGCCCGCGTCGCGCCAGAATGCCCGCTCCGGGTTGATGCCGATGCTGACCCAACCGCGCTCCTCGTCGCGTCGGTAGGTGACCATCGGGTCGCGGGGAGGGTCGTCGCGGAGCCCCTTCCCGACGGCGTTGATGAAGCCCGTGATGACCGGACCCTCGTGCACGAGCTCCACCCGCCGGCTCAGCCACGTGAGGAGGTCCAGGTAGCCGAGGAGGGCCTGCTTCGGCTCCTTCGCTACCGGCAACTGCGCTGGGGGAGCGGGCTGCTCCCACGAGCACGCGTCGACGGAGCCCCCCGTGGAGATCGGCGAACTCTCCGCAGGATCGTACTTCAGGAGGTTGGACACCAACGTCTCGAAGAGCGTGGCGCCGCGAAGGATCACGACCCCCGCGCGAACCAGCGGCGCCGCGGTCGCCGCCACCGGCTCGCCGGGTTTCTTCACGAGCCCACCCGTTGCGAACGCGTGGTGAGCGAGCAGCGCTCTCGCCGCGCGCCCCGCCGACATCACGGGCGGAGGGTCCATCGGGCGGTGGCGGAAGAGCGCTCTCCCGCCGCCCCACCACGACCGCGCCACCTCGAGCTCGTCGATCGGGTCGACGTACTCGGCGAACTGCTGGAGGAGCCCACGCGTCTGCGCGAAGGGGTGCGTCGGATGGAATAGGTCCATCCGCTCGGCGACGGAGTCCAGGTACGCCGCGACGCGCTCGGCGTCGAAGCGCTTCGCCGAGGCAATGCCGTCCCACTCCCTCATCGTCCGCGGCCCCGCGTACGAACGGTGGAGCACGGCGAGCAGGTGTCGCGTGAGCGCCGCGACCACGAGCGGCGACGCGTCGGCGAGTCCGCGCAGCTCGTGAGCTTCGCCGAGGAGATCGCGGGTCGAGAGCTCGACGACGGTGCCGTCGAGTCGCTCGGCGGGAATCCACGGCTCGTGGGTCAGATCAAATGAGAGGGTCATCGGGCCTCCGTTTCAAACGTTCTCGATCAACAGGCCGAGTTCGGCGTCGAGCGTCAGCCGCGTGCCGCCGACCACGGCGACGCCACCTTCGAAGGCCACCGCCCGCCGATACCGGAGATGCGCGCTCTGCGCCCAGGCCTTCGGCTGGTACGACGCGTCCCGCAGCAGCTCTCGGACAAGCGCTTCGCGGGTCACTCCGATCGAGCGGCGAACCAGGCGGCGGACCAGCCCATGGTCGGCGATCGACTCCAGGTCCATCGGGCTCGGGTCTGCTTCGTCGGCGTGGAGCGCGCTGCCGCGGCGCACCAGGCAGACGATGTCGACGGACCGCGGGCCCAGGCGCGTCTCGGCCTTCAGCTGCGCGTGGAGACCGGGGTCATCGTCGTCATCGAAGGTCACCCGCAGGTCGCCGAAGGGATCGTCCTCGACGGTGGGCCGCGGCATCAGGCGAGCATCCGCGTGCTGACGCTCCGCGATGCCAGCTCCGTAGAGGTCGAGCGCCACCTCGAAGAGTGGATCGTCCGCGGTCGGCAGGCCGTCGCGGTAGACCTCCTCGACCAGGCCCTCGATGTCGTCAGGCAGGACGATGAACTCGCGTGCCTCGAGCGTCCGCAACGTCCGGCGGACGAGCGCCTCGGCGTAGACCACGGCGACCGCATCGAGATCGACCGAGTCCCATGGCCCCTCCGGGTGCACCACCGCGACGCACGGAGACGCGTGACTCTTTGCGCGGTTGGATCGGACGTGGCGGTGGAGTCGACCTGCGCGTTGGAGGAGGAGGTCGACCGGCGCGATGTCGGTGAAGAGCAGATCGAAGTCGACGTCGAGGCTCTGTTCGAGCACCTGCGTGCCGATGACGATGCACTGGTGCGGGCGGACGACCCCGTCGCGCTCGGGGCCGAGCCAGGCTTCCAGTTGGCGCTCGCGCGCGGCGCGCTCTTCGGGCAGGAGACGCGAGTGCATGAGCATGCGCGGCAGCTCCGGCGCGAGTCGGCGCACAGCGTCGCAGGCGGCCTGGGCGCGCGCGACCGTGTTGCAGATCCACCCGACGCATCCGCCGTCGGCGACGGCCGCGACGAGCTCCCGGGCGATCGCTTCGATGTCGTCCGCGCGACGTTGGAGCGTCACATCCACAGACCGACCGCGGGGGTCGAAGGGCCTCGCGCTGACGGCCCGGCGCGAGGCCACGGTGATGCGCGGGTACGCGGTCAGGGGCGCATCCCCGGTGGAGTCGGCCCCTGCGCCCCGTCGGTAGGCGCGGACCAACGCCGCGCGGCGGGCCGACGGCAGCGTTGCGGAGAGCAGGAGCACCGTCGAGCCCATCGCGGCGAGCCACTCGACGAGCCGGTCGAGCAGGGTGCCCGTGTAGGTGTCGTAGGCGTGGACCTCGTCCAGGACGACGGTCTTGCCCGCGAGCCCATACAGCCGCACGAACGCGTGGCCTGTTCGCATCACGCCGAGGAGAGCTTGATCGATCGTCCCGACGGCGTACTCCGCGAGGAGCGTGCGCTTCTTCGAGCGAAACCAGCTCTCCGCGCTGACACCGTCCGCGCGCCGCGGGTCCCGGTCATAGACCGCGGAGAGCTTCTGGAAGCGATCGACGAGGTCGGCTTCGCCGTGCGCGAGCACCAGCGTGGTCCGTTCGCTCGCGTGGGCTCGTTCGAGGAAGGCCTGCACCCGCCCGAGCATCTGGTTGGACGTCGCCTGCGTTGGGAGACCGATGTAGAGGCCGTGCTGTCCGAGACGTGCGGCTGCGGCGTCCGCGAGGAGCAGAGATGCCTCCGTCTTCCCTTCCCCCATGGGGGCCTCGACGACGATCAGGGAAGGCTCGTCGAGCCCCGCGCTCAACGCGTCGGCCGCGAGGTGGAGAGGCCAGGGTGAATAGCTCGGGAACAGCTCGACGAACGAGCGCGGGCTGCGGGTGACCGCGTCGCGCAGACCGACCCGTTCGAGGGCCAGGCGCGCGCGCTGGAGCGCGAGAGGCCAATACTCCGCGAGCGATGCCTGTGGTGGCTCGTAGGTGAAGACCTCGTCCATCGAGCCGATCCAGTCGACGACGGAGGTGAAGCCCGCGAGAAGCGCGACGTAGGCGTGATCGAAGGAGAGCGCGGGTGCGTCGTCGACACCGAAGAGATCGCGGAGTTCTGCCACGACGGAGGCCCGCGCGAGGCCCCATCGCGCAGAGGCCCCACGCTCTCGCGTCCCTGGCGGCTGGGCCAGACTGTGGTTGGTCGGAAACTCGCCATGGTGGGCCGTGACAGCGCGCGACAGGGCGAGGGCCTGGGTTCGCCCGATGCCGAATGAGCAGAGGGCATCGCGGACGAAGCCGAGCCCGACATCACCGTGGTGCCGCGCGTTGGCTGGGGCGTTGAGGTCGAAGCCGCGCTGCGGAAGCAGCACGAGTGCCCAATCGAGCTTCGCCTGAAAGGCTGGCGTCACCTTCCCGAGGTCGTGGAGCGCGATGATGAGCAGCAGGAGACGCAGGGCATGCTCAACGCCTCCCGGATGCAGCGAGAGCAACCGGCGTCGTAGCGCGGGTGCCGTGATGCGCGTGAGCAGTACGGCCGCCACGGCTGCGACGTCGGTCATGTGGCAGAGCAGCGGGTGCGCGGGGCAATCACCGCTCGGTCGGCCCTTGCCCCACAGCTGCCAGGCTGGGCGATCGCCCGCCGTCGCCAACCAGTCCGCAGGCGTCGAGGCGGAACCGCGCGACGTCGATGGAGTGGCGCCGAAGGAGGCCAGCAATACGTCGAGGTCGGTCACCGGGTCAGCTCGTGATGTTGGACGAGCAGCAGACGGTGCACGCTCGCGTATGCGGCCACGTCGGCGCAGTGGTCCGCGAGCGGGTGCCAGCCCATCCCCTGCCCATCACCTGCCCATCATGTTGGCGCAGCTTCCCCCAGAACGCTGATGGCATCCCCTCCATGGGTGCGACCCTAGACGTGGACCTCCTATCGCCGCAAGATCCCCACCGGACATACCCTGTCCGCCCAATTCTCAGGGGATCCCGATGCGTCGACGTGCCGTGCTGCTCGCGCGGGTCGACGCCTCGCGCTCCCCCGGTGCATCCTGCGACCCGATGGGCGACGCCGCAGCGACCAACGACGCCGACTACGCCACCTACCTCGAGATCGAGCGCGAGACCGACCAGCGCCACGAGTGGCTCGACGGCCACGCCTACGCGATGGCGGGCGGCACGCTCATCCACGCCGCGCTCTCCCTCGCGGTGGGTAGCGAGCTCCGTACCCTGGCGTTGCCCCGCGGCTGCCGGGTCTTCAGCTCCGACGCCAAGGTTCGCGTCCTCGCAACCGGGCTCGCGACCTACCCCGATGCCTCCGTCGTGTGCGGACCGCTCGCGGTCGACCCGATGGACCCGCACGCGATGACCAACCCCACCATGCTTGTGGAGGTTCTCTCGGACGGGACCGAGCGCTACGACCGCGGCGAGAAGTTCGAGCACTTCCGGCGCATCCCGACCCTCCGGGACTACGTCCTGGTGTCGCAGCACAAGGCCCTCATCGAGGTGTTCTCCCGCGGCGACGACGGTCTCTGGACGCTGCGCGAGGCGGGCCCGGGTCAGTCGGTGCCCTTGACCGGGCTGCCCGGGAGCATCGAGGTCGACCGCGTCTATGGCGGCATCGAGCTCGCCCCGTCGCCGCTGCGGGTGCTCTCGCGCGGCTGAGTCGCGGCGGGAGTCGTGCAAGCCGGGGGCGGCCCCCCATCGGCGTTAACCGTCGATGGGAGGACACCGTGCGCCTGACCGGTGTCCGCCAGGCTGGACAGCGCAGGCGCGCGGCGCCCAATCAGCCCGCCGCGCGAGAGACAGGTCCGCCGTCGGGCCGCGGACCGTTGTACCCTCGGGCACCATCCGGTCGTCCGCCCACCTGAACCCAACCACCCCCGACGACGACGCCATGTCCGGCCGCATCCAGGTACTCGCCACCGCTACCGCGCGAACCCTCGCGATCAGCTTCCCTACCGTGTTCGACCAGCTCCGCGGGCGCACCAGCATGGACGCGTGCGACCGCCGGCTGAGGCGCTGGTCGCGCGCGCTGCTCGACGACGTGGGCATCCGCGTCACGGTGCGCGGCGCGGAGCACCTCGCGCCCCGCGCGCCGATGATCGTGATGTCCAACCACCAGTCGCTCTACGACATCCCGGTGATCTTCCAGGTCATCGAGCAGCGCCTGCGCATGGTCTCCAAGATCGAGCTCGCGTCGGTGCCCGTCTGGGGCGCCGCGATGCGCGCGTCGGGCTTCATCTTCGTCGACCGGCGCAACCGGGAAGCCGCCATCCGCAGCCTGAGCGAGGCCCGCGCCCTGCTCGACGAGGGCGTGCTCGTGTGGATCGCCCCGGAGGGCACCCGCAGCCGCGACGGCACGCTGCTCCCCTTCAAGAAGGGCGGCTTCGTGCTGGCCGAGGAGATGAACGTCCCGGTGCTCCCGATCTCCATCCACGGCACCTCCACCATCCTCCCGGCCCGCACCTGGGACCTCCGCCGAGACCAGGGCGTGCGCGTGACCGTCCACCCCCGCATCACCCGCGAGTCCTTCCCCACCCGCGAGGCATTCATGGCCGCCGTGCGCGACGCCATCGCCTCGGGCCTCGGCGACGACCCCTCCGTCGGGGACGCCGACCGGTCGCGCCCCCGATGAGCGCCGAGGCCTTCACGCCCGCGCGGGAGGAGGCGCGGGTGCAGGCGCTCCTCGCCGCCGTCCGCACGCGCGGCCTCGACGGTCCGCTCTGGCTGCTGTGCCCCCACGAGGGCCGCCGCGGCGCCCTGCTCGACCACCTCGCCCGCGCGGGCGGCGGCTGGATCCACCCCCTCGACTGGCACGGCCTGCTCGACCTCCTGGAGCAGCGCCTCGCGCTCCCCTCCCGCCCGCTGCTCCCGCCCGTCGACCGGCTGCTCGTGGTCGAGTCCGCCCTGGAGCACGCCGCCGCCCACGACCGCGCGCTCGGCGCCGCCCTGCGCGGCAACGCCCTCGACGTGGCCCGCGCCGTCGCCAGCGTCGTCGACACGCTGCGCCTCCACGGCTGGGACGGCGAGCTCCCCGCGCCCGCCGACCGGCGCGCCCACCGCGTCGCGCTCGGACACCTCGGAATACTCTCCAAGGTAACCGTCGCCCTCTCCGCCCACCTCGCGGCCGTGGAGTCGACCGACCTCCCCGCCCGCCTCGCCGCCGTCGCGCTCGCCTCCCCGCGCCCTGCCCTGCGCGGCGTACTCCTCTGGGTCGACGGCGTCGACCGGCTCGCCCCGCGGGAGCGCCACGCCCTCCGCCTCGCGGCGGCCTGCGGCGCGACGGTCTCGCTCCCCCCGTGGATCGACCTCGCCGCGGACCACCTTGACCGGGACGCCACCGCCGCGACCCTGCTCGTGGCGCTCCGCGAGGGCGCCGGGCGCGCGGCGACCGACGACGGCTCGCTCGCCCTACACCGGGTGAACGACCCCTCCGAGGAGTCCGAGGCCGTCGCGGCGATCATCGACGGGCACCTCGCCGGAGGCGGGTGCGCGGAGGGCGTCGCGGTCGTGTGCGGGGCGGAGTCCGGCGCGTGGCCGCGGGTCGGGCGCGCCCTCGACCGCTGGGGCATCCCCTGGAACGGCGGCGGCTCGCTCCCGGTGCAGCACACGCCGCTCTGGCAGATCGTCCGCGCCTCGCTCCGCCTCGCGTGGAACGGCCCCGACGCCATCGACCTCGCGACGGTGCTCGCCGCGCCGGGCTCGGGCATCTTCGGCTCCGAGCGGGACTATTTCCTCTCGCAGCTCCGCCGCCACGTCCCGTCGACCTGGGCCGACGTCCGCGCCCTGCTCGACGCCTCCACCACCGTCGCCGAGCCCGACCCCGGCGACCCCGTCGCAGCGCCCGACGGCGAGGCCCGCCGCGCCCGCGGCGAGCAGATCCGCAAGCGCGTGGCGCCCCTCTTCGCCGCGTGGGAGGCCGCCGGCCCGCTCGATCGACACGGCGCCGATGAGCGCGCCGTGCGTCTGCCCGACGTGTTCGCCGGCGCGGTGCTCCCGTTGCTCGACCCCGAGGCCATCGCCCGCGCCGTCCACGACCCGCGCGCCTGCGCCACCTGGATCTCCGCCGCCGACTCCATCCGCGCGGCCCTCGACCTCGTGGCGCGTCGCCTCAAGAGCGCCGCGCACCGCGCCCGCCGTCTGCACGACGTCGAGCGCCTGCTCACGGACATCGAGGCCACCTTCGCCGCGCTGCACGACGGCGCGCCCGCGGCCCGACGCGACGGCGTCGCCCTCGTCGGCGAGGACGCCTGGCGCTGCGACCACCCGGACGTCGTGATCGTCACGGGCTTCGTCCGCGGCCGGCACCCGCGTCTCCCGGGCCCGACGCTCCTCCTCGGTCCCCCCGAGCGCGCCCTGCTCGCGGCGCTCTCCCCCGACCTCGCCGCGCTGCCCGACGAGGAGACCCTCCACGCCCTCGCCCGCCGCGCCACGCTCCGGGTGCTCGCCGCGCCGCGCCGCCGCCTCGTGCTCGTCGCGCCCCGCCGCACCATCGACGGCGACCACGCCGACGTCGCCCTCGCGCTCCGCGACCTGCTCGACCGCCTGCCCCCCGGCGCCGACGCCGCGCCCCCGCCCGTCGCCGCGTCGCCCGAGCGCGCCCGCGCCGCCGCCGCCATCCGCGCCCTCGGCCGCGGCGACGTGCCCGCCGCCCTCGCCGCGGGGGGTGACCTCGCGCGCGACGACCTCGCCTGGCGCGACCTCTTCGCCGCCCGCCTGCGCCCCGACGCGGACTTCTCCGTCGGGTCCCTGGTGCGCGCCCTCGTCCGCTCGCGAGCGCACTCCGCCGACGACCTCGAGGGCCTCCTCGCATGTCACTACCGGTACCTGATGACGGCCGTGCTCGACCTGCGCCCCGCGCCCCTGCGCCGCCGTCCGCGGCTGAGCGAGTCCGTCCGCCAGGCCGTCGGTCGCGGCGTGCTCGCCCGCCTCGAAGACGCGCTCGTCGCCGGCCCGCAGGTGCCGCGCGACGCCGTCGAGCAGGCCGTCGACGCGACGGTGCAGCAGTTCGCCCCGTGGTCGCTCCGGCCCGACCAGCGCGACGAGCGCCGACGGCTCGTCGACGACTGCGTCGACCTCGCCGACCGCTACCTCGAGCTGCGCCGCGCCCTCGCCCACGCCACCCCGGCGCCGACGCCCCTCGAGGCCGAGGCCCGCCCGATGTTCACCCTCGCCGACGGCGCCGCGTTGCTCGTCCGGATGCCCGCGGCGACGACCCTGCAGGTCACCCACCCGGGCGGCGCCGTGACCCCGGTGCTGGTGCAGCTCACGCGGGCCCGGGCGGCCTCGCTCCCGCCCCGGCGGGACGTCGGCCTCGACGTGGAGGGCGCCCTGCTCGCGCAGCTTCCGCCCTTGGGCGCGGGGGCGTTGGTGCGTATCAACCTCGCCTCCGCCGTGGTGGACGCCATGGCCGCCGAGCAGTCCCCCGAGGCCGACGCCGCGCTCGACGCGCTGGCCTCCGGCGCGGTGCGCAACGAGTGGATCCACAAGGCCCAGCTCACCCTCGACGACCACGCCGCCGCCACCGCCGCGCGCCTCATCGAGGCCCTCGCCATCGTCGACTCCCCGGACGGCCCCTTCCAGCCGCTCGACCCCGACCGCGCGGGCTCGCTCGACAAGGTGAAGGCCCTGCCCTGCTCGCGCTGCGAAGCCCGCCTCGGGTGCCGCGTCGGCCTCGCCGGGGGCGCGCGATGAGCACCCTGCGGCTCGTGTCCGCGGGCGCCGGCAGCGGCAAGACCTGGCGCATCGTGCAGGAGGTGGTCGAGCGCGTGGCGGCCGGGTCGAGCCTCGACCGCATCGCCGCGGTGACCTTCACCGAGGCCGCCGCGAGCGAGCTGCAGGACCGCATCCGCGCCGGGCTCCAGCAGCGCGGGCTCAGCGCCGAGGCCGCGCGCGTCGAGCGGGCGAACATCTGCACCATCCACCGCTTCGCCCTCACCCTGCTCCGCCGCTTTCCCCTCCCCGCCGAGCTCCCGCCCGACCCCATGGTGCTCGAGCCCGACGAGGCCAGCGCCCTCTTCCACCGCGCGCTGCAGGCCGCGCTTCGGGCCGAGGACGGCGCCGTCGACGAGGACGCCGCGCGGGTCATCGCCGCGCTGGTCGAGAAGGCCCGCTCGGTGGGCATGGACGGCGCCGCCCTCGCCCGCGAGGCACCCGCCGCCGCGGCGTGGATCGCCAGCGCCTTCTCGCCGCCCGTCGACGGCCCGGAGCTCGCCGCGACCTTCCGCGCCGCCCTCGACGAGGCCTTCGACTGGCTCGACGCGCGGGCGAAGCCCAGGGTCGGGGACGACGGCCTCCGCCGCGAGCTCCGCCTCCTGCGCCGCAGCCTTCCCCCGGACCTGCTCGACGTCGCGATCCGCCTGCTCCGCGCGCCCGCCCCCACCAAGACCTTCTCCAAGGAGCTCCCGGCGCTGCTCCCCGCCGCCGAGGCCATGGCGCTGCTCCACCCGGACGCCCGCGGCCGCATCGACGCCACCGTCCAGAGGCTCTACCGCCTCGGCGCCGCCGCCGCGGGGCGCTACCACGACGAGAAGCAGCGCCGCGGCGCCCTCGACTTCGAGGAGATGCAGCGCCGCGCCCTCGCGCTGCTCACCGAGCCCGACGACCGCTACGCCCGCGCCGTCGCCGCCGAGCTGCCGTACGTCATCGTCGACGAGTTCCAGGACACCAGCCCGCTGCAGTTCAGGGTCTTCGAGGTGCTGCGCGCGGCGGGCGCCGAGGTCTGCTATGTCGGCGACCTGAAGCAGGCCATCTACGGCTTCCGCGGCGCCGACTCGTCCCTCTTCAGCGCGCTCCTCTCCCACGCCGCGGCGACCGGTTCGCCCCCGGAGGTGCTCGACCGCTCGCGCCGCTCCCGCCCCGAGCTGGTGCGCTTCGCCAACGCCCTCTTCTCCCGTCTCCTGCCGGGGCACGGCGTGCCCTTCGACCCGCTCACCGCCGACAACGACTTCACCCGCCCCGGGGCCCCCGCGAGCGACGGTGCGGTGGAGATCCTCCGCGTCCCCTCGGGCACCCGCCACGGGCCGCGCATCGAGCTCGGCGCCGACCGCCTCTGCGACCTCCTGCGCTCGGGCCTCCCCGTGCTCGACCGCGCGACCCGCGCCTGGCGCCCCGCCCGCCCGGGCGACTTCGCCGTGCTCGGCCGGCATCGCGCCCAACTCACCCAGTGGGGCGACGCCCTCCGCGCCCGCGGCGTCCCCGCGCTCCAGGAGGCCGACGGGCTCTTCGACACCCTGGAGCTTCGCCTCGCCCGGGCCTGGCTCGCGATGCTGGCCTCCCCGCGCGAACGCTCGGCCAGCGCCATGGTGCTGCTCTCCGAACTCTACGGCCTGCGCCAGCAGACCGTGGTCGCGCTCTCCGTCGAGCGGGTCAGCGGGTCGCCGCGCCGCGCGCTCGAGCTCGCCGATCGAGACCCCGCGCGCATCCCGCTCAGGGACTTCGAGCGCCGCGCCCTCGCGCGCTGCGACGCCGACCTGCGGGCCTGCCGCGACGCGCTGCGCTCGCTGCCGCTCGGCGAGGCCACCGAGCTGGTGCTGGAGCGGGTGTCCCTCCGGGCGCGCCTCGCCCTGCGCTGCGACGCCGCGCAGGCCGCGCAGCTCGGCGCCAACCTCGCGTGGCTGGTGGCCGAGGCCCACGCGCTCGGCGGGCGCCGCGACCACGCCCTGGAGCTCGGCGGCGCGACCGGCGCCACCCTCGAGAACCTCCTCCTGCACCTCGACGCCGTCGCCGCCCAGGGCCCGCGGCAGCCCGTCGCCCACCACGACGACCTCGACGCCGTGCGGCTGATGACCCTCCACGGCGCCAAGGGCCTGGAGTTCCCAGTGGTGCTGGTCGACCTGCTGCACGCCGAGCTCAAGGTGCGGGTGCCGCGCGTCGACGTGCTCCGCCCCGCCGACCCGACCGCGCTGCTCGGGCCCGACGCGCTCCGAAGCTTTACCGTCCGATGTATTCCGGAGACCGGGATGCCGCCGGTCGACGAGCTGCTCCGCGAGCGCCTGGGCGACCTCGAGGAGGAGCTGCGCGAGGCCCTCCGGCTCCTGTACGTCGGCGTCACCCGCGCGCGCGACCACCTGCTCGTCACCTGGCCCATCGCCGCCGCCAGCAGCACGCGCTACCTGCTCCGCGACGCCCTCGCGCCCGCGCTCCCCGACCTCCCCCTCGGCGACCCCGACGGCGCCCACTCGGCGTGGATCGACACCTCCGTCCGGGTCTTCACCGCGGGCGACCGGGCGCCTGCGGCCCGCGCCGACGAGGTGCCGCCCCTCGACCTCGCGGCCTGGCGCGCGCTGGTGGACGACCCGAGGGTCCCCGCGCCCCGGGCGCCGGACCGCACGCCCACGACGCCGCGGCTCGCGCGGGTCACCCCGACGGACCTCTGCAAGGTCGCCGACTGCCCCGAGGTGCTCACCCTCGGTCGGGTGCACCACGGGCTGCACCTCATGGCCCGCAGCGAGGGCGCCGAGGTGCTGCGGGTCGGCGTGCCCAACGCCTACGCCTCGCGCCTCGCCATCGAGCGCGACCACGTCGCCCCCGCCCGCGTCGGGCTCCTCGTGCACGCCGCGGTGAGCCGCGCGAGCCTCCTCGCGCCCAGCGCCTACGACGCCACCGACGAGCAGCTCGCCGACGCCGTGCTCACCCAGCACGACCAGCTCGAGCACCGCGCCGCGCTCTCGCTGCTCATCGTCGACACGCTCGTGAGCCTGCGGGCCTGCGTCAACACGCTCCGCGCCGTGGCCGAGCCCGCGCGCGAGATCCCCTTCGTGCTCGACCTGCGCGGCACCACCCTCTACGGCGTCGTCGACCTCGTGGTGCGCGTGGGCGGCGGCCTCCACGTCATCGACCTCAAGACCCACCCCCTGCGCAGCGCCGACCTCCCCCGCTGGGCCGGGTACTACCGCCCGCAGCTCGACGCCTACGCCCTCGCGCTGCACCGGCTCACGGGCGCGCCCGTTCTCGGCCGGCACCTCGCCATCCCCGCGGCCGGCACCCTGCTCACGCTCACCGACCCCTTCGACCCCGACGCCACCTACGCGTCGCTGGCCGACCTCGCCGATCGCATCGCGCGCGGCGACCGCGGCCCCGCCCGGGACTGCGCCCGCTGCGGCTGGAAGGGGCAGTGCCTCACCGGACAGCGCCACCTCCGGGCGAGCGCGCCCGTGGCCGACCTGCCCTGACCCGGCGCCGCGGTCACATCCCGATCTTCTCCGAGACGTTCTTCGCCACCAGCCCATGGGCCATGGTGATGCCCGCGCGCAGCGACGCCGCGCAGTGCAGCGCCTCGGTGAGGTGCTCCATGGTCATCCCGGCCTCCATGCACTGCTGGGTGAAGCTGTCGATGCAGTACGGGCAGCGCTCCACCTGGGCCACGGCGAAGCCGATGAGCAGCTTCTCCCGCTTCGACAGGGCGCCCTCCTCGAAGGCGCCGCCGTAGTAGGACATGAAGCGCTTCCAGTGCTCCTTCGCGTGCTCGCCCACGCTGCCGAACTTCGCCAGGTCCGCGTCATCGAAATAGGTCGCCATCGGGGGGGGGTGTCGCTCCGTCGTTGCGGGTGTCCTGCGATCCTCGCCCGGCGCTACAGTCGGAGGCCAATGATCAGCATTTGCGTCCCCTGCTCGACCAGCAACCTCGGCCCCGGCTTCGACAGCCTCGGGCTCGCGCTCTCCCTCTGCCTGCAGGCCGAGGTGCAGCCCTCCGCGGAGCGGGTCGTCACCCGCCACGGCGACGCGCTCTTCGCGGCCGTGCCCGACGACGACGACCTGTTCCTCTGCGCCCTCGGCCGCCGCCGCGCGTCCCGGGGCTACGCCGACGCGCCCTTCACGGCCGCGCTCCATAGCGCCATCCCGACGGGGCGGGGCCTCGGGTCGAGCGCCGCCGCCGTGGTCGCCGGGGTGATGGCCGCCGACGCCCTCGCGGGGCGCCCGCACGACCCGCTCGACGTGCTCCGCGCCGCCACGGACATCGAGGGACACCCCGACAACGCCGCGCCCGCGATCCTCGGGGGGCTCTGCTGCGCGGTGCTCGACCGCGACGTCCACGCGGCGTGCATCGCGGGCCTCGCCGACGTGCGCGCCGTCGTGGCGTCCCCGGAGGGGGTGTTCCCCACGAAGGCCTCCCGGGGCGCGCTGCCCGCGACGCTCGACCACCACGCCGCGACGGCGAGCCTCGGGCGCGCGGTGTTCCTCTCGCACGCGCTGCGCGACGGGCGCACCGACGCGCTCGCGTGGGCCTTCCAGGACGCCTTCCACCAGCCCTATCGCGCGCCGCTCCTGCCGGGGCTCGCCGAGGCCATCGCGGCCGCGCACGCGGCGGGCGCCATCGGGGCCTTCCTGTCCGGCGCGGGCTCGTCGTCCATCGCCCTGGTGCGCGACGAGCCGTCGCGCATCGAGCGGGTGTCGGCGGCGATGCGTACGGCCTACGAAGCGGCGGGCACACCCGTGACGATGCGCTCCCTGGCGGTGCACGCCCGGGGGGCGATGGTCTCGCGCTAGGCCCGCGCCATCCCCCGCCGCGGCGCGGCGCAGCGATTCCCTGGCCCCCGGGGGGGGCGGTCTCGGCTATCCTCCGCCGCGAGCGCACGGATGGAGCAAGAGAATCACTGCGAGCACTGCGGCTTCGACCTGAGCCGCCTGGAGATGACGGTGCTCTTCGCGCGCAAGGGCGCCGAGCCCCGCAAGCTGCACTGCCCCATCTGCCGCAGCGATCGGGTGAAGATCCGGGCGCTGGAGCGGGTGTTCCCGCGGGCCGACTCCGGGCGCTGGGTGCGCTGGCGCGAAGGGGGCGTGGCGGGCCCGGCCAACGTCATCGCCGTCGGGCGCCTCAAGCTCCGGGTGGAGAGCGAGATCGAGTCGCTCGCCAAGGAGCAGATCTGCTTCCGCGCGGTGCCGGTATTCATGTCCGGCGGCGAGCGGCAGATCCCGGTGCTCCCGGTGATGCCCGAGTACCTCGACACGCTCGACCCCGCGCAGGTGCGCCTCGCGCGCGAGAAGCCGCACCTCTTCGGGCGCGTCATCCAGGAGCGCGGCAAGTCTCGCTACCAGTGCGTGCTCCCCCTCCGCGGGCTGAAGCAGACCGAGTGGCCCACCTACGAGTGCGACCTGCTGCCGGCCAACCCCTTCTCCCCCAACGCGGGCGACGTCGACGCGGTGGCCTTCCGCGGCGTCACCCTGCGCGTGTGGCCCAACCTCAAGCGCCCCACCCACGCGTGGCGCTACTACGTGGTCGGCATTCAAGCCGCCACCGAGGAGGGCATGGCGCTCTTCGCCCAGGGGCGGATGCTGCGCGCGCGCATGCTCGTCCCGCCGAGCGACGTCGACGGCCGGCCCACCAGCGAGACGAAGCTCGAGGTGGTCTCGCTCGACCAGGAGGTCGGCCGCGAGGGTGAGAGCGGACCCACGGGCTTCGTCGGCGCCACCCGCAAGGGGCGGCCCGCGTGGGTGAGCGTGGAGTTCATGCAGGCTACGCAGGGCGGCGGCGCCGAGGCCGTCGGCGGCGGGCTCTTCCCGCTCCCTCCGCCGAGCGACTCGCTCCCGAGCGACACCTGGTCCTTCGGCGTCGACTTCGGCACGTCCAACACGGTCATCGCCGTGAAGCGCCGCGACGGCAGCCTGCAGTGCGTGGCCCCCGAGCGCGGCCGCGACCGCAGCTCCACCACCCTCAACCTCCTCGACGGCGGGCCGCCCACCATCCATCGCGGCATCGACCTCTGGCCCGGCGGCGAGTGGTCCGGCCCCTCCCACGACCTCCTCCCGAGCGAGCTCGGCTGCGTGCGGAAATGGACCGACGTGGCCTCCGAGTCGGCCATCAACGCCCTCTCCTTCGGCAAGGACTTCGGCGTCCCGCTGCGCGGCGCGTCGAGCGCGGTCTCGTCCGAGCACACGGTCAGCGAGTTCAAGTGGCTGCGCGCCGTGGAGAAGGACAAGAGCGCCCTCGCCCGGCGGGAGATCGTGCAGGCGCTCCAGTCGCGCTTCCTCGAAGGCGCGATGCTCATGACCGCGGCGTCGCTGCTCTCCGAAGAGGAGGCCGCGCCCAAGACGGTCAACGTGAACTACAGCTTCCCGCTGGCCTTCGACGAGGGCGACCTGGAGACGCTGCGCCTCGCCGCCGACGGGGCCGGCACCCGGCTGAAGCAGCTCACCGGCGCGGACTTCGTGTTCCCCGCGACGCCCCTCGTCGACGAGGCCCAGGCCGCGGCGGGGCACGCCTCGTCCGACAAGATGTTCCGCGTGTACCTCGACCTCGGCGGCGGCTCGCTGGAGCTGCTGGTCGACGACAACCTCGCGCGCAACAACCACCAGGGCCACGCGGGCTTACACCCCCACGTATTCAGCTCGTCGATCTTCTTCGGCGGGAGCGTGTACCTCCGCTCGCTCGTGGGCGCCGGCGAGGGCGACCGCCGCGGGGCCTGCGTGATGCCCGGCGTCGGGTCGTACACCCGGCTCGCGAGCGCGGTGCGCCAGAGCGCGTCGGCCAAGGCGCTGCTGGAGTCGCCGCACGTCATCGCCGAGGCCCGCAAGTCCACCGCCGAGCGCCGCGCGCGGGTGTTCGTCGGGTACATCGTGGAGTACGTGGCGCGCAGCCTCGCGGGCGTCTGCCTGGAGCACGGGCGCACGGCGCAGGGCGCGCTCGACCTCTCGCGCAACCGGCTCTTCTCGCTCTCCGGCACCGGCTCGCAGCGGCGGTGGATCCTCGGGATCAACAAGGGCCCACAGCAGAAGCGCGTGGTGGAGTTCTGCCTGGTGCTGCTCGGCAACGGCTGGGGCTTCGGCGACATCGTCCGCGACGGCATGAAGACCGTCGAACAGATGATGGCGCACCGGGTGTACGAGCGGCTGCTGGAGCTGCTCCGCGAGACCGACATCGCGAGGGAGATCAGCGACGGGGAGTTTCACCTGCTCGACCCGCGGCTCGCCTTCGACATCTCGTACGTGCTGCCCACCGAGGGGTCGCACCGCAAGGCCGCCGTCGCGCTGGGCCTGCTCGGCGCGCACCACAGCACCGAAGACGCAGCCAGATTCTTCAAGAACCGCGCGCCCGAGCGCCACGGCGTGCTCGGCCTCGACCTCTGGCTCAACGACCAGGGCCGCCGCATCCCGTGGTACCGGCCCTTCGGCCCGCCCGCGCAGGACGACCCGAGCCAGTTCGAGGTCTTCGTCCCAGTGGTCGAGGCGCCACCCGCCGCGGTCGCGCCCCCGGCGCCCGCGATGTCCTTCATGGCGCCCGCCGCGCCCGCGATGCCCTTCATGGCGCCCGCCGCGCCCGCGATGCCCTTCATGGCGCCCCCATCGCCTGCGATGCCCGCGATGCCCGCCGGGATGCCCGGGATGCCCTCTCCGATGGGCGCCTTCCCGGGCTTCGCGATGCCGATGGAGATGGTCGCCTTCGCGCTGGTGCAGCAGTGGCCGATGCTCGCCGCGCAGGCCGCGCAGATGGGCGTCGGGGCGGTGGAGTTCGCGCAGCGGCAGCTCTGGCAGCAGGCGGTGGCGCAGGCGGCGCAGACCGGTCAGGGGCCCGAGCGGCTGCTCGCGACGCAGCAGTGGCAGAAGCTGATGCAGACGATGGTGATGCCCGGCATGACGCCCGAGCAGCTCGCGTGGGTGCAGAACCAGCAGATGACCTTCGTGACCGCCCAGGCCACGCAGCGCGGACAGACCGCCGAGGCCTTCCTCGCGGCGCAGCGCTGGGAGCAGCTCACGGCGATGCTGACTCCGCCGCCGGACGCCACGTCGGGCGGATTCCCACCGATGCCGGGGATGCCCCCGATGCCCGGCACGCCCCCCTCCGGAGGAACCCGATGAGCGAATTCAAAGGCACGCCGGTGATCGGCACCCGCGAGCACTACCAGTTCGGCGAAGACCCCATCGCGCAGAAGGTCCAGGTGAGCATCCTGGAGACGCCGAAGATGCCCTCCGAGCTGCCGTCGCCCTCGAAGATCGACCCCGGGCTCGAGGCGACCAAGATGGCCATCGAGGCGCAGCTCGCCCGCAACGCCGTCGCCCCGCTGCCGCTCGTTCCGCCCGCATCCACGCGCTGGCTGCGCTTCTCACCGCTCGAGCTCTTCATGGAGCACGTCCTCGCCCGCCGCCTCTGGACCATCGAGTAGAGCCCCCCACCGTCATGGCACGCCCCCTCCGCGTCTCGGTCCGTTGTCCCCACGCCAAGCCCGAAGACCTCTGCGCGCTCCCCCCGGGCGTCCGCTACTGCCTCTGCTACGCCGACCAGCACCGCGAGCCGGTGGGCCAGGTGAGCGTGCAGCACGGGCAGATCCTCTGGTCGGTGCTCGTCGCCGGGAAGACCCGCGGGCTCTACTCCTACGTCGCGGTGGTGCGCCAGGGCACGGTGCTCACCCCCGTCGAGCTCCAGGACGACGTCGCCGTCCGCGAGACCGTCGAAAACGGCCGTGCCGTGTACATCCTGCGCGGCCCGCGTGACCAGCGCCTCGAGGTCGAGGCCGCCGCCCTCGTCGAAGCCGCCCTCGAAAGCCGCGAGTACGTCGATGCCGCCGTCGTCACGACCCACTGAGGCCCTCGCGCTCGCCCTCGCCCTCGCGGCCTGCGACCCGGCGCGACCTCCCCCGCCGGGCCCTGCGCCCGCGCCCTCGCCCGCCCCCGTCCCGGTCGCCCCCCCCCCCCCCCCCCCGGGCCGCGGCGCCCAGGTCTTCGTGGACGTCTCCGAGAGCATCCGCGGGTTCACCTCGGCGCGCGGCACCGCGCTCCAGACCCTCCACGCCCAGGTCATCGAGGCCTCCCTCTCGGCGCTCCAGCTCAACAACCCCTTCCAGCGCTGCGCTGTCGACACCGCCGTGCACTGCGAGGCCCCGCAGCTCACGGCCCCGCAGGCCCGCCTCCCCGCGACCTACCGTGGCGGGTACTCCGCCCTGCACCTCGCCCTGCGCCGGCCGCCTCGCGCCCCCCGGCCCGACCTCCAGCAGCCCGACCCCCTCGACCCGTACAACGTCACGGTGCTCGTCACCGACGGCTTCCAGAGCACCAGCACGCCCTTCCAGCCGGGCGCGAGCGGCGACGTGGCCTGCACCGCGGGCGCCGACCCGAGCTGCCTCGCGGCCCTCCTGCGCCAGCGCGTCGAGGAGGGCTACGGGCTCTGGGTGGGTCGGCTCATCCTGCCCTTCGACGGCCGCTACTTCGCGGAGCGTCGCCTCGACCCCGCCATGTGGTCGCGCGTCACCCAGCACGTCGCCGCCCTCAACACCGACCCCTTGTGGAACGGCGTGCGCTTCGCCGCCAGCTCCCCCGCCATGACCGGCGAGTCCGGCGCCTTCCGATGGCAGGGCGCCCGACCGCTGCTGGTCTTCGTCCTCACCCGGGACATCCCCCGCGGGCGGCAGTTCGTGGGCGAGATGCAGCGCCGCCTCGCGGTCGAGCGCATCACGCTGCGCCAGTCGCCCGGCGACATCGACTTCAGCGAGTGGTCGCCCTTCGAGGGGCTCACCGCGCGCGTGCTCAACGCCGCCCGCAACGAGAGCGGCGGCGCCGCCGACAGCGTCATCGTCGACCGCCCGTTGCGCCAGGGCGAGACCTTCGTCATCCCCGCCCGCTGCGACGTCCACGGCCAGGCCCGCATCCGCCTCGACGGGGTGATCCAGTTCGGCGCGATGCCCCCGCCGTCCATCGCCACGGTGTCCCTCACCTGGCAGTCGCCCACCCCCCTCGACGGCTTCTTCCTGATGCCCCGCGAGCCCATGCGCACCCTCCCGGGGCCCTTCACGGTCCGCACCGGCATCGACTGCCGCCAGCTCCCGCCCGGCACGCGCGACTACCCCTTCGGCCTCTTCGGTCGCTGGAGCGTCAACCCCGCCGCCCTGGCCGCGGAGTGGTTCATCGCGGGCAGCGCGGAGACCTCCTACGACAGCCCCGAGAAGGTCTTCGGCCTCGCCGACCTCGCGCGCACCGTCATCGCCGCGGGCGTCCAGCGCCAGGGGTACCTCGACCGCGTGACGCTCCGGGTCACCCGGCAATAGGCGTCGTCCGGTGGCGGTCTACGGCATCGACCTCGGCACCACGTACTGCTCCGTCGCGTACGTCGAACGGGGGCAGCCCCGGCTCGTGGCCCTCGAACGCGGCGGTCCCACCCTCGCCTCGCTGGTGCTCCTCAGCTCCCGCGGCGGCCCGCGCGCCGTCGTCGGATCGGAGGCCCCGGCGGCCTACCGCGCGCTCGTGGGCGAGGCCGAGCGCGCCCCCGAAGACGCCGTGCTCGTGCGCGGGTCGAAGAACCACATGGGCGTCGGCAGCGCCGTGTACGCCGGTCCGCCGTGGCGGGTCGGCGCGCGTGACCTCTACGCCACCGACGTCGCCGCGGTGATCCTCCGCGCGCTCGCGGAGATGATCCGCGCCCGCCCCGCGCTGCCGCCCCTCGACGGGGTGGTGGTGTCGCACCCGCAGCGATTCCGCAACCGGGAGAAGCTCGCCACGGGCCAGGCCGCCAAGATGGCCGGTCTCCCGCTGTGGGGAATGATCACCGAGCCCGACGCCGCGGGCTGGGCCTACGGGCTCCAGTCGCGATCGACGGGCGCGACGGCCGGCGCGCAGACCTTCATGGTCTTCGACTTCGGCGGCGGCACCCTCGACGTCACCATCCTCCGCCGCGACGGCGGCCCCGGCATGGCGCAGCTCCACGCCCTCGACTCCTACGGGGTCCAGCTCGGCGGACTCGCGATGGACCAGCGCATCCGCGACGCCCTCGTCACGCAGTACGCCGAGCGCGCGTCCGACCATGCGTTCAGCCTCGCGGCGGTGAACGAATCTACCCGTGAACGGCTCCTCGAGATGGCCGAGTGGTTCAAGGTCGCGCTCAACACCGACGCGGGCACCGACCCGTCGCCGCTCTCCCGCGTGCGCCGCCGGAAGTTCACCCCCGTCTTCGACCAGGACACCGAGGGCGAGGAGGTCACCCTGGAGCTCTCCCTCGCCGAGCTCTCCCGCTCCATCGGCGGCGAGCTCGATCGCGCCATGGCCTGCGCCGAGGAGGCCCTGCGCCGCGCGGCGCTGCGATGGGGCGACCTCGACGAGGTGTTGCTTACGGGGGGATCATCGCTGCTCTGGCCCCTGCAACAGCGGATGCGGGAGCGCTGCCCAAGGGTTCGTATCCACGAAGATCCTGGGCACCCGCTCAACCCCCTCACCATCGTCGCGGCGGGGGCGGCCATCCACGGCGCCGCGCTCGCCGAGGGGGGCGCCCGGGTGGGCGTCGCGCTGCACGGCGTGGTGCCTGACACCTTCTCGGTGCGCGCCTGGGAGCCCGCCCCTGGGACCCCGGAGGGCCGCCGCGCGGTGCTCACCCCGCTGGTGCCCGCAGGCACGCCGACGCCCTTCGTGGGGCGGCGGATGTTCAGCGTGCGCGGCGGGACGAGCCTGCCTCCCATCGAGGTCTTCGAGGGGCGCAGCGAGCGCGAGGCCACCCGCGTGGGCGAGTACCGCTTGAGCTTCCCGCAGCCCATGCCCGAGGGCTCACGGGTGGAGGTGCGCCTCGACGTGCGCGCCAACGGCGTGCTGGTGCTCTCCGTCGTCGACGCCGTGACGGGCGCCGTGCAGGAGGCCCGCCTCGACGAGGCCCCCGGGCTCTACTCCGACGAGGTGCTGGCCGAGCGCGCCTCGTGGCTGCAAACCCTCCGCGTCGACTGGAACGGCTAGTACCGCGTCGCAAGAGTTCTGACGGGTTGGGGGGTGCCTCAACGCTCGTGGAGGGGCGGAGGCAAGAACCGCAAGGGTCGCAAGGGTCGCAAGGGGAGTTCCGCCGGCGCTGGCGCATCGGGTTCGCGAGAGCGTTGGAGCACCTGCCCGCCCAAGTCCGTCGCTCCCTTGCGACCCTTGCGACCCTTGCGGTTCTCCTCCCAAGGCGCCCTGCTCAACCCGTCAGAACTCTTGCGACGCGGTACTAGAGCGGTGGCCCGACGGGTCGGGTACGCGAGCCCCCACCCCCGGCCCCGCCCCCACGAGTGGGTGCAGGGAGGTCGGAGCGCCAGAGCACTGTGGAAGAAGGGTTTTCTGCACCCTCCCCC
>Ga0247843_1002462_pt1 | contig 33482 bp, 27 predicted proteins | sample LaCruzMarch2017__FD_192420 | JGI IMG/M metagenome (GOLD analysis project Ga0247843, IMG submission 192420) | Freshwater microbial communities from meromictic Lake La Cruz, Castile-La Mancha, Spain - LaCruzMarch2017_8m | ecosystem: Environmental > Aquatic > Freshwater > Lake | place: Spain... | reverse complement strand
ATATCATGGCGGATATTGTAGAAAAATCAATCTCTTTTGATGACACCAACAAGTGCTAGTGAAAGAAGAGGTAAAGCGTTATGAGCCCTTTAGCTCTGCAACATGTCAATGTCAAACAGCATCCTCGCTAAACCTCTAGACGGCATGGATGATATGACAATATTTAAGGCATACAAGAAAAACTTTGAGATGCTCAAGAAGAAAAGGGTTTTTTAAGGTCAAACTGAATGTGATGGACAATCATGTTAACATACGGATAGGGTTCCAACATTTCTGTCAGTGCGGACATTCAAAATTAGGGTCTTCAATCTCGCTTTCCGTTTGTGTGTGTGTCGATTTGTTGTTGTCATAAGAAACAGATCGTTGCAAGGCGAGCTACACAGGTATGCAAAGGATAGGGATTCATTTGAACTAAGTGTGTTCCTACTACCCCAAATCTTCATGTTTTCGACCATATCCTCCACAAATCAGCAATTGCCAAAAACAATTGAGCACGTTCGTCATTGTTTTTTCAGCTCGTAGGATGGGTGGCAGTAGTTGTAGCGTTGATCACGTCTATTTACAACCCAGATGATGAGTCGTTCAACATTGGGGTATAACACCGATGCATTTCCCAACATAGTGGGGTATAACCAGAATGGCAAACCCTGTTATACCTGTATTACCCACCAGGGAGGGGAGTGCTGACCAGAGGATAATGGGGTCGATACTTTCCCTTTTGTTCAGTGTTGTGTGTAAGACTTTGTGTGTCAAAGCGAAGCTCCCACCCTCAGGTAGGTAGATAGTTCGTGCTCGCGACGATGAAGAAGTCCAGTAAGGATCATGAAAAGGATGCGACGTCCACCCGACGCAGGCGATGGAATAATGGCAGCGACGCACCGAATGATGCCGTTGGTGGTAAGAATGCACCGCCGGGACCGCGGGACCTTGCCGAGAAGACGAAGATGGGTCAGAACTGTCACGGCTACCCTCCTTCCGATTCCGACGATGACGTGATGATGAACCGCGTCGATCGTTCATCTGCCGCTACTATCGACGGTGGTAAAGTAGACCGATCGAAAGGAGAGCGACGATTCGGCGCTTCACGTCTTGCTGCGCTCCGCCTTCCTCCCGTTGAGGCGGGGGACGACGAGGAAGATTGCACCACCAATGACGACCTTCGAAACAATGATGGTAAAAAGAAGAGGTTGGGAGCGTCAGATAATGATGCGTCTCTGCCTACGCCAATGGGATGGGCCCATCTCACAAAGAAGAATCCTCCTTCTTCGGTACGCAATATCTTTGAGGAAACACCCGCCCCTGCTACACGTCGGCGTCCAAGTCCTCGTCCTCCGTCCACAGACGTTTCGAGGACAAGTGGCTTCACTCTGTCTTCTGCTCCTCGTCGGCGTGGTGGTCACGACACGTTGCATGAACGAATGGGGGGTGCCACCACCGCCAACAACAACAACAATCCTTATGCCACGAGGAAATCATACACTTCAACTCCTGCCTCATCGGGATCGTCCACTGGTAGGTCGAGCTCTACTCGCAGGAAGACGGAATCATCCACTTCTAAACATGTTACGATCGCGATATCCGAGAACCTCGCACGAGAGACGTGTGTAGCATCGATCGACGCACACCGACCCACCGTCCTTCAAATTTTCAAGCAGGGGAATGGACAGACGTACTCTGAGACACTGGCATTATTACAAATGATGAGCCCAGATGAGATATTGTTAAATGAAGGTCGACGGAATTCAAGGTTGGCAATGAAGATTGTAGAAATGTTTGCCGGTGTAGGCAGTGGTGGACGGGTAGATGAGGGAATTGTCGTGGGTGGAGCCTCGAAAAAGAAAAGTAAGACGAAGAAGAAGGATTGGAAGAGTGTCGTTGGCGACCGTGGTCGTCATTCTCGATTTGGAGGAGTACAAGGAGGTAGTAAGGATGACATCGATGACGAGTTCTCTGGCCCTAACGCTGGTGGTTGTGGCGAGTGCGAGATGACAACTGTGGTAAAATTTGTACCCCGGTCCTACTTTGATCAAACGAGGGGTGCGGAATTGCTCCGAAAGCTAGCACGAGGTGGTACATACGATGCCACCATCGTCGAGGAGTACATCCTCTTGGCATCGTCGCATGCGGTCTTGCAGTACTCGCAACTGTGCCTTGGTGCATCGCTCACTCGTGGTTCGTTAACGTTAGATGTTAATATTGGTGGGAATCAAAGAATGAGCATCGATCGGTCGACCATGGCAAATCTTGAGCTACTCGTAAACGTCAGGACTGGCAAGGTGGCGAAAAGCCTGGTAGGGACAGTGGACTGCACAAAGACATCGGTGGGAGGTCGGCTGCTACGAACGAATCTCATGGCTCCGCCGACAAGGTTGGACACAATCAATGCACGATTAGACCTCGTCGATTCACTCTTGGAGGATGAAGAATTCTTTTACGTTGTGATGGAACACCTGGAGGACCTACCAGATGTGGATAAAATGCTTTCGTACGTTGCATTGGCACCTCATGGATCGCGTGGAAGTAACAGTGGAGCATTGTTTGGTAACGTCGAACGACATTCCATTACAGCGAAGATGGCGAGTAAGGGCATTTCAGCACTAGTCTGCATCAAGAGCACGTTGAGCGTGATCCCCTCCTTTGCGCACGTACTGGAGGTGCAGCTAAAGGAATTGGATGGAAGGGAGACCGCTACATCCGCTGCCAGAACTACAGCTAGGCAACATCATTCTAATAATGATCGTCGAGACGATGATGAGTCCACAACTATCGTTGAGAGTGAGACGTCGAGAAATGACGACGATTCGCATCCCTCTGACGAATCGAAGAGCTCTGCGGAAGATGCAGCGCGGACGAGTCTCCACATGGGAATGGGTCGCAATGATGCAGCAGGTGTACCCAATGATAAGCGAACCCGGCACCAGCTCCTTCGTGCGATCTTGATCGCGATGAAGCAACCCGCACTTGCTCGTGTTTTAACTGCCGTCAAGGACATCTTTACGGAGAGTACAACCTACAGTAAGAATACCCACGCTATGCGTCATCAAGAGTGTTTCGCGTTGAGACCAAACACCGACGGCATGATGGACGTGCTTCGAAAAGCATTCCTTGCAAATATTGATGACATATATAGATTGGCTGATGAGTACGCAGAGACATATGATATAACAGTGCAGGTGAAAGAGACGACAAGTAGAGGATACTACCTGTCGGTGTCGGCAGATCTTGGTCTTGACTTGCCTCAGATATTTATTCAGCCAGTGAAGAATGGAAGATTTATTCATTGTACGACTGAGGAGGTGAGTGTGACCAAGTGTTGGAAATGATTTTACTTTATCCGTTTACATGCACTGAGGCCTTTAACACGATCTGTCTGAGCTCAGGTATACAGCTTGAACAGTAGGGCGCAAGAGAACGTGCAAGATCTTCTTCTAATGACGCATGAGCGTATACAAGAGGTTCTAATAATGGCTCGAAAGAATTATGACTCAATAGCTTCCCTCTCAGATGCTGTAGCCTTGTTAGACATGTGTCACTGCTTTGCAGATAATGTCGCGAGTAGTCGCTTATCATGGTGCCGACCAGTACTTTCGGATCACGATAGAAGTCCAAGGCATGAGGATGCATTTGTCGGAGGAGGCGGTGCAATAGCCATACGGAATGGTAGGTATGCCATTGACGTGAGCTCGACAGGGATGAATCCGTCGCCGACCGGAGAAGGCTTTGTTCCGAATGATACTTACTCTTCGGCGCTTCAGAATTTCACAGTGATCACGGGGATTAATGGAAGTGGGAAGAGCACATACCTGAAGCAGATTGCACTCATCGTGATCCTCGCTCATTGTGGAAGCTACGTTCCTGCTGACGAGGCACTTTTACCTATCCGAGACCAAATTTGCACAAGAATCGGTACATCCGATGATCAGGAGCATAATATAAGTACATTTCTATTGGAGATGAAAGAAACAGCATTCATTTGTAACTCGACAACTGACAGATCGTTATTTCTCCTTGACGAACTTGGAAGAGCTACGAGCAACGAAGATGGAGTTGCCATAGCTTGGGCAGTATCTGAATACCTCCTAACGAAGCGTGACATGGTGAGTGATTACATGCACTGATTGTTACGTTCATCATTTCAAGTACCGCTATTTTTTTGACTCTTTCCTCCCAAGACATATTTCGTCACGCATTACCCCCAACTTGCAAAGCTGGCGGAGGTATATCCAAACGTTCAAAATCAGCATCTTGGATCCCAAATTATACCTTCTGCTTCAGATACAGACGCAAGTATCATCAACTATACACACAAGATCTTGCCTGGCCCATGCAAATCAGCAGGCGACTACGGCGTCGAAATGGCAGCAACGTGTGGCTGGCCAGCGGAGGCAGTCAAGGATGCGAGAAGAATTCGTGAAGAGGTGAAGCGATTGATGCCAGGAGAAGATGTCTGTCACAATGCAAGTAGCAATGAAAATTTCGCAGCAAATCGGCGTAATGCTCACAATATTCTTTGCGATATAGCGAAGCATCTAGCTGCGATGAAGGAGGGCGAAGGTAGGCTGAGCAACGACGCAAAGAGGAACTACCTGCAGGTGAGTTCGGCACGTTCATAGAAGCATAACTGTACCGAAAAGTATCACTTACAGTTCGTTTATATACTTGCAGGAACTTCGAGACCGACTCGTTCCAACTAATGAAGAATCGTTAATTCGAACTATTCGAAATTTGCTGCTCAACGTGGAGGATGCCGCCCCTTTGATTCCATTATTGACTAGGCCAAAACCCACGATGGACGTAAGAAACGTGAAGTTGCCTTCAACTAGCAAGGTAGATAGGGTGATACCTACAGAAACCGTGAGAGGACTTGCCACAAGCGAAAATTCTAACAAAGCACCAGAGGTAGGAATAGAGGCAGCCGACGCCGCAAATGAGTGGAATTGTAATTTTAGCACCAGCGACTCAGATGCATCCATGATGGAAGGTGGTATTGCGACAGAGAATGATGTGGGGTGTCCATCTAATCCTGTGAACAATGATGCTACATGCCAACAGTCGCAACCAAACCAACCAATCCACGGTGTTGAGGACGCTGTCGAAAAGAAAGTACCAATTCAAAAGCAAGACGATGAATTAGGAACAAAAAGCATCACAATAGACTTGACACTTCGCGGTACATCAATGACAAACAGTACTTCTCCAAGCTCAAGCGATGATGGATCAGTATCGTCTACGTCTTCTGATGGAACCAGCTCCTTCTCATCATCATCTTCCTCTTCTAGCAGCAGTACACGATGACTAATGTAATGATTGGTAAAATTTTGCTCAGCTATATTCCACTAGATATTATCAGTCTTTAAGTTCTATGTATGGTTGGGCAAAAAGCAATGTTAGCGGTTGTACCACTCGCTGTTGATTCACCATCTATAAATACAGTTTGGGCTGGGAGACCTCTGCTACCTGAGAGCCAAAATCAGTGTGGAGTTGCATCCATATGACCACTAGCCACAATAGAAGGTTACCACATTTAAATAATGTCAAAAGATTTGAATGTACACAATGACTAATGGAATGTCTGGTTAACTTTTGCTTAGCTATATTCCACCAGTTAATAATCCCTCTCTAAATCAATTACAATACTCGAAAATGTTTATCCGTACTTGCCTCGGAATCATCTACTGTACTAGCCACCACTGGCGCAAACTTAGGGAACACCCGCTTGTACAATGGCAAAACTACCGTATCATGCTGCTTTATGGGGGCATTAAATAGACACTTCATCACACCGTGATCGCCGACGCTTTGTATAATGTTACCCTGCAAGCCGTGTTTGGTTGTTATACCCGCGGGCATGAACCACTTGACATCCTCAGGATTGTAAAACATATACTTCACTGTGGCATGTCTCTTGTGCACTCTAGTGGGATATCCCGTTAAAACAATTCTCTTCAATACAATCCGATCAGCATCGGCACCCATCATTGTCCCGTGCGCCAAGAACTCTCTCCGACCAGAAGAAGTCTCACGGAACATCATCACGGGACAAGGTGCATATGTCACAGGACCAAAGACACTCCCAGCAAAGAACGTAGCACCATTCCCACCCGCTGGCATGAAACGTTCAAATTTATGCTTGTCACTGTTCAAATTGTGCTGTGAGAATACCGGTCGAGATTGCCACGTACGCCAACCACATCGGAATGTTAGTACGTCCTTGCTCTTGACAGGAACATCGGCACTATCCTCACAATGTTCCAATTTCGATGACGTCGTGGACAGTCCCATGTGCAACACTGATACCTTATTCTCGTGGGGTAAGAGCGATACCGCAGAGATGAGTGCGTGTGGCGAGAGACCAGCAAACCCAGCGGGTGAAACACCTTCAAGTGTGATCATCACGTAAGATCCAGATGGGACGCATGCACCAGCCAATGCTATCTCTTCTGCTTCATCATCATCAGAATCGTCTTGTTCCATAACGTCAGTATTGCTAGTGTTGACTCCTACACCCCAACCTCTCCTCTTGATGACATCTTCCAAGCCACGGACATCCGCCATCACATCCCGCTGCGTGGCCTTGAACGATGCAAAGTGATACACTGCAGCATACGTCTCTGGTAGATTCTCCTTGGGATCCCAATGACTTTTGCGAAAAGACTTAAGTGCTCGGTATCGTGCATACCGATCCCGCGCCGATGTCTCCTCTTCATACTCAACCTCATCTGGGAATTGTAAATCACCCTTGGCAGCCCTTCGTCGCTGGGCCAGGAGAGCACGTCGCTCCTCGGCATTAACCCCACCATCGTCATCATCATCACCCATGACAGTGTCAACATCATCCTTGGTCTTCTTGTTAAGTGCAAAGGCCAATTCACCATGATCGAGCACTTCCTCATCATTCCCATCAAGCGCATCGAGCCATGCTGATTGATAATCAGACCACCCAGCAGGACGAGACGTACCTGGTTGGAAGGACTTGTCACGAGCAAATGCCGGAGGTTGGTCAATATTGGCATCGTCATCATCATCGTTTTGTCGATCATCATCCTCGTCAAATCCAATTAGATTCTGCTCTCCCTCGAGTGCATCAGGCGAGGCAAACATTTCCACCGATTCACGCTCCTCCACGTTCGATTTTGCCAATACCATCTCTGCTGCACCACCACACTCGTTGTCAACATCTTTAATCCCACGTGTTTTCTTCTTGCTGGCGGAAATAATGGGGGGTAACATCACCATGTTGGATCCTCCTCCTTTCTCCACACTCGAAGGAACGCCTGCAAGTCGTACATCCTTTATGGGGAACGTGCCGAGGTGTGGGACATGTATAAGTTGATTGACATTCATTGGTACATTTCCTCGAATATAGCCGGTGAGTTGTAATTCCCGCGACGATGAGTCATATTGCACTCCCTTGATGTTGTTAGACGAAGATGCGATGGATCCATCGGTGATTATGTACGGTCTTGGTGCATCTGCTACCCAATTCGGTCCAGATGCAGACACGGTACATATTAGACGTATTAAGGCAGCTACGGATGTGCGATTTTTATCCTCTCGAATAGAAACCTCGGTAGTTGCCGCTGTAGAAGAAATAGTACATACATCATCATCGTATTCCATTCTACTACTCTTCTCCACACTAACTTCGTCTATGCTGACATTCGTATTCTCGTCAACAGAGGTGACAGCAATATCAATCTCCATCACTTTACTCCCCCGTTCACCAAATTCTGAGGATGCAAAACGTGTTACATATCGTTTCAAGTCGGCACGACGACGTAATTGTGATTTACGTAACGACTTTGCGCTCCGTTGTGATGTTGTAGCAGTTGAGTGACGAGAGAATGCACGATCACAAATAACTGTGTCATTCATCACTACCTCCTCTTCGTCGACATCGTCATCATCGTCATTCATCACGTCATCATTTCCATCCATCGTGCAACTACTGCCCACATGCCTTCCCACGATTGGCCGATCCTCTCCTCCACCACCCACATCCACAATACTATTCGTTGAGGTACGAGAATGTACAATAATCGTTACGGGTGTGGGTAAACCCTGTGCCTTAATGGCGGTAAGCATGCGTTCACCACGTTCGGAAACAAGATGACCATACTTGGCATCAGTATCATATGCCGTTGTTGTCGTTGTGGATGTTCCTGATACGCTTTCTCCATCACCACAGCAACTTGCACTTCCATCCTCCTGCGAGTTCACACTGGAGGTGGCAGTAGCAGCACTGCCATCAATTAGGAACAATATCAAATCACAAACACGACATAAGTCCAATGCTCCTTGAATACTAGCATCGTCGTTTCCATACCCCACGTGCACATATTGATCACGAAAGGAGGATGTGTTAGTTAGGAGAGTTACGGTCGCCGCACGCGCGACCTTGTCATTATACTTGACAGTGACGATACTATTACTAGCCTTGCCATTCTTCAATGAGGAAGAAGAGACTGCTATTGCGGACGAAGACGAATCACCATCTTCCGATGATAATGATTTCCGAACGAGTTCCTCTAGTTGACCTTCAGTATCCGAAAGTGAGATAATACCCACAATTCTAGGCGGTTGTGCCGCGGATATGGTAGCTAGTGCTTGTTGAATTGGCGAAACGACTGCTGCTGCGGTCGCAGAGGTGGATGAAGGAGGCAGTCGACGATAAGCATCGACCCTGGTTTTACGTGATGCCTCTCGTCGTTGCTTGGCAGAGTTTAATCGATTTGCACGTCCATCTACAGCACTAACACACCCTGCCTTGACTCCTTTAACACCACTTGCTGTACCAGCGACCTTGCCAGCTCCGGCACGACGACCTAAACTACGCTTTGATGCGGCTGATCGTTTATTCTTCTTATTCTGCTGCTTTAGCCTTCCGGCACGGTGGGAGTGATTCGCCATGGCCAACAACAAGTCGTAGACAACTTTTTGTTGGGTTGTGTGGCCCTCGTCTTTCCCGCGAGCGGGATCATCGTCTCACGGAACAAATGATATCACAGAAATCATTGGGAGACGCTGCTTCAAGCGACGGTCGGAAGTGTGGTGAACCGAACAATTGAATCATCGACCATCGCTCATATCATCAAACTGCCAGTGCAGAATCGCCGTCCTCTCATTCGTTGAGATTGCAATTCATCGCAGGAAGTTGCATTTCTTGACACTCCGTTGACACTGTGACACTAACATCAAAACTTTGAACCGCTATTCTTTTCCTGGTGAGTACATCAAAGTCGATTCATTCACTTCAGCTTTCGTCAGCGAACCGCATCCACGCCCTCGCCTCACACAACATCCCCGAGTAGGATCCAGAACGAGACGACAGTCATGGAAGCAAATCAACATCACCCACGTCGTAGCAGCCTGGACCATGACAACGAGATGCATCTTCTCTCTCGCCAGCAACCTCCAGCACTACCATCACCTGTTGCCATCATGCCTCTGTCTCTTCCTCTACAACAATCCAACTCTTCGACTTCTACGACGGCTGCTGCAACAGCGTCTTCCCACCCACCCTCGTCTGTGACAGCGATGGGTGGTGGACCTACTGTGCTCTTACATCAAAGGTCAGAACTTCGACGATCCTTTACTGCAACTCCTCCTCCCCATCATCATCATCATCATCATCATCATCATCAACACACACTATCATCATCATCACCATCATCGCTATTACGAAAGGCGATTAATGAACATCATCGTACATTAACGAAGTATGCACTAATACAGAATGATTCAATGGTGTATCTGGATGGACCAACACTATATACCTGTGGTAATTGTCGGACACATTTAACAAGTCATGATGATATAATTTCTAAAAGCTTTCATGGGAGGCATGGTAAGGTATTATTTAGTATGTATTGTTGTGGATAATAAGTCAGACTCATCATCATCATCATTATCATCATCATCTCTTACACATTTTATATGCACGCTACTTCTCTCTTCTTTATGCATCTTTCCTCCAAAAAAACTCCTCCCTCTCTTCTTATAGGACGTGCCTACCTCTTCGATCAATGTGTTAACATTACCCACGGTCCGGCCGAAGATCGGATACTAATCACCGGCTTACACTCCGTATCTGACATTTACTGCAAGCGGTGCAAGACGCTCATAGGGTGGACATATAACAAGGCATACGAAAGTTCACAAAAGTATAAAGAGAAGAAGTACATCATCGAAAAGATATATTTACACTTGGAAGTAAGCGATGGCGGTGTCTATGATGGGGTGAACTCGCCGGCCGGGGAACGATGCGATCGTTTCCGTGCACGCAGCATGAGTTGGGGGAGCAATTGCAGTAGGTCGCGGGGGGTGAGTGCCGGGTCCTACGGCGAGATTGCTACCACGCCGACATTGTCATCCTCGTCTTGGTTGGACAGTCCCGGGGGGTACTTGTCTAGTAGTCGTAGTCGTAGTCGTAGTGGAAGTGGCTCGCCTTATACCGTTCGTACGCCCCCCACTGCTACTAGTACCCGAGGTAGTAGTCCAACCGCACCAATGATGAGTCCAAGTTTGCCAAACGATGTCATTTATGAGTATAGATGACAAGTCCTGAAGGTGTGTGTGTGTGTGTGTGTGTATGCCTACTACTTTTAGAGGAGGAGGAGGATAGCATAATAGGTTGTTATTAATAGGCGCAAGGTCCCTATGGATTCTGGGATAAAAGAAGTGTTGAGAACAGTTGTGTTTTTGTAAAGATTTTATTAGCAGAGTAGTTGTGTCTTTCCTCACAACGAGATGAAGCCCAATGTAGAGAAGAAAAAAGCAGTAAATAGCTTTATAATTAGCATATTTGTTTCAAATTAAATCAGTGTGGGTTATCGAGACATCAGTGTGCGAAATAAAGACAGATGTGATTAAATTCTCTCTCTCTCTATCCTTATCTGAGCAAACGACCTCCTTCCGCTGCGCCCCCCCACCAACACACACCCAACAACACAAGCACACACATCGCACTATATACCACAGAGAAGGTGTTTACTCTACTTGCCCAATCCTACAAGTTGAAATGACTTAACCTCCAAACCCAAATCACTTAGTACCTTGGATACCTTAACACCCCCCTCTTCAATCATATGTATCTGTTCCGTCAAACATACACTTTCATAATACTTTCGTAATTGTCCTTGTATTATCTTATCAATTATGTCGGGTGGTTTGCCAACGGCCTTTCCATCGCTTATCATTTTACCATGTAGTATTTCTTTTTCCTTGGCAATGATGTCATGTGGTACAGTATCAATGTTAAGATATGTAGGTTTGGCTGCTACTATATGCATGGCTAATTTTCGTGCCGCCTCAGCACTACTACTACTACTACTGCCACTACCACTAGTAGTAGTGCTTGCTGATGTTGTTATTGGTACTAGTTCAACAATAGACGCGGCACTACCACAAGTAGACATTGGCGATGCACGTCCATGGACATATCCACCAAATATTGATTGTTGTGATGATGCCTGAACTGTAGTGATGCAATCCACTTGTAAATTTTCACGAATCGCTAGTATTGTATCACTTAGACATTGGTCCAGTGTTTTACTATTGTCCTCAGAAGATGTTGATGATGATGTTTTAGTTTGTTTCAAGAAGGATGGGATATCCTCCACAATTGTATTCGTTGTTGTATTTGTTGCGGCAGCCGTAGCCGTAGCCGAAGCATCAGCAGCAGCATTGGCAACCTCCTGTACGAACGAAGACAGTACCTCACTCCGACTGGCAAAGTCGGTCTCACTCGCAACACGTACAATACTTGCCACGCTGCCCCCAGACGCATTATTATTGTTAATAATATGTATCCCCACAAGTCCCTCTAACGCCTCCCGTCCTACCACCTTGGATAATGCCTTGGCACTGCCATGTTTACGCAACCATTCCATTGCTTTAGTAAGGTCATTGCACACCGACGGGTCAGATAGGGCCCTTTTACATTCCATCATCGGTGCACCCGTTGCTTCACGTAATTGTTTGACTAATTGTGCCACTGACGGAGATGCCGTTGCTGTCGACAACCATCGACAGTTATCAGCGACGAGGAATGATGGTGGAGCTTGAGCAGGATGATACCGTTGTTTACTCCCACTGTTACTGCTACCACAACAACATGATACAGACGATAATGACGATGATGAAAGCGACGACGACGCCAATGATGCCGATGAAAAAAGCAGCCGCGAGGTAACACCACGGAACGATCTACTCGATGACGTGATGTTTCCTATTCTTATCATCATCGCGTAGCGACCTTGCCCGGCACAATATCACGAGCTCGACAGACCACCGCTAGTGTAACCATGTTCATATTTGTTGAAGCTAATCACAATGTCAGCAGGGGATGTGGCACAGTGGTAGCGCGGCCGCTTTGCATGCGGCAAGTCCGGAGTTCGATCCTCCGCTTCTCCAAGCAGTCTTCGAATGGTCACGTGTTCGACTCACGTTGGGTGCTCTCTTGGCACTTATAGCTCAGTGGTAGAGCGTTCGATTGCAGTTTCATTTTTACCTATTGATTTGTTATCTTTTGTTTCAACTGAAGGTACAATGACTAAGTACTTCTTCTCCTATTAAGGTTGCGTTAAGACAAAAGGGCCATTTCATGCTTACAGATGTTGAAAAAGTGGCTTGAGGTCTTTTTCAAGATTCGACATAAGAAGGTGCTTTAGGTTATATCTATCTCTAAATCAAGGCAGGCTGCAAGAAGTTAGAATGTGCAGCAATAGACGTGACGAGCTCATTATGGTTGTCAACATCTTGATACGATACGACAGTGGGAATAGAGAATTCAAACAAGGCATTCATTACTGACATCACACCCAACGCCGAACTTCGACGTCCAGAGAAGGGTGCGGTGTCAGGTGATCGTCCACATTGAGTATTGATATTGATTTTACCAAATACGGTTGAGAATCGATCAATAAGCTGGGCCGATTCTACGTCAGCAGACGAGGTAAATATGGATACCTGCTGACCATACTTTCCTTCCCTTGCATACTTTATAACCTCCTCCAACGAAACATAGGGTGCAATGGGAATGACTGGTCCAAACTGTTCTTCTTCGTAAACTCGCATATCAGGGGTAACAGGGTACAAAATTGCGGGTACCATGAGAGTCGATTCGCCATCGCCAATCACAGTACCTCCATTTTTATTAACAATCCTTGCCCCTTTTTCAATGGCATCATCTATTAACTCTTTCATATAGTCGACCCGACCAGCGTATGGTAATGGCGTGATTTGTGAATAGATCGAGTTCGTTCTTTCCCAAGGTAAACCAACAGACATGCACTCGACTTTCTCGGCGAGCATATTTGCAAATTGTGTTGAGTATTCATTCGGGACGAATAATAGTTTCAATGCTGTACATCGTTGGCCATTATAGCTCAAGGTTCCCGTGATGGTTTCCTTCATAATCCTATCCATACGTTGTTCCTTATTATCATGATGATCATCGGTGGTGCTACTTCCCTTTTCGAACAAATCTCGCATATATATACCCATATTCTTACCCTCCAACTGTAAAAATATTTTCAAACGATGGGGGTGTGGATGAGCTTTAATTAACCTGTCGGCGGCAGTACTACTACCAATGAAGGCAAGAGAATCAATCTTGCCACTTTCCATGAGTGGTGGCATTGTCGTCCTCCCTCGACCAGAAATGAAGTTGATCGTACCAGGCGGTAATGCCTTGCGGAATGCATCAATGGTAAGAATGTGAACTAAACCACCCACCGTTGGCAGTTTCAGTATCACGACATTTCCCATGAGCAGTGCAGGTATCAGTGTAGCATAGGTCTCATTTAGCGGATAATTGTACGGACCCATACATAGCACAATGCCCACGGCAGCACGGCTTAGAAATAGTCGTGTCGTAAGACCATTCGATGCATCCCACCCTCGTGTGCCAAATTCACCACTATTTTGTATATATTCTATAGCCTTTTCTACGAATTGCACGGTCCTATCAAACTCGGCCTCGGCATCTACGCGATTCTTTCCAATTTCATGCATTAATATAAGCACAATTTCTTCACGTTTCGCCTTCATTTCCGTCACGAACGTACGCACCGCAATGATCCGATCGGAGAGTTTCATTTGTGGCCACGTACCCGATCCACCATCCCAGGCGGTGACTGCCGATTCTAATGCCGATAGCGCTTGATCGGTCGTCATTTGTGGCATCGTACCAATCTTGAGTCGCGTCGATGATGTAACCTCCGTCGTGGGGCATTCGTCAACCGAGGCGGACGATACAGAGTAGGCACAGCATGAGTACACATCCGCCATTTCGACATTCGTTGATGCAAAATTTTCATTTACATCTCCGTTGATGAATATCTTTCCAGCAACGAAATTCGGCGTGGGGGTAGTTGTTGATGATGATACAACTTCAGATGCGAGAGCGATGCGATTATTTAGAATCGCCGCGAATGCCGCCGCTGGAAGCCAGATTCTCATCGTTCAAATTCTCAAAGTAGTTATGAGACGGAGCTCCTATCGTCTGCTCCTCACTCCGCATTCAACATGAGCCGCATCGCCAATGCCCAGCGCGTGACCTCCTCATGCTACACCGCCGTCGTCGCCAATATAAGCTGCTCCGCCTTACCGAGACGAATACTCCTCCGTCATCATATTCATCATCGCCCCTCTCTCGGCCTACGACCAATATCCACCACGACGCCTCTTAACCTTCCTTTGCCAGTAAAGAAGACGGCGTCCGAGGAGCCAAAGATCTCCCAAAAGAAGGTGAGCAAGGAGAAGAAGGGTCCGTCCGCGTCCAGGCTCGAGAAGGCCGACTCGGCCGAGAAGCGCATGATGGACATCATGATACGCGCGCACGATGCCGCGCCGTTGGAACCGCCGCCGGCGACGTCCGAGGAGATGGAACGACGGTATCACATTGGACGGAATTACGTAATCGGATGTTTCAGGAGGCACAATGAATTGAATCACGATTTGGCCGTGAAGATACGCATGAAACGATACGCGATCAAAATGCTGCCCAGGGAGGGCATAGATTTGGGGGATTATGCGGCGACCACGACGACTGCCGTGGGCGGTACTACTAGTGGGCAGAGCGGTCGTAGCGTGTATGGAAGGTGGAAGGAGGAGGCACTGAGGATCAATCATAACTTTGGTCCGCCAGAGCATAGACACATTCCCATGTACACTCCGCCAATTGAGGGCTTTGACGTGAATCAATACATGAATAGAGATGACGAGGACAATTAATACTTGAGTTTAAAGAAAAAGGGGGCTGGGATTTGGTGTCGATCATTAGTCTACACATCAAGAGGGAGGGAGGTGGGGAATTGACACGAGGAGAGTTGAAGATCGGGTCAGTGGAAAAAGGGAGACAGCATTCACTGGAAAATTTACAAGTAAATGTAATGATAATTTTGCTATGTATATGTGATCATTTGATTTCAGTAGAAATTCATTTGAGTCTTGAAAATGTATTCAAGCGCCAGCTCAGTTACTTTCACACATGTGTGTCTGGTTTCAGGCTGGATGTTTGGAAGACAAAATATATTGAGACATGTATAGGGGGGAAGACAGTTTTCACTACAAACATGACGAGCAAATAAATGAGTAGCTATTATTTGTTTACCATCTACAAAGACGATGAGGAATTTACAATTTCCCCATTTCATTTTCCCCATTTCATTTATTCTACTCAATGAATGTGTCTTAATTTTTCCTCTGCCTTTTATAATTTACTTTTTCCCCTTTCATAAATATATTTATATCATTCATTCTTGCAAACTCTGGTAGCATTACAATGGTTTCGACATTTTTGAATCAGGTAAATAAATCCCAAATCGCTTCTTGATTGCCACACGTTGTCTACTAAATTTGTCATCTGGACTAAATCTTGCGGGATGGGCAGATTCAGTAACCTTGTTTTCAGGATTAGATTTCTGTTTCAATTATTATTATATATCCAAAAAAATCACGATGTTGAATGCGTTGGTCATTATGATGATTCGTGGCATTCGTTTTTTTCGTTAATTAGGATATGATCATTCCGATATTCATTTGCAATTTCATCGCGGTAAAAGTTGGAGATGTAAACAAGATTATTGTTTGGCGCAAGGAAGTGAGTGTTGGTGAGATATATTTACATCCGAGATGAAAGGAAAAATACGGCCATATCAAATGAAAAAACTGCTATTCTCCTCATGATGACACGCGAACGAATACGCACCTTGAGTGTGTACACCCTCTTGCCGCTCTCGTCCAGGTAGTACATGAGGTGCATCGTGAGGTTGGTTGTGTGTTGTTTGTGTGTTGGTGTGTTGGTGTTGTGTGGGGAGAGCGTTCCCGCTTGTCACGCTGTCGTCTTATTTCACTTCCCAACAATTTGCTAGTGGGGTTGTTGCCACCTTCAATTCAACCAATTTGCTAGTGGGGTTGTTGCAGAGGCTATCACTCTCTCTGGACGTACTCGATCATGAGTAATGTCGGTATACCGATCAAACTTCTCTATGAGGCCGAGGGGATGAAAGTTACTGTCGAGGTACGTTTATAAGTATACAACCGCTGTTATTTAACTAACGACATGCATCAGAGGAGGCAGGCAGGCCATTTATTTTGCGTATGCAATATATTGGTATAGTATTTTTCTCACGGCTTTCCAACTTTCAACCAACATAAATCTACCCCCTGTGCAAATCATAAGTGATTTGAATTGATCAGTGGACGACGATTTAAGGAATGCGTGTGACGGGTATGTCCAGCTATGTATATTTAATACATTTATATATAGCTGTGCATTCCCCGATGCTCCCCCGTCGCTGAAAGTTCGAAAGCTGTGGAGAGAGAGACACCTCGATCCTCCCATCTGATATACGTCTCTGTTGACTAACACTCCCCCCCTCCACCCACCCAAATCATCCACGCTGTCACAATGATATGCCTTGCATTTATTTGACGGGCACTCTCTCTTGATAATATGATAACAGATGAAAAATGGTGAAATATATAGAGGACTACTCCTCAACGCCGAGGATACAATGAATATGACCCTGTCGGAGGTCGTCCGGACAGCTCGGAATGGTCACGTGTCTAAACTTCAGAATGTCTACCTACGTGGAGGTGGCATACGTTTCATTGCATTGCCAGATATACTAAGGAATGCGCCAGCATTTAAGAGGGTGGCAAGTATGAAAGCGAAGATGGAGGCTGAGAGAGGAGGAGGAGCCGGTGGGGCAGGGGCGGGTACAGGTGCCAAGCGAAAACGCGATACATAGATGGTGCTATTAAGAGCAGCACAGAATACTGCTGGCTTGATGGAAGATAGGGAGGATGACATATTATTCCCAAATGACTTCATTCATATAATTTTAAGATATCCAACCTTTACTTCATGTATTATATCTCTCTATTTTTTTCACCATACATCAGTCCCCCCCTGTTATCACGCGAAGAGGCCATTCACACGAGTTCAATCACGGCCATCTTGGCATTATCACCCTGTCGGGGCATAGTTCGTAACACGCGCGTATATCCCCCCTTCCTTTCGGCATACCTTTCAGGAGCCGCCTCGAACAAGGAGTGTACCAGATCCTTATCATAGATCCATCCCATGGCCTGTCGTCGTGCGTGTAAGTCGCCGCGCTTCCCCAGTTCGATCATATGATCGACGTGCTTTCGTACCGCCTTGGCCCGAACGGCGGTCGTTTTAATCCGACCGTGTCTAATAATCTCGGTGGTCAGCGCACGCAATAGGGCCTTGCGTTGATCGGCGGGCTTGCCTAGCTTGGCCACGCGTTTGCCATGTCGGATCATGGATAGAGCAGATGAGGATTGAGTCCGTGGTGACGAGACGATTGTGTGTGTGGAAACTCGTGCGCCGGCGAAGGAACTCAATGAGGTCGTGCCTGTTGATATAATGAATATATAATCAATAGGAAAAAAAAACAAATTATTAGTGCGGTTTCAGTTGAGAGATGGAAAAATCGACCTCATCCTCCTCCATCCTACTGTCGTTGACGCCAACGTTATACAAATGCATAAATTCTGTTCCCTCCCAAGCCATTCGTGATGGTGGTGGCTGTGCCAACAACACTCCCCCAGCCCTCAGCAATACTACTTCAACAATTGAACGCTGGGTTTTTTTCTAATCGATTATATTAGTGACAACGTACCGAAGGCCGAGGCCCCGGCGGCCATCAACGAGCAGAGGAAAGCGGCGGTCTTCATCATAAATCGTCAGTCCCAGTGTCAGTGACTTGTGTGGAGTTCGTTTTTGGTCTGTCTGACGTCACACTCCTTCCTCCACTTTCACACCCCAGAATCGCGACGACGATGATGAGAGCGATTATTCTTGCCGCCGGCCTGATCGCCGGGACAACTGCCTTCGGTACGTGTGGTGGTGACGGGTCCCTTAATTAAGAATGGGATGTAGGTGGTCGTGGCTTACATATTGATGGCGCAATGCTTTCTTGTAAGAAGCGCCGCTGGATGGAAAAAAATAATTTCATGCTATATCACGACGTCCAGGCCGTACCTACCTCCATAATGTGCACGATCGTTGTCCTTGGAGAGTTTCAAACGTTGTCGTGTCAAATGATATATTATATATATGTGCTGTGGTGATCGCTCCTCTTTTATTCCCCCAAATTATTTTATTCACGTCGTCCAATGTTTATTTTTAATTTCTCCATCATTATCTTGTGTATTCTTCGGCGACGAATATTATTAGGCGTATTACCCACGGTCACCACCGCGTCTTCTCGACTACCCACATCCCTCAACGAACTTCTATCCCAAGAGGAACGTACCGATAAGATCAATCGATGGGGTACGATCCGTTCCATGACGAAGGAGCAGGCCACGTCCGCTCTCTCGCCCGAGGAGTTGGAAACGTACAATAATTACTTCGCCGAGGTACGCGAGGGGATATTGAAGATGCAGGAACTGGCAAAGTTGGTCATGATAGATGTGGAAAAGGCCGATGGGATTGCACCCAAGACGAAGGGACAGAGGAAGAGGGATAAGTGGGCAAGAGTTCAGAAGAGGATGGCGGCGAATGCGGCAGCTGCGATCAAGTCTCCATCTTAAAAGTAATTGATGAAAATGGATGGACGAACAATAGTCAATCTTAATTAATAAATAGTTAGAGCATGTTTTGTGGAAATGAGAATCTCTCTCTCAGAATGGATGAATAAATAAATACATTTGTTGATTCGTTTGTTGTGTATCTTATCTCTACTCTCTATTATCTGCGGCAAGGGATTGTGTGGAACAAAAATGGTAGAATAAGGCAGAGGGTGCATTTAGTGGTAAACGTATTCTGTGTTAAATTTTATGAAGAAGAAGAACCGGGAAGGACAGATGAAAAATATCCATAATGCATCAATCAGGACTTCACTGTCTCCCTTCCTTTGTTTTCATAATAGTTCTGGCCTGAGTGAACACACCCACAAGGGAGGCCGCTTGTAATTTCTCATCAGTCCCAAACGCTAATCGATGTTCGACATTACTCATCCCATCAAGCAGTACAGCCAATACAGCGGGGGGGAGTTCCATCCCAATCAATGCAGTAGTAAGGTCCGTTAATATATCCGCCAAAGCATAACCTTTTGCGGAACAAATATTCAACAAATTATCATACGCATTCTTAAATTCCAAATTCAATAACCATTCCAATGTCATATCGACATCCTTTGGCAATGGCGCCCCGCTCGTCATGTATACAGTCTTCTCATTCACAACATCGCTCGACATGGCCGTACTCTGTAATAGATTAAGCACCCGTCGCATATCGCCCCCGCTCAGATTTAATATACTGCATATCCCATCCTCGGTATACGTTACATTCTCAGCGTCCGCAACCTCAATCAAACGACTGCGTATTTGATCCTGCCGCAATGGAGCGAATCGGAAGCGCGTACAGCGACTTTGTAATGCGGGGATGATCTTCGATACATAATTACATATCAAACAAAATCGCGCATTACGCGTGTGCTTTTCGATCACGCGCCGAAGTGCGAACTGTGCATCGGACGTCATGGCATCTGCCTCATCGAGTATGATAAGCTTGATGCCCCTGTTGAAGAGTTGACGCGTTCCGGCAAATTCTTTAATTTCATTCCGAACCACGTCAATGCCACGCGAATCGGAGGCATTAAGCTCAAGTGCCATCGAAGAGTAGGCGGCAGTCGAGCCATACATTCGTTTGGCCGCGGCAACGATGGTAGATGTCTATTGTTGGTGGTGGTGGTGATGGTGAGTGGAAGGGAGATATGTGGGGGGTGGAGGAGAGTTTTTAGCATGGAACATAAAGCGGGCAATCAATCAATCATTGACGACAGAGGTGAAAATATCGAGTCAATCTCTTCTCTTACCTTGCCCGTTCCGGGTGGACCATAAAGTAACAAATGTGGCAAATTGTCACTGTCAATCAATCTTGTTAGTATTGAAACAATGTCTTCATGTGCCACCAAGTCCTCCAACTTGGCCGGTCTATATTTTTCCACCCATGGCACTTGGACCGTCTGATCGCTGCTTGGAATAATCTTTGGACGTTCTGTGCTATGTGTACTGTGTTTTGGACTGATCGTGTTGGCAGGCTCGGTAGGCTTGGCGAGGGTAGCGTCGTCCATTGTAGCGTCGTTCATTGTCTTCGCATGCTCCTCGTGTCGAGACGCATTTATTTGTACATAAGGTACGTAATTATAATCGTCAGGAGGCTACTTGATGAGATGAGAGGGGAGGGGATGATGTGTTGCAGTATTGACGGCTGTAGATGATCTAGCCGATGGAGATGAATTCTAATGTTCATATCAACATTACTGCTTATTCCATGAAACGCGAGATTAGCATCGGTATCATTTATTAGAAACAAGCATAGATTTGACAAGAAAAAAAATGTATTTTGCTCATTTATATTGAGACTTGGGATTTCAATGAATAAGGGGTTGTAAAGTGAAAATTAAGAAGTGACGAATAAAATTGCCACGTTGTCGGCAAAGTCACATCCTTTTTCAATATGAGCATAAATACAGAATAAGACCACGTATGAGATACCAGCACATACAATGCAATCGTGGAAGCCCCGTGCTAGAATAGATAATATTCATGATAAGTTTATAATAATATCAAGTTAACCTACACTAAACCCAACTTGGATCGCAAATACTGCTGCTTCTTCACACGGTCTTTTCCAAGCTTGTTCCAATCCCAATACGGTACTGATACAATACAAATATCATCAAGAGTACTCACTTGTCTGCGTTTTAGAAGTGTACTGCCCGTTGCATCTCGATTAATAAAGTGTGATGGTCCATCCACTTCAATGCCTACTTTCATATCATTCACTTCCACAAGTGCATCTAGACGATAGCCACTAGCTGTAAGTACTTCTTCTTCAGGACGTAGTCCTATGGATGAAAGCACGGACACAACGTCATCTTGCAATCTTGACGGCTGAGGCAATCGTAAGTCAAATGCTTGGCGACAATTCTTGTGAAGTGCTGGAGGCAGATTGATGCCCGGCTTTAGCTCATCCTGCCACAACTGCCACTGATGGAGCTGAAAGTATCCCTCCATACCAAAATCATTCGCCCTTGCTTGACATACATCATCAAAATCAGCGTTGAATAGTGACGGATCATTGACGTTGGCTACAGCATAAGCCCAGGCAATGTTTGCCACATTTTGACTATTGAATTGGCCCAAGACTGACTTGACAGCTGGTGCAAATATTGTGAACAAATGCTGGTCAATTATTCCGACCGCGGCATGCGCCCAGAGGAAATTGGCAATACCTTGACTGTTGAAGTTGTTGCTCCTTGCGATCGCTACATCTGCCAACTTTTGGAAAAGAAGTGGGTGTGACTCGCCTGCAGTTGCGAATGCCCAAATGATATTGGATAGCTCCTGTGGCTTAAATCCACTCGAGTCTTTCATTGCAACAATATGATTGGTAAGTTTATTGTATAGTTGTGGATGAGACTCTCCTGCAGTAGCGTATGACCATACAATATTGGAGAAATGCTGTGGCAGGAAGGCACCCAAGTCCCTCATTGCAACAATATGGTTGCCAAATTTACTGAATAACTTTGGATTTGACTCGCCTGCAGTTGCAAACGCCCAAATGATGTTGGATAGTTCCTGTGGCTTGAATAATCCCAAATCTTTCATTCCGACAATGTGATCACCAAATTTCCTGTATAGCTGTGGATGTGACTCTCCTGACGTTGCATAAGACCATACAATGTTTGACAGATGCTGTGGCAGGAATTGTCGCAAATCTTTCATTGCAACAATGTGATCACCAAGTTTGCTGTAGAGCTGTGGATGAGACTAGCCAGCTGTTGCGTATGCCCAAGCAATGTTGGATAACGCTTGCGGCCAAGATTCGCTCAAATCATTTGTATCCACAATTGAGTCACCTACTGCTGTGAATAGCGACGAGTTTGATGACTCCAATTTTGCATACGACCATAGCATGTTGGAGAGGTCTTGAGAATTGAAATGGTGCAACTTCGACATTACCTCAAGGGCAAGAATGTCCAAGATTGAACGTCCATCTTCGACCTTGGGTACGTATTCTGCATGGCCAAACGAATTGATTAGATTCGATAGACATCTCGCGTCAAATGTATAAAGAATGGGAATAGCATGCATTGAAATTTGGCTGAATATGTAGTGCTTACTTTCCGAGTTGACGCCAACAAGGAGAAGGTGCAGATTGCGGTGCAAACTGCCAGTAGCGGCTCTTTGTCCACGAGATTCAACTTGTTTCATAATCTTCGCCAAGCTGATAGCAATTGTTGAAATGTCTATATGACTATACCTCTTCATATTTTCTAGTGTATTGCATAATATTGCGTCAAGCTGTTCATTGAGTTGAGCCCGACTATTCCCCCCACGATGGTTTTGAACATGCTTTACCAATAACGACCAAAACGCGGCTATTCCCCGTGGAGAAATGGTATCAAGATGATCGTACGCCACTTGAACTAAGTCCTCTGCTGTGTTGCACTGTCGCATGTCGGGATCGCTCCGCCACGTTGAAGAGATACTTCTGCTGGATTGTGAGATAATCAGCTCATTACTTCCGATGTTGCAATGAAAACCATTAGGATATACGTGACCAATTATACAGAGAAATGGTATCAAGATGATCGTACGCCACTTGAACTAGGTCCTCTACTGTGTTGCACTGTCGCATGTCAGGATCTCTCCGCCACGTTGACGAGGCCCATCTGCTGGATTGTGAGATAATCAACTCGCTACTGCCAATATCGTAGAAATGAAAGCCATCAGGATATACGTTACGCATTATAAAACACAGACGTGCATAATCAATTGCACTCGAGCTGTTGCAGCTAATATATCAGCCTTTATCGAAAGTTGATTGTACTTATGTAAAGTCGACTTTGCAACGTTCTCGTGCGAGTATTATTATTTGACCTGAAATCCGATCGAACGAATCTGATCGAACGTTCGATAACGTTCGATCAGTGTTCGTAGATTTTTTGGTGCGAAGGTCTTGAGTGGTGACCGCGAAAAATCAAGGCCCCCTGTCGTCTGTCGTCATTCTTGCCACGGTAAACAAATCTCCCTATCACCGTTTTGGCGGGACGGAAAACGGAGACTATGTGGGGGAGGAGGTTTGTCTAGAGTAATATGGCCCGATCATTGGTATTCTGCTGCCTTTACTTCGTTGGTCTAGGTGGATTACGCGTTACTGCATTCCGGTCGTCTTCTCCATCATCATGTCAGCTGGTAGCGTTAACACGACATGGACGAGTATCATTGATAAAACCCCACGGAACGCAACGTCGCAGTTCTTCCACCGTGACTACCAATCTTCACTTGACCGGGTTAGAGGACGTTTGGTCCTCGTACCTGTCCGCGCTTGAATCGGATCCACTCCTCGTGAAGAGCATAACCGCGGGTGTTATACTCGGTGCTGCGGATTTATCCGGACAGGCCATCCAACAATCACTGTCATCAGCGAAGGATGACGGTGGTGGTGGTGGCGATAGCAAAGGAGGAGGAGCGGGAGGAGTAGACATTGCACGATTTGTACGATTTGCCTTCTTCGGGTTCGTACTCCAAGCACCGTGGAATCACTACTACTATCAACTACTCGATGGCGCATTACCCCCGACGCCCGATCCATTCACGACCACTACCGGGATTAAAGTATTCATCGACCAATTCATACAGGCACCAATATTTACTATACTCATATTTGGATTTTTGGGTTTGTTAGAGGGAAAGACCGTCGACGATATTAAGAAACAGTTGGATGAGGATTATGTCGATACGATGTTTGCCAATTGGAAACTTTGGGTGCCGGCCACGGCAGTAAATATTGCTTTCTGTCCACCTATATTACGAGTATTATTCTTAAATGTTGTGTTTTTCTTTTGGTCCATCTTCCTTTCACTCAAACTGAACAAAAACGAGGAGTAAAAAAAGGATTTTTTGACATTGTGAACGAGTAGGGGAGCATAGTTTTTAGACTGCGGTGCATGGCGAGGGACGAGACACAATGAATAATGAACGTACTATGATAATATTACATCAAGAATACGTGTAGCTATGATTGTTTTTCATTTATTCCAGCAAGAGCTCCATAGATATTTCATTTGTAAATCTTTGGAGACTCCGGCTAGCCAAACACTCGGGCAAAATGATGCCCCGAACTAGATCCTTCCCATTCAAACCAAGAGTCTCCTTGCCAAAAGCAAGAAAAGATGGTGCACTCCCAGACTGAGATGTTGTTGATTCCAGACCAATATCAGTTAACATAATATCTACTAAAAATCGTAATGCATCCTCATCACCCTTGGTAACCAAATGTCTTGAGTAGTATCGAAGCCACTGTTTGAATTCTGTAGACGAGCCGAGAGCGATGGAACATGCCAACCGATCTTCGCAATGAGAACGAGTAACAACATCATTCGTTGTGGGTCCAGTAGTCCCTTCAGAGGAAATGACTTTTTGATACATTTGTTTCGCCGACATTACGGCAGAAGCACTGGATCGAACTAGTCTGTCCATTTGGGACAAAATTCCAACACCATTCACGTCTCCTCCAGGTGTTACTGTACCGCTAGGAAGAGAAGAATACAAGTCAGAGAGTACATAATCATTAGTGTCAGAAATACACATCCAAAGCTTCATCGGAAGGTTGTAAACAAATCCCGAAAGCAATCGTCCAGAGGATTTTAGTGGAAGAACGAGAATGAGCATTAAATGATTGGCATCGGTAATTTGGATTCGTGCAAGTTTTGGCTGATGATGTTGAGCCGTATTTGTTGATGAACGCTGTTGAAGGTAAATATGTTGCATGGCTGGTAGGATACTACCTCGATAGCTCAGCTTGGGCTTGTCGCAAACTATCGAGTAAACGGAGAAATCACCATCAGATGTCACCACAACCATTGTACTCGTGCTACTGCGTACATGAAGCTGCACGATAGGACTTCCTAACACAAAGGGTGGAAAGGCACGGTAGGCTCTACAACTTGACCAACCTAGCGTAGACGATGTCCCATACAAGTACAACCTACCATCGGATGTTCCAACGGCAAGGAGATGGCCATTAGCAGCAATAGCCGTAGCTCTTGTCTTGACAATAATATCCTTCCATTTTCTGACACCACCACGACTTATGCTTAGTGTAAATGAAGGACAGGAAGATGAAGACGACGACGAGAGGGTTTCTCCAGATGTTGAGTTGGTACAGTCGGCAATAATTTTCATCCCATTGTCACCCGCAGGTAGGCAAGCCGTCGATGGCAACTCTACCGATAGTATCTTGTTTGTCGTGCATGGAATCTTCATGACTGGACCAAAGCGATCTACTACTGGAGCAGCATTACTTTGTTGTGTTGTCGTTACAGTCTGCCGACCAGAAGCTGTATCACTAACGTTCGTTGACACTCGATTCACGGTAGGCGATGTCGTGGTAGAATTTGCAACCGAGGACTGTGAGACTGAATCTACTACCTTTAGCAATGATTTAGTCGGTGTTATTTCCCTGCCGCTTGTATTACTGCCTCCCCTAGAATGACCTGCTGCAGCTGTTGTCAAGGTGTCGACAGTCGTACCGCCGGTACCACTTACTCGCTCCCTCTCGGCCTTATCAGTTTCCATCTCCGTTGCCATCTGTAATGCATTCTCAACTAACATTGGTCCACCAGTAGAATCATTTACCAAACGTCGTGTGCGTTGTTTGATACGGCCAGCAGACGAGAAGCCAACAAAGTAGTCTTCAATACCATACTTAGATTGGAAGATACGTTGTGTCTTTACACTTGATAACATAGACCCCCCGCCGACCTCAGTGGGTATATCAAAGTTCAGTCCCACCACGTAGCCATCCAACAGTGAAATTATTAGTACCAATGATGATTTACATATCGGATTATACCCCCAAGAAATATCCGTGACGGTACATCGACTTTCTGAACATTGCATCTTAAATAATGGTCGACTACTTTTTGTGGACCAAATAGTAACAAAACCACGTTTGTCGCCCAATGCAACCAGGGTGGCATAATTTGGTTCATTCTCATCATCATCATCATTCTCGTTGGTATCATCATCCTCGTCGTACGATGTTACATTTTTGCCACGACCACGAGGAGGTGCGGTGAAAAATATCGGACAATGACGACTCGCCACTATCGGTTGCTTGTGTCCAACCAAATTCGCCGCACCTGGTGGTGGTGCTTGCCGTTGTCGAGAAGTGCCGTTGCTATTGTTATTACAACACGAATCGGCGGCCCATCCACCATCGCGACTGATCATTGCCGCGATATTCTTCCCGCGCAACGTTGCATTCGTGGCACATACATGTGACCCATCCGGCGCAAATGATATACGACGGAATAATGATAGGCTGGCCAATTCGCCGGGATCATCCTCCATGTCGTTATCGATCATCAACGATTCGTCGGTATTATTATTAACACCGTCGCGTTTACGTTTCTTACTGCGGAATACTCCGCTATTCTCTGAATCGATACGTGCCTCCAATTCCCAATCATCGGATGTTCGCCATATACAAATTGCGGGATCATCTCCCGATGATGCCAGGTACTTGCCGGCCGGGTCGAATGCTACGCCCTTGACGGTGGATGTATGTACATTCCGTCCTAATATCTTGTATGGATGTAGATATTGGAACGCGGCGGATTGTGTTGTTGCCGTCGTATTGTTGTCGTTGTTGTTGTTATCATCATTGCCATCGAGTACACCAAACAACCTCCAAACGATAATTGGGTGCATACTATCCAAACTACAACTGACTAAATGACTATCATCCGGTGCCCATGTTAATCCAACAACATCCAACCGATGTCCGCGACATAATGCAATACGATTCCAATTTTCGACATCATCCTCCGACTTGGTATTGTTGTTAGAGGAAGCGCCGACTAAATTCCCTTTCATTAACGACGGCAACGACGAACGTGTATATATTTTTACGACCGCATCATCCCCCGCCGTGGCCAGATAGGTCCCACTCGGACTGAACCGTATTGCCAATACCGACCCATCGTGTGACGTGATTGTACACAATAGTTTGTTATTACGTTTTGTTGTTGGTTTTTTAGTATCCATATTTATCCCTGTTGTTGGTGGTATAGTAGCATGGGCAGCAGCAGTAGTTGTTGTGGGTCGAGTCAACCTTGACAGAGGGGACATTGGCCCACTGTTTGCTACGGCGGTTGCCGATGATGACGACGATGACTGATTAGCCGTAGTAGTGCCACCACCCTTTTTTCTTCGTACCAAGCCAGACAAATCATTAATCCCCACTGTTGTTGCAGCATGTGTCTGTGTATCCTGCTGCGGCTGCTGCAGTTGCCGACCAGTACCTCCTTTTCCATTCACTTCCAATGACGTATCATTATTCGCATTGTTATCGGTATCATTATCATCGTCGTCATAGTCCTCGGTGTTACTACTAACATAATTCCCCCCCCGATCGAATTTACTAGTCGCAACGCCACTTCCTGCTTTAGCAGTAGCGGGTGTTGTCGTCATTGCTGCATTATTCTTCCCACCAAACAAACACGCCGTGCTCCATATCCTAACGGTCCCATCCCCGCCGGCCGTGGCGAAGCGCGTCCCGTCCGGATGAACGTCGGTGGCATATATGGGCGGTCGTCGGCCGCCCCCGCTTCCGCGCGTCGAGGAGAGTAACGACAGCGCCCGTTTGGCATTTTCGACCGACTCGTCGTTGGCGATTGTCGGTGGACGACGACGATGTTGATTGGCAGAGTTGGGCGAAGAATTGTTGTTGTTGCCGTCGTCGCTCCCGGCAATAACTGTTGTTGTTGTTGTTGTTGTTGTTGTTGTTGTCGTCGTTGTCGCAAATCCTAATCGCGTAGCCGCGGCATCGGTGGGAGAGGACGTGGAGGCGGCATTGCCGTGACTTGCCCACAGTATTACCTCGGCGAGGACCATCGCGTTCACGAAATTTGTTCCCGAGCAGACAACCCCTGAAACTGCACGAAGCGGAGCCCCTATGTCTATTAAGCCCACTTAAGGTAGATATGTACTACCTACCAAGAACTTCTTCCGATTCTTCCGGATGCCAAAATAACGAGATACTTGTGCAATTCTAATGGACGACCATTGTCAAGCAGTAGCCGTTGAGGTTGGTAAGAAGACGACGACCTGTCCAATCTTAAAGAAGGAGGCTGCTGCTACTACTATATTAACGACGCAGTCGGAAGGAGGAGGAGGAGAAGGGAAGGGGATGAAAAAGCATGTGGAATGGGACGAACATGCAATCGAGGAGCATGACTTGTTACGTGGTACACGAATGAAGGTGAGCAAAAAAAAACGATGATGGTGATGATATGTTGTATATATCATGTATATAATTCGTGACTCCTTGCCTTTAACCCGGCAATTTATTATTTCCCACTTATATATATTTTGACAAATCTTCATCTAAAACATGACATGATCAAATCAATCAATGCGATGCGACATTTATGATATTTTAATCATACACACCGCGCACACAAACACAGATTGATGAGCCCAAAACGCCATATACAGAATATGATTACCATTCGGATACAGAATCTGTATCATCTGCCATTGGTCTTAGGAAGGGTAGTATAGAAGATGATCATAATTCGTCATCATCATTAGTAGACTCGGTAAAATTAAGACAAGGACAACTTAATTGGGATGATATTACCACCAAGTTACAGGCCGTGGTGGATAATCGTGAGGTGGGATTAGGATTAACATCAAGTGTTAGTGGTGATGGTGGTGATGGTGATGTGGAGGATAGCGAAAGTGAGGTGAATAAGAGAAAGGCAGAATTTCAAAATGCACGAAAAAAACATTACAATGAGGCCGAGGAGATACGTAGGTGGAAGGCATTACATGACAATGATGATGATGATGATGACAATGAGGAATGATTGAGGTCAAATGACAAATTAGAAACATACACCGATCAGAAAATGAAAGCAATAAATTAACCAACAAAAAAATGCTAATTAGTAAATAAACAGTAGTCGCATCATTGCAAATTTCATCTACTATGTGGTGAGGAATAAATTAATCAATCCTTTCAAATACATGATAATCTCATTCGCCCCTAACTTACTTTCACCATATATCCGATCGACGAACACTATTGGGACTTCATCAATAATTAACCCTCCCTTATTTGCTCTTATCAATATTTCCATTTGGAATGCATACCCTTTACTCTTGACAAGTGGTAGCGTCTGTTCTAAGGCCTTGCGGTCATATAGACGGAATGATCCAGTCAAGTCAGATGCCCCACCGGTTGACAATAGAAATGTGGCTAAAAAGTTGGCACCGCAACTAGTTAGCTTTCGTTTGGTATCCCATCCCGCCACACCCCCGCCACGTTTGTACCGCGTTCCTGAAACTATATCCACCTTCTTCTCGTTCATAGTGGCTATCATATCAATAATATACTTGGGATGATGACTCATATCCGCATCCATTAGCACAATGCGATTGCCGTTGCTGACTTTTAATCCCGCCGAGTAGGCACTTCCCAATCCTAACTTGCCCGGACGTGACACAATATGTATATTATTATTCGATTTATTATCGTTTGTCGTAGAAGGATTCGTAGTAAATATGGTTTGTAATTGTTTGGCAACGTCAAGTGTCCCGTCTGGACTCGAATCATCCACGATAACGATTTCATAATTCAATTTAGCTGACGTGAATGTATCATGTATAAATTGTGTAATCAATGGTAAATTATCACGTTCATTGTAGGTCGGTAGTATTATCGAATATAGCATATTACTATTGTCGCTGTTGTCAATTCGAGAGTTGCTTGGAGGAACGACCAACGTGACGCTTGATGAACAATGACTTTCTCCGTTGCCTTCTTCGCAAGTTGAAGTAGTTGTTGACGAGACAACAATGCTTCTACTTGGAGTGATGACGAAGATGATCAGTAGGAAGAGACTGCTAACGAGGCTAAAGGACCGGGGCTGCTTGATCAAAGTAGACAGCGGGGTCGATGCCATTGGCTTTGATCAAAGCGACGATATTTAGGAGCAACACGGAGCCCCTACCATCCATATGGTTCACTCAATCAATCAATCGTCACCATGGCGCTAGCAGCACTCGCGATGATGATCGCATCAATATCTTCCGTGGATGGGTTCATACCACTCAAACAACAGCATCAGTCAATAACAGTTCATCCTCCGTCATCGCTCCATGGTTTCCCCCGAGCAATACATACCGAATTTACAGTCGAAAAGGCCACGCCCGAAATGATGGAAAATCTCGGCGTGAATAAATGGCCAACATGGGGAACCGAGGGCAGTATCAAATACAAAACTGGTATAAAAAGTCCCGAGAAGTGGTACGATGGCAATGAACTGAGCTATGTCATATCTGGTAAGATGGAAATCACCCCCCTTGGGGGAATACCGGTATTGGTCCAGGCCGGTGATTTTGTTACTTTTCCCGATGGATTCGGTTGTTACTGGTTTGTTATTGAACCCGTAGTAAAACATTACTACTTGTATTGATTTCAAAGCACACTGCTGTGTTTATCAAGTTAGGAGAATAGTAATTTACTGTAATTGAAAGACACTGTTTACTCTCTCTGCTCTCCACTACCTTATCGTTTTACTATTAGAATGGTAAAATATAACTCTATATATGTTGCTTTATTTCTTCTGCATGACATACTTATATCTCTAGAGTAGTACATGTATGTATAGAAAATTCAAATATTTTGTTTTCATACGTCGACTGAACCCCGTGCTAATATCAAAGTTCGTGTGGGATTCTGACTCCGACTGCTCAGGAATGACGATATGGTACGTGATGACATTCCCTTACATTCTACCTCATCCACAGAGACTAGTAGATCACCCACCTGTACGCTACCATTCAATACAGATGTATCCTTCACGGCATATACCATTGGGAAGTCATCACTGGGGTTGTTCAGTACAATGCCCAATTGTCCTGCGGGTGCAATAACCGTGATAAAATCATGATGATGACCTTCACCCACGCCTAATTGTGCTGCTTGATATATATCCTCCAATGTTATATCCTCATTAAATTGCATCCCATTCGGAGCTTTACTATTACCAGTACCAACGGTGGTATTACCCATACGACTTTCCAAGTCGGCGGTACCCAACCGTGGACGTAACCCATAGGTGAATAATTGATCCTGCTTCGATACAAAAGTACTTCCACCGACAGTAGGATCATCGGTGAGATTGTTACTTGTTATAGCACCCTCACCCATATATGGATCTCCCAGTGTACTAATATCATCACCATAATCACAACTTGATTGTTGTACAGTCCCAAAGTAACTTTCGTGAGTTGTCGTTGGTGGAGAACTTCTTGTACCTGCTGATTGTGTACTCGCACGATCGTTATCCACCATGACCGTTTGGACTTTAAATCCACCATAATCTCTACGTTGTTTCAGTTCCTTGCGGTAGAAGAAAACCATCGACGCAAGAATGATGATACTCCCTACACTCACTGACACGAAAATGTATATATATGTATTATTCGGATGGTCGCCGTCATGTTTTGCACTAGTAGCAGAATCTGTATCTACTACCACCTCTTCATTCAATGTCGTGGAAGAAAACGTATTCTGCACATCCTCAGTTGGAAAGGTTGTATGGACCACAGTAACCAACTCGACAGTGCCCGACGGCGACAAGACCATTTCGACGGCAGCTGTTGTAGGAGTACTCGACTCGACAATGGTAGTAGCCGAGGGAGACGATGTGATAATCACCGATTCTTCCAACTGTGATGCAATCGTCGGTGTGTCCGTCACTACGGGTGGGAGTGTCGGGGTAGCTGTCGTAGGAGTACTCGTCACCACGGGCGATAATGTGGGTATTAACGGAGGGAGTGTTGGCATCGGCGCTGGAGCAAATGTTTGTTCGATTGTGGTCGTCGGGGCACTTGTTATTATAATAACCTCCTCATCCACAGTAGCACTCATCGTAAAACTCGCCGTTGGGACATTTGACCCATCCACGTCCATAAAGCCACACTCACTATCGTCGGGATAAAAGTATACCAACCAATAATCTACATGCGTGGGTGTATCACAACCAATACTCTCATCGAAGGTAACAGTATAGCCCGAGTAATACTCTCCCGGTCCCGACCAGGTATGTGTCCGTGCAATCTCTTCCATTTCACCCGTATTATCGGCCATGTTGTATGTGCCGCTAACTTGCGTATCCTCCTTGTTCCCGCCCCAATGATACCCAACGTTGGCATCATAGTTCGTCCATAATGCTGCCCCATCGACGGACAATTGGAGGATGGTCGTGGCATTGTAAATGGAATCTTTAAATGAACATTTTTGTTCTAGTAGGACATTGCAACTGGCCGAGTTGACTATTGTAATGGCTCGTAGATTAATGCAAAGGAGGAGGGATACTTTTACGGCAACGACAAACCGTCGCGATTGTCGCGCTGTTGTCCTAGGCATCGTTATTAATTATTGATATTACTTTTATTCAACGAGGAAGAAGGTAATGAAACAATACTCAAATATTACGTCACGGATTTTGAAGCACCGCAATCAACGGAATAAGCTCTGCATGTGTTTCCGTCTCCGCTTGATGTACATAGTCCCGGCCGTCGCGTTGGTCGCCGAAATAATACCATCCTCATTCGTGCGTGGATGGGTGAACGGGTCGTGGGTTAAAATATGGCGCGTCTCATTTCACCCAGAACCACGAAATAAGTAGGTATCCTCCACCATTGCCGTCGATAGTAGATATAATCGACGAATCCCCATCTACCCGTCTAATTAAAAAACGAAGGCACTATATATTATCATGGCAACACGCGTGGCATTTGAGAATTCCAACGAAATCGGCGTATTCGCCGCACTAACGAACGGATACTGCCTCACGGGCATCAATCGATCCGAAAATTTCTATTCCGTCTTCGAGGCCGAGCTCGGCGCG
>Ga0247843_1002460_pt1 | contig 33501 bp, 32 predicted proteins | sample LaCruzMarch2017__FD_192420 | JGI IMG/M metagenome (GOLD analysis project Ga0247843, IMG submission 192420) | Freshwater microbial communities from meromictic Lake La Cruz, Castile-La Mancha, Spain - LaCruzMarch2017_8m | ecosystem: Environmental > Aquatic > Freshwater > Lake | place: Spain... | reverse complement strand
GGCAAAAAGAGACGCTGTTGCCGGTCCACGCCTCGAATGTATCCCCCGCTCATGCGGAGACACTAACATTCATTTAGGGGGGATCAATCTGATGGATCTGCAACAGTCTGGAAGCCGTTCCGCTACATCAACTGACTTCCTGGACTTTGCCGGCGAGTTCTTCCCAGGCGGCCGTGGCGGTGTCCAGTTCGTCACTGAGTTGCGCCAGTTCCCGGTTGTACTTGGTCACCGCGCTCGGATCCTTTTGGTAAAGAGTAGGGTCGTCGAGCATGCGGGCGACTTCTTTGCGTCGGGCCTCAAGGTTAGTGACCCGGGTTTCGGCCCGGCTCAGCGCGCCTTCCAGATCTTTGCGCTCCTGGGAACGACGTTGCCGTTCTTCAGCCTCCTGACGTTTCTGCTCCTTGGTCTTCCGGACCGTGCCGTCCGGCGTGCCGGGGGTTTTGACCCTGGGGGCGGTGGGCTCCGCATAGGCCGGCTGACCAGCAGTCAAGGCGGCGCGTTCCGAGTCCGCACCGGATTTCTCCAGGTAGTAATCGTAGTCACCCGCATACCAGGTGAGCGTACCGGCATCGATGTGCAGCACCTTTTCGGCGATCCCGCGGATGAAGTAGACGTCGTGACTGATGAAGACGAGCGTGCCTTCGAATGCCTTGAGCGCCTGAGTCAGAGCATCGATACTGGGCATGTCGAGGTGCGTCGTCGGCTCATCCATGAGCAGCAGGTTGGGCGGATTGAGCAGGATCTTGACCAGCGCGAGCCGGCCCTTCTCTCCCCCGCTGAGAACGCCGACGCTCTTGTGGACGTCGTCGCCACGGAAGAGGAAACAGCCCAGCAAGGTGCGGGTTTCCTGTTCGGTGGCTTGGCGGCCGGTGGTGCTGAGCGCTTCTTCCATGACGCTGCGCCCGCCGTTGAGCATGAGGGAGCGATACTGGGCGAAGTAAGCCACATCGACATTCATCCCGAGTTTTCGTTCCCCCTTCTGGAACTCAAGCTCGCCCGCGAGAATCTTAAGCATGGTCGATTTCCCGGCGCCGTTGGGCCCGACGAGCACAATCCGGTCGCCACGCTCCGCAGCGAATTCCATGTTCTCGTAGACCTTGTTCTTGCCGTAGGCCTGATCGATCCCGGTGAGGTTGACGACCTTTTGGCCGGTTTTGCGAGGCTGCGGAAAGCGGAGGTGAACGGTGGCTTCCGGGGGAGAGGGCGGCTGGAGACGTTCCATTTTCTCCAACTGCTTGATGCGGCTCTGGGCTTGGGCGGCCTTGGTCGCTTTGGCGCGGAAGCGGGTGATGAAGTCCTCGATCTTCTTGATTTCGACTTGTTGGGCCCGGTAAGCGGCCCAGGCCTGCTCCTCACGCTGCGCTTTCTGCTGGAGGAAAGATTCGTAGTTTCCCCGGTAGCGATGCAGCTTGCCGTGGAAAATGTGGATAATGGAATCCGTCAGCGCATTGAGGAACTCGCGGTCGTGCGAGATCATGAGGATAGCGCCTTGGTAGCCTTTGAGGTAGTTCTGGAACCACTGGAGGGAGTGGAGGTCGAGGTGGTTCGTAGGCTCGTCGAGCATCAAGAGATCCGGCTCCATGACCAGCAGGCGGGCCAAGTAGGCTCGCATTACCCAGCCGCCACTGAGCTCCTTCATCGGGCGATCGAACTCCGCTTCACGAAAGGCGAGCCCCTTGAGAATCCGCTTCGCCTTCGGTTCGAGGTGATAACCGCCGATCTCGTCAAACTCGGCCTGGGCTTCGGCGTATTCTGCGGAATCGGTCGTCCCGGCCGCCTCATGTGCGGAGAGGATGGCGCGCAGCTTGGTGAATTCCGGCCGGACGGAGGTGGCCACCTGGAGGACCGTTTCGTCTCCGGAAGGCGTGCTTTCCTGGGGTAGGTAGCCGAGTGTGCAACGCCGGTCCATGATGATGTTGCCGCTGTCCGGGGAGTCCTCCTTCAGGATGAGGGAGAACAGCGTGGACTTGCCGGCACCATTGGGCCCAACCAAGCCAATCCGGTCCCGGGCATTGATCTGCAGGTTGACCCCGGAGAAGAGAATCCGGCCGCCAAATCCCTTTTCAACTTCGTTCAGAGTCAGCATTCGCGTGCATGGTAGCGCAATTTTTGAGGCGCGCGAGGGAAGAGCTTGAGAAGGGAGAGCTGGAGAGCGTGGGAATGGCCTGATCGGCCTTGTGATTTCAGGCGCACGGGACGGCGATCTGAGCTAGAATTGGGCGGTTGCTGCCATGTCCCTGATCAACGAGCATCGCGACGTCACCTATGCCATCGTCGTTGACTAGCGATTTGCGCTTCAGAGCACCGCTCAAGTCCAAGAAGGAAGACGCTTGGGGAGAGCGCGAAACAGTCAGCGAGCCTGACGGTCAAGGTCGGGCCTTCTGAGGGAAAAGATCGCGCCCCCGGACCAACCCGTCCGCTTGAGGGCTACGAGCGGCCTGCCTTGCGCATCTGCGCCAGGAACGCCGGCATAATTTCCCGGTCGATCCAGGTGAAGGCGGCGTCGAGGCCTTCGGTTTCGTAAACGATGCCAATGGCGGCCTCCAAGCCGGTAGGATTGCCGATCGTGGCCAGGAAATCGTTGGAGGTCAGCCGGGTGTGCAGTGCTCCGTCCATCTTGCCCTTCTCCCGCAAAATCCATTGCCGGGCATAGAGGGAGAGGACGGCGTCCCCGACCCACGCTTTCTGTCGGGTGACGGTGAGATCCATGCGGACCGATAGTTACGCCGGGATCGGGGGAGGGGCAAGCTTGAGAGCTTGAGAGCTTGAGAGCTTGAGAGCTGGAGAGCTGGAGTGGCGCTTTGTCGTTGTCGTTGTCGTTGTCGAAATCGAAATCGAGGACGAAATCGAAATCGAGGGACGGCCCGGGCAGCAAAAAACCGGAACCCTTGCGGGCTCCGGTTGTGCTGAAAACAAATCGAAAGGACGTCCCGTTCAGCGAGTCGTCGCAACCCCAGCGACGGGCTTGGTCGTGGTGTTCCAATCGTCCGTACGGAAGAGCGTAAGCGGGAGGCCTTCCCCGTTGCGAACGTTGCAGACCGGGTTATCGGCCCAGGCATAACGCACCGCCGTCGGCTGAGCCACGGCATCGCTCCAAACTTCAATCTTGTCGGAAGCGACGATCTTCGCGTTGGCCCAAACGAACTTTTGATCGGCCCCGGCAATCGCAAAGCCGCGGACGTCGGCCACATCGAACGTGGTCAAGCCTTTGCCCCCGACCTCCTGGAAGGTGACGACGATCTTGTTGCCGACCACCTGATGGGAAAGGTAGCGCGGGCTTTCGGCAACGACTTTGACGCCGTAAACCTTGGCCAAGGCGTGACGGGCGAGACGCTTGGCGACGTTCTGCTTGTCCTTGGGGTGGATGTCCTTGGCTTCGCCGAGATCCGTGATGACCGCCTGACCCGTGTTGGGCAGCTTCAGGGTCATGGTTTGAGCCTCCTGGAGTTCCGCCCAAGCGCTGTCCATCGGCTGGGGTTGCTCGGCTTTGAAATCAGCCAACTGGACCCAGAAGAACGGGAAGTCTCCCTGAGCCCATTCCTTGCGCCACTGGGTGATCATCAAGGGGAAGAGTTTGCGGTAGTTGTAGGCACGCCCGGCGTTGCTTTCCCCTTGGTACCAGATCGCGCCCTGCAGGGTGTAGCCGATGATCGGGTGAAGATTGCCGTTGTAGAGGTTGCCGGGACGAGAATTCCCTTTCATTTGTTCCACGGGACTTTGCGGAGGACGTCCGGCGGCCCCGGCCTCACGCCATTTTTCGAGGGCCTTGAGCCAGGCTTCGGTGGCGGCCTCGAGGCCTTGCTCGCGGGTGGACCAGTCGTCCAAATAGGTTTTAAAATCCGGATCGGCGGCGAGGACGTTGCGCGGCACCCAGGCCTCCGCAGCGGAACCGCCCCACGCGTTGTCAATCAAGCCGATCGGCACACCCAGAGCTTGGTGAAGGGTCCGTCCGAAGAAGTATCCGACAGCGGAAAACTGCCCGATGTTCTCCGGGGTGCAAACGTCCCACTGACCCACGAAATCGTTTTGCGGTTGTTGAGTGCCCACCTTGGGAACCGTGACGTGCCGGATCAGCGGATACTTGGCGGTCAAGGTTTCCAGATCTGGGTCATCCACGCTCGAGACGGGCCATTCCATATTGGACTGGCCGGAGCAGAGCCAAACTTCGCCGACGAGAACATCCTGAAGCACCTTGGCGGCGGAACCGTTGACCTTCAGCTGACGGGAAACCGCAGATGTTTCCAGCGGCTGCAGCTTCGCGGTCCACTTGCCATCCGCCCCAGCTTTCGCCACGACCGATTGTCCGGCAAACTGGACGGTGACATCCTGACCGGGATTGTCCCAGCCCCAGACGTTTACGGGACGATTCCGTTGGAGCACAAGGTGATCCGTGAAGATGGCAGGCAGTTTCAGCTCGGCAAAGGCCGAGCCTGCCGCGCCGAGGGCAAATACAACGGCAAACAGGATTTTCTTCATTTCTTAAGCTTTGGTGGGGAACGCGCGAATTGGCAACCCCAAATTTCACGGCTGGTTTCTATGGTTCCTTTCCATCTTCCCGGATTTTACCAATCCAGGGAGGTGGCGTCGCAGCTCATCGCCCGACCAAAGCGCCGGGTAATAGGAGAGGATCACCCACGAGAACGGCCCGATCCGCATGAAAAGGTGCAGGCCGACGTGAAAGAGCACCCCGGCCACCGCGAAGCAGGTCCGATAATCCATCCGGTTGCTCAGCCGCCGCCAAAAGCCGAGTCGATCCGGTGTCGTCCGGAACCACCAGGCGACCAGGAGAAGAGGGGCGAGGACCTCAAACCACCAGGTGAAGGCGGTGGCCAATTGGGTCAAAAAGAAGACGGGATTCAGCCACGGATCCAAATCCCAACGACGCCAGAATGGATCCTGAAGGATGTAGTGCACCGCCGCCAGATCGCCCCCTGGCAGCCAATGCGCGCCGAGCTTTTGCACCCCGGTCGACCAGTAACAGAGCACGAGTTGGAAAATCATCACGAACCGTGGCCAAGCCGGCACGAGAACTTCCCTGGACCAGACTCCGTGACGCAGGCGACTCTCAAGCGACCAGGTGGCTCCGGATTCCGCCCAGATCAGGAGGAAGAGCTGATTGGCTAACAAGGAATCGTAGGCGCTCACATCATGGAAATTGATACGGGTCAGGGAGTTGAAGAGCATCAACCCAAGGGCGGCGCTCAGCTTCGGACGCCAGCCGCAGACCAGGGCCGCGCCGCAGAGGATCGTCAGCGACATCACGGGAAGGACCACTTCCGGCCGCGGCCCACCGAGGAGGCAAATCAACCAGGGACCGCTAGGGAGATCCCGATAGCCGCCATACGCGTCATCGATCCAAAGCATTCGCCAAGTGTCGTGATGCCACGCAAAGGCCACCGAAGCAATCAGTCCGGCACCGGCCATTACCCGACAAAGCGCTAGTGATTCCGCCGCTTCCTGCGTTTCCAGAAAGCGTAGCCAACGGGCCCAAAGCCTTCTCATCGCGTGCGAATCCGGACTCGCTTTTCTTCCGGCCAGGATCGGACGTCCCGCGAGGCAGACCCGGCTCCCGGAACGATCGCCGGTAGCAGTTCGAACCCGACGCGGACCCGGCCCTCTCCCGGAGCCCGGACGGCGATCCAATCGACGAGTTGCTCATAGCTCTCAGGATAAAGCCCCCACGCATACAGGTTGAGGGCAGCCCGAACCCGGTCGCGATCAAAGTAATCCCCTCCCCAATCGTGAGCCGGATCGCCCATCCGATAGAGCGTCTCCCAATTCCCCTCCCGCTCCAGGTCGATCCGCAACCGCGGCATTTCCTCGACCGCAGCGGGAAACATGCGCCAGCGTTGGCGGGTGCCCGCCTCCCGGTAGTAGACATCAAACGGGCGTTGCGCCGCACGCTGGCCGTGAAGCACCCCACTCGCGACATTCCAAAGAATCGCGCCCGTCTCCTCCGGAGTCCGTTCGATGCCGAAACGACCAAGCACCTCTGACCAACGATGGAACTCTTGAAGCGCGACCGGATCCTTCCAAGCGGATGGGGTCAAAGCCCGCTCGTCGACCAGCACCGGCAGCGAACCCGCCGTGATCGCCACGAGGTGCAAGGCCACCAAGACGCCGCGGACACTGGACTTCACAATTCCGGCGCCTTGGCGGGAACGGAAATGATGATGTGCCCTTCCTCCAAGCGCATCCCGTCGATCCGTTTGAGGACAGCCTGCAACTCCGGGATGTCGGCATCGAAACGGAACATGTGGAGGTTGCGGTAAGTCTGCACGAATGGCCCTGGAACAACGCGATCCGGCACGTCGATGGCCTCGAGCATGAGCTGCCAGGTATTCGTTTCCGAGCGGGCCGGGGTGAAGCTGAACCGGCCGTTGAGGAATCGCTTGCCGCGCAGTTCCTGACTCATCTCGACCTCCAACGCTCGGGGCGTGATGGCCCGCACCCGCGCACTGGTCCGGTAGGATTCGAGGACCGCAGCCGTGGCGATCAAGGTGTTGAGATCGTCCATGGTCAGGACCACCTCGGCCTCTGTCCCCTCCTTGGCCGCCCGCTGGATCTTCTCAAGGGCACCTTGAGCCTGAGCAATCGCCGCCGCACTGGGCTGCAATGGCTCGAACGTCAGCGCGGCGGCCTCGGTGAACTTCGCGAGTCCTTTGCTCTGGAGGTAGCCCGTCATCACCGTGCAGGTCCCCAAGCCGAGGAAAAGCAAGGCGACCACGCCGGGCACGACACACCCTCCCCAGGAAGGTTCGGGCGGCGGGTTGGTTTCGGGTTGCGCCGGTTCGCTCATGACGCCAACCAACTCGCGCGGCGCGGCCCGGTCAACGATGGAAACCAAACTCGGCGCGCCGGTTCGCCACATGGGCGCTCTCGGTGCCGCTCGGATCCGCAGGATAATCCTCGCCGTAGCTGACGGTTTGCACGCGTCCGGCCTCGACACCGAGCTGGACCAGAGCGGAGCGCAAGGCTTGCGACCTCAATTCGCCCAGGTTGCGGTTGTACTCCGGGGTCCCGGCTGTATCGGTGTGTCCGGCGAGGATCAGCTTGGAAGGATTCCCCCGCAGGTAGGTGGCCACTTGTTGAACCTTGGCGAACTCTGTGTTGGGGATCTCATACTGATCAAACCCGAAGTAGACCGGAGGGAAGAGATCCCGCTTGACGTTGGAACTGAAGAAGTTCACGCCGTCGGTCCGCCCCGGAAGCGGGACATCGCCCCCGTAAGCGCCTTCGGCGGAACTATCGTAGACGTCGCCATACTGACTGGCGCTCCCTTCCGGATTGTAGTCGTTGCCGAGACTGGGACTGCCTTTGCGATTGGCGCAACCGGTCAGGCCGAGGGAAAAAGCCGCAAGCAGCGGCGCCGCATTGAGAAGGGCGAGGAGGAGGAATCGGGTGGATTTCATGGTGCCTATGGGAGAGAAAATGGATCAGCGGGACCAGGACGGTTCCGAAAGTTCGCCAAAGCCGCTCACCACTGGAGTGCGCGTGTTGGTCTCGACATCGTGCAGATAGAGCGTGTCCGCCTGGACGTAGACGATGTGCTGGGAATCGGCACCCCACACCGGGGTTTCAGCGTTCGGACCAGAGGTGAGAATCCGGGAGCTCCGCGTCCGCAAATCGTAGATGGCTACGTGGTTGCGACCGCCGTCGCGGACGTTGAAAGCGATTAGGTTTCCGTTGGGTGCCCAATCCGGCTCCACGCAGTAGGCCTGACCGGTATTGATGCGCTGAGGACGACCGCCGGCCGCGTCGACGACATAAAGCTGGGGCGCACCGGACGCATCCGAGACGAATAGGATCTGATTGCCGTCCGGAGACCAGCACGGGGAGGATTCAACGAAACGCGATTGAGTGAGCCGCTTCCCTTTTCCACCGCGGACGGGCACAACGAACAGTTCCGGATTCCCGGGCGCACTGATGGTGCAGGCGATCCGGTCGCCCGAGGGCGAGAAAGCCGCGCCGGTATTGGTTCCCGGCTCGGAAACAATCTTGTCACGACGACCGGAAGGGAGGTCAATCAGGTAGATGTCGGCATACCCGTTCAAATACCCGGTGTAAGCGAGCCTCATGCCGTCCGCGCTGAGAGAAGGGCTGACGCTGATCGAGTTGTCCCGGGTGACCTGACGCAGATTGGAGCCGTCGTAATCGCAAACATAGAGTTCCTTGCGGCCAGCTTTTTTTGCGGAGAAGACCAACTTGGAACCCGAGATGCCGGGCACTCCACTGATGGCCGCGACCGCGTCATCCGCGAAGCGGTGGGCAAGGACGACCGTTCCCGCTCCTTCGTATTTCCGCTCCAGAATGACTTTGCCCTGCGGATTGGTGACACGCCCCTGAAGACTTCCAGGTTGGGCTCCGCCCTCCACCGTAAAGGCACCGGAGGAAGCTGTTTCCAAGCGCACCCGGCCCGAGCGACGCAGGTCGTTCTTCACGGCTTCCGCCGCTTCCGCCCCGGCCGCACCTTGAAAGGTCCGGAGCGCCACCGGAAAACCACGATGGCCAGTGATGGTGATTTCCGCCGGTTGCCCGAGAAGACTGGCAAAACCGGCGCCGGCCATCCCGATGGCGAGGAGAACATTGAAAAACTCAAAGCGCATGCCTTTATATTCCGTGAAGATTTTAAAATGTCAAAGGTAAGAATTTCATTGAAGTTGAGTTTCTCTTCAGGGACTGCACGCAAGGCACACCTGATCGATTCCCCAATCCCCCGCCTAGACGGCGTGCCGACAACGGTTTGCGACGGCAAATCCAACTGACCGCGTGGTCAGATGTCGAAATTCAATAAAACGGTGTAGGTCGCCCCACCGACGCCACTCGGCAGCGAAGCCACCTGCGTCACCCGGTTCACGGCCTCTTGGACCGATTGATCCATTTCGGCATTGCCCGACCTGCTGACGATCCGGGCGGAAACGACATTCCCCTCACGGCCCAGTACCACCTCGGTCCGGACCCGATACTTTGAACCGGATTCGATCAAGCCATGGGGCTGCTGCCACTGGGAAAAGTAGGCATCTTTGACTTTGAGGTGGAAAGCGGAAACCGCGTCCATCGGCCCTCCGCCTCCCCCAGGCCCGGAACCAAAACTTCCTCCAGCTCCTCCACTGCCGCTCCCCGATGCTATGGTGGAGGACGACCGGATCGGACTCGCCACCACTGGGCGAGCCACGGGAGGCGCGTCAATTAGGGCAGCGGTGGCTTCTGCCAGTTTCGGAGCGATCGGTTTGGGAACCGGCTTCAAAGCCACTTCCTTAGGAGGGGCCGGTTTCGAGACCGGCTTCAAGGCCACCTCCTTGGGCGGAGCCGGTTTCGGAACTGGCTTCAAACCCACCTCCTTGGGCGGAGCCGGTTTCGGAACTGGCTTCAAACCCACCTCCTTGGGCGGAGCCGGTTTCGGAATCGGCTTCAGGACGATCTCCTTGGGAGGCTCCGGCTTCGGAATCGGCTTCAAGACAATTTCCTTGGGCGGCTCCGGCTTCGGGATCTCTGGCACGGGAGCCGGGACCGGCAACGGAATGGCCGAGGGAGGCTCATCCGCCAGCAGGGCAGAGGCAGGAACCGGTTCAGGGGCAGCCGCGATCGGTTCCACGCTGGACACGACGGAGGGGTCGATCCAATTGATTTCCGGCAACTCCGCCGGAGCCAATCCTCCGCCCGGTTCTCCTCCCAAAATCACGACGGGAGCCTGACTCATGTTCGAGATGATCAGGAAAAGACCACCCACGTGGACGGCGAGCACAAGGAAAAGACGCCACACGAAGCCGTCCGGAGGCAAGAGGCCTGGCCCCATCCGCGTGGCTTGGCTGGCGGCTGGCTGGCTCACTCAGTCGGTCGGCTTGGTCACAACTCCCACCTTGGTGATGTTGACGCTCTTGGCGATGTCCATGACCGCGACAAGATCTTCCACCAAGAGTTTGCGATCCGCACGGATCACCAAAGCCGTCTCTGGATTCTTGGCCTGAAGCCCGGCGAGGGATTCCCGGAGCGCCTCTACCGTCGTTTCGGCGTCGCCCAGAAAAAGCTGCCGGTCGCGATTGACCGAAACGACTTGGACCTGGCTGGGATCGACTGCCTCACGGGAGGCCTTGCTGGTGGGAATCACCAAATCGGCACTCTCCGCGAGGAAAGGAGCGGTCATCATGAAGATGATGAGGAGAACAAAGGCGAGGTCGAGGAGCGGAGTGACGTTGAGTTCCGCCAAGGTCCCCATTGAGGCATCCAGCACTGAATTTGACTTGCGCGACATGACTTGGAAAGAATCGCGGGTTTACTGACCTTGCTGGCGACGCCGGGTTGCGGCTTGTTGTGCGATCGGATTGATCGGCGGGCCCTCCGGAGCCCGAGCGGGTGAACGGGAGGGAAGAAACGAATCGATCGCTGGAGCGGCCCCCATTCCTTGATGGGAGGGCACGAGCGGAATCGGCTCCGTGTAAGGCGGTAAGACCGGACCGGGAACGGGCGAGGGCAAACGGGAATCGTACTCAGCGCGCATCGGCCCAAAGTGGACGAACTCGCGCTCGAAGAGAGAGGTCAGTTCTGCCGCGAAATTGTGCATCTCCAGCACGTGGGTGCGGATGCTGCTCACAAGAAAGTTGTAACCAAACATGGCCGGAATGGCAACGAGGAGTCCAACCACGGTAGTCACCAAAGCGGCCGCAACGCCGGGAGCCATGCTTTGGATGCTGGCGCTGCTCCCGGCCGAGGCGACTCCGCTAAAGGTTTCCATGACGCCCCAAACGGTTCCGAGCAACCCCAGGAAGGGCGCGCCGCTCACCGCCGTCGCTAAGAACGTCATCTTTGCTTCGAAACTGACCACCGCTTCACCGATGGCACGGTCCATGGCATTGCGCACTGCGCCCATTTGGTCGGGGGTGATCATCCCGTTGTCAGGGATCCGGGCGCGCCGAGCTTCCTCTGGATCGAGCGTGCCGGTGAGATGGATGGCCAGTTCACGACTGGCGGTCCGATAGACTCCATACAGGGGAGAACCAGGCACGGAGAAGTTCGCATCGTAAGGCTCCATCACGGTGCGGGCTTTGCGAAAGCCAACCATGAAACGGTAATTCTTCCGGGAAGCTCCGCTGACCATACCCAACTTACTAAACATCACCGACCAGCTGATCACAGAGAGGAGCAGGAGGGACCCGGTGACGATCAGTCCCGGAAGGTGGGACTCATTAAGGGCATAGGAGAATCCCCGAGTCCCCCAGTCCAAGTTGTTGAGGTCCAGGGCGAAAATGGGCGAGATCGAAAAAACGGACGAGGGCATGGCGGCAACGGCGCCGGGCTAGGACGCACCCGGCACGACCATTCATCCCGTCGCGCCAGGGTTTCAACCTGGATCTGACTTGGAGCGATCCTTTGCTATTCAGACTTGCTCGGCAAAGTCAGGGAATTGGCTTCCGCATTTCACCGGGCGAGCGTCCGGGCCAAATCCTCCCGTTGGGGGGGACGACCACCGAAGGTTTCGTTGAGCAAGTCCACCGGAACCATCCCAGATTGATAAATGCCGGTCAATTCGGCGAGTTGCTTCTCAAAGTGAAGCACCGCCTTCCAGTCCGCCGGCTTGCGATCAAGAAAGTCCAGGGCGCGGCGGAGGAGACCTGCGATGTCGGGAATCGGCGTCTCCCGTTCCGCCACGAGTTCGACCCATCGCACAAAACAAGCGGCCGCCAAGGTGTTGACGTAGGTTCCGCGAATGCCCTCGCGCGGCTGGAGGACGACCACCTCCTTGAGCGTATGAAGGTCGCTCCCACGGCTGGGGACGTAGACGAGTTCCGCTTCGAAAAAGAGGTCGAGCTTCCCGGCAAAAGGACTGGCCGGTCGGAGGGCCCCCTTAGCCGCCGTTTTGATCAACCCCTTCTGGTCGCTGCACCAGTGCACGATGAGACTGGTCTCGGTCAGGGGCGAGGTGCGGATCAGCGTGGCCATGGTCTTTTCCACCGGTCGGAGGCGTATGATGTTTGACTGAAAGGAGTTCGGATCTATTTTGATCCCCTTTCACCTTTCACTTTGTCCCTCTGGACCATGGCAGACGCAAAAGCTCAACACATCAATCTCCTCGCTCTTGATACCGATGAGTTGAAGGGCCGTCTCGGTGCGCTCCGGAGGTATCTTTGACTACGGTTCATTAACCCAAAAGTTGGCTGACGAAGAAGCCAAGATGGGCGAGCCGAGCTTCTGGGACAACCAGGAGTCCGCTCAATCCGTCATTTCCGCCGTTTCCGCGATTCGCGCCAAGGTCAATCCGGTGCGTGAAATGGAGAAGGTGCTCGGCGACCTTGAGGTGCTCCGTGAAATGGCCTTAGAGGGCGATGAGGAGTCGATCACCGAGCTGGCGCAAACCTATCCGGTGGTCAGCAAAAAGCTCGACGCCATCGAGTTGGTCCTTCTCATGAGCGGACCGCTCGACCGCAACGATTGCTTCCTGACGATCAACGCCGGAGCGGGCGGCACCGAGGCCTGCGACTGGGCAGACATGCTCCTGCGCATGTACCAACGTTGGGCCGAGCGTCACGAATTCGGCGTGGAAATTCTCGAACACCAGCCCGGAGACGAAGTCGGCACCAAGTCGGTCACGATGCGGATCAGCGGCGAGTATGCCTTCGGCAATCTCAATCCGGAGCGCGGGGTGCATCGCTTGGTCCGGATCTCCCCGTTCGATGCCGCGAAAAAGCGCCACACATCGTTCGCCAGTGTCGATGTCACGGCGGAGGTCGAGGACGACGACAGCAACATCCAGATCCACGAAAAAGACCTGGAAATTACCACGGCCCGGGCCGGTGGCAAGGGTGGGCAGAACGTGAACAAGGTGGAAACCGCCGTGCACCTTCACCACATTCCCACCGGGATCCGGATTCGATGCACCGAGCAACGGACCCAGGGCAAGAACCGCGAGGGTGCCTTGCGGATTCTGAAATCCAAACTCGTCCAGCTCGAGGAAGACCGGAAGCGCGCCGAAATGGATCGAGTTTACGGGGAAAAGGGCGATATCGGCTGGGGCAACCAAATCCGTTCCTACGTCTTCCAACCCTACCAAATGGTCAAGGATCTGCGCACCGGCTACACCGTGGGCGACGTCCGCGAAGTGATGGACGGCAATCTCGACGGATTCATCGAAGCGAAACTGCGCGGGCAGAAGCGCGGCGATGATGATGTGGATGAGTGAAACTCTTGATGCAGCGTTTCAAGGAGCGCAAGTTCCAGGATATCCGCGCCATGATCCAAGAACTTACTCCCGTGGAAGAAACCCGCGCCGGTCGGGAATTGATCAAGAAGGGCATCGAGCGTGGCATTGAGCGCGGTATCGAGCAGGGCATTGCGCAAGGCGAACGCGGCGCGATTTTGGTGGTTCTCGAAGCCCGTTTGGGGACTCTCCCCGCTACGGTGAGCGAGGAATTGGCCCGAGCGACGGGGACGGATCATCTCCGTGATCTGCAACGCACGGCAGCGACCTGTGCCTCCCTCGACGAATTCGTCGCGGCGCTGCGGAACCCGGTTTGAGGCGCGCCCCGGGCAAGATTCCGCACTCCGCCCCAAACGCGCTAGTCCCGATTGCCGCCTCCCGTTGGTTCGGTCCCGTGTCGGTTGCCGTTTTGCTTCAGGTAGTAATTCTCTCCCACCGCAACTGGGACGAAGATTAGCGATGCGAAGAACCAACGTGTCACGAGTTGGACAAAATGGTCATCCCCGTAGTCTGTGTATGGTCCCGTCAGCCGTCGATAGAACCAGAAGTCAAAGGCGAGAAACACCGAAGTGGCGATGCCCGCAGCTCTCAGAAGGGAAAACCGCCGTGCAAACGAGCAAAGCCCTAAACCGGAGAATGCGATTCCCGTTAGAAGCGGCATCCACGGATTCAGAGGAAATGGATACTCAAACTGACCGAATCGCCTTATGTTTTCGTAATCTACGAACGCCCATGCGAGAAGCTGACTTCCGAAAATGAGTATGCACGAGGCAAGCCAGTTTCTCATCCCTTATCCACTTTGCCCTTTTACCAGATAATCCGTCGACTCTCTCACGTCCTTCCATAATCCTTCATCCTCTTGAAGGTCAATCTTGGATCTCGCCGCGTCTGAGATCCACAGAAGTGTTTCTTCCGGTTCATCGACCCGGTTTCACCAGAAGCGGGTGGGACGCTTGCATTTTCCGAACCCGGTCCACCTGGATTGCGTGCCGCAGTTCAATTGATCGAAACGACTTCACCTGGAGCGCGTGGGCGGATTCCATTCAGTGGCCCCGGTGCACTTGGATCGTGTGCCCCGTTTTGATTGATCGAACCGGTTTCACCAGGAGTAGGCGGGACGCTTGGATCTTCGAGCCCCGATCCACCTTAAGCGAGTGCGGCGGTTTGCTTCGCGGGGCCAAACGCATCTGAATCGATCGATTCGTTGTGATTCACCCTCCCCGGGTCATCTAGACCTTCTGTATTTATTGAAATTTCATTTGATTTTACTACTCCGATAAATACAACTCATGAGTCATCCATCATGAAATCTTCGCCTGAAGCCATCGATCTTCTCCTCACGGACGGGACCCGTATCCTCAGGATCCTGAGAGCCCTGGAGCCTGGCCTCGGACTGCAACTCAACACGGCCGCCCGGTTTGCCAAGGACGTCGAGGCCTATCGGACTGCGGATCAGGCGTATCAGAACGCGCGCACCTTGCGCCTTGCGGAGCTTGGGCCTGAACAACTCCGCCTCGATCGCGCCGCCAAAGCGTTGATCAGCAAAACCAGAAACGTTCTCAAACCGGAATTCGGTTCGAAATGGAACGAACGTTGGATCAATGCTGGGTTCCGCGGAAAATCAATCACCACGCCGTTGTCCATCGGCGAGCGGATCACCCTGCTGCACCGCCTGGGAATCTTTCTGAGTCATTCTCCGAAGTTCGAAGTCGCCAAGCTCGGTGCCACGGCGGCCAATGTGAACGAACTCAGGATGAAGCTGACTGCAATCCGGGAAACGCTGAAGCGCCACGAAGAGCTTGAGACTCAACTCTCCACGACCCGCAAAACCACCAAGACAGCCTTGCGCAAACGCATGCGTGGGCTGGTCAACGAGTTGGTTCAACTCCTGGCCGATGATGATGCCCGTTGGCACACGTTCGGTTTCGTCTCGCCGGCCGATCGCCTCAGCGCGAGACGACGCAGAGCCGCGAACAAGAAGGCGGCGATCCGCGCCACGGAGCCTGCCAGCCCGGATCGGATTTCCGGTGAAGCGTCGGTGACGGGCGGTGCAGTGCTGAGCGCGTAAGCCTCCCGAGTCAGACAGCCGTCATGGCTGCACCGATGCGGCATTTCAGCTTGAGCATCCCGGTGCCAGGTGTCAGCATTCAAAAAATCCCATGACACTGGCCCGAGTCCTCACGCTTCTCCTCGTCCTGCCCATTGCCGTTGTTTCCAGCGCGGACCCGATCCCCCCGCCCACTTTGGTCCCGAATTTCACGCCACCCGTCGAGGTGCAGCGAAACGAAATCCAAATCATCGCGCTCGTCGATGGCATTACGGAATTGCATGTCACCCGGACCGGAATGTACTGGGTCAATGGGATGTATGCCAAACCCGGCCAGCACGACCTGCAAAACGTCCCCACCTACGTCAACGGAAAAGCCTGGTTCCCTAAATGGCACAAGCCTGAGTTCCACTACGGGATGGACCGCTGCGACCCGTTGGCCATCGCCGTCCCTTCGCTCGATCTCGCCCTGGAGTTGATCGCCGTTGGGGAAAAGCCCGATGCATCGGACATCGAGCCGCGCAGCCCAATCAGCCTAAACCTTGCCGGTGACGAACTGATCATCACGATTCCCGATCCGGAATACGGGTCGCGTTGGTATCACTTCGCTCTTGTGCCTGCGACGAAGAAGTAGAGTTTGACCGCAACGGGAAGCCGCGCCGCTACGAAATCCGTCATTGGCGTCTTGGGTGAAGCTTCCCCGCGAAGCTCATGATCGAAATCGACATTCTCACCATCTTCCCGGAAATCTGTCGGGCTCCGCTTTCGGAAAGCATCATGAAGCGGGCGCAGGAGGCGGGGCTGGCCCAGATCCGGATCCACGATTTGCGCGATTGGACGACGGACCGGCACCGCAAGGTCGATGATGAACCTTACGGTGGAGGCGCGGGCATGTTGATGAAAGCGGAGCCGTTTTTCCGGGCGGTGGGCGATCTTCGCCGGCCGGAAAGCCGAGTCATCCTGCTGACGCCGCAAGGCAAAGTCTTTCGCCAGGCCATCGCACGGGAATGGGCGGAAACCCAATCCCACCTCATTTTGCTCTGCGGGCACTACGAAGGCGTGGATCACCGGGTCGTGGAAGCGCTCGTGGATGAAGAGATCTCGATCGGTGACTACGTTCTCACCAACGGTGCGATCGCGGCGGTGGTGGTCACGGACGCAGTCATCCGGCTCATCCCCGGAGTCCTGGGGGACGAGCGTTCTCCGGTGGAAGAATCCTTTGGGGAACCGGGCCTCCTCGAAGCACCGCATTACACCCGGCCGCCATCCTACGAGGGAATGGAGGTGCCCACAGTACTACTCTCCGGACACCACGGGGAAATCGCGCGGTGGCGAAAGGATCAAGCCCTCGAACGGACCCGTCGCAACCGACCGGATCTGCTGCCGACCTCTCCCGACGAACTCCCCGTCAGTTGACCGGTAGCGCTGCGGCCGCAGCCTTGCGCTTGGCCTCCGCTGACTCGTGGGTCGCGTGCCGGATATCCTCGCCTTGCTCGATGAAGACCACGTCCTCAGCGATATTGACGGCGTGATCGCCCACCCGTTCGAAGGAACGGACGACGAAAGTCAGGTGAAGATACGTGCGAATGTTCGCGGGATCGATCTCCATGGCGCGCGTGAACTCCTTGGTCAGAGCACGGTGGCGGCGATCCAAGTCCTTGTCCCGCGCGATGACCGCGTGAGCGAGCGGCACGTTGCCCTCGGCGAAAGCTTTCATGGCGTCCCGGATCAACTCCTTGGACATCTCCATGACCGGCTCGATCGTTTTGCAAAGCGCGGCTTCCGGCTGCTTGTTCATCTTGCGGGCACGCCGCGCCACGCCGACGGCCTGATCGGAGACGCGCTCCAGATTGGAGGCGATCCGCATGGAGGCCAGGACCACGCGCAAATCCTGAGCCACCGGGGAAAAGCGGAGGAGAATCTCCATCGCTTCACGGTCGATGAGCCGTTCCAATTCATCGACTTCGTCATCATCGCCAATCACCAAGCTGCAAAGCGTGGAATTGCGATCGAGGAGACCGCGTCCGGCACCTTCCAGATTGCGTTGAGCGATGCTCGACATGGTCAGGACAGAATCTCGAAGCTCCCGAAGCGCCGTATCGAAGAAGGCGAGGGAATGACTGTTGGGGTTTTTCATGGTTCAAAAAAATCGTTTACGCTGAGGGAAGCCCCTCAGCTGGCTACCGCCAATTGTTCGCCGGCGAGCGGGCTGGAGGCGGGCTCGGAAGCTCCGGCAAAGCTGGTGCGAGGGGAGGGATCACCGTCGAAAGAAACGACCCGGAAGACCCCGGGACTGTCTTCCAAAATGGCGGTGCGGGATTCGACCCAATCCCCTGAGTTCAGGTAGTGAACGCCGTCGATCTGTTTGTCCGCCGGGGTATGGACATGGCCGCAGATGATGCCGCAACAATCACGCGCCACCGCCAAAGAGCGAAGTTGCTCTTCATAACGGCCGACATGGTTCACTGCGGATTTCACTTTCGCCTTGATCGCTTTGCTCAATGAAAAATACTCCTGCCCCCGGAACCGCCTCCAGCGATTGTAGACCCGGTTGGCCCTAAGTAGCAGTTCGTATGCCACTGAGCCCACCACCGCGATCCATTTGTGCCGGGTGGTCACGGAATCGAACCCATCTCCGTGGACGACGAGGTAACTCCCCTGAGGCGTCTCGTGGACATACTCCGCCACAATCCGAAGGCCGCCGAACGACATTGGGAGGAAACGCTCCAAGATATCGTCGTGATTTCCCCGCAGGTAGATCACCTCGGTCCCCTCCTCCTCCATTTTCCGGAGGACACAACGGATGAAACCGGTGTGAGACTGCTTCCAAGCGCCACCACGGCGAAGCGCCCAGCCATCGATGATGTCCCCGTTGAGGATGAGACGGCGGCAGGTCAAGCTTTCCAGGAAAGTGGTGGCATCCTTGGCTCTGGCATCGGGCGTCCCGAGGTGCAGGTCGGAAAGGATCACGGTCTCGTAATGGGGAACTGTCATCATCTGGTTGCCTCCCTCACTTCTGTCCCAAGGAACTCAGTTCCGGTTCCGGACTCGCTTCGGCCTCGACCAACTCCAAGAGGCTCGCCTGAAAATTATCGATGACGCGGTCCCAACAGACGCCCACGGCTTCCTTCCTCGCCGCCGCCCGGACGTCCGCCCAATGCCGCTGGTCCAAAGCCTGCGCGCAGCAATCCAGGAAGGCCGCTTCGTTGGAGAACGGAGCGAGAAAACCGTTCACCCCATGGGTGATGTGCTGCCGGGCGGCCGCGTAATGGTAGGCCACAGTGACCAGCCCACTCGCCATCGCTTCGAGCACTACGTTGCCGAATGTTTCGGTCTCACTCGCGAAAATGAAGATATCCGCAGAGGCATAATGCCGGGCCACATCCTCACCGAGTTTGGGCCCCACGAAAATGCCCTGCGGATAGGCCGCTTCCAGTTCGGCGAGTTTCGGCCCTTCACCAACCAGCACGCCCTTGAACCCTGGATGCAGCTGGCCCATCGTTTGCATCGCCCGGATCACCAGGGGGATGTTTTTTTCCGCCGCGATCCTCCCGACGTAGATCGCCACGGGATCTTCCGGACCGGCACCCCACTCGCGGCGCAACGATTCGTCCCGCTTGGAAGGATCGAAGAGATCGGTATCGACCCCCTTGGGCAACAGCTCCAGATTGTCGAACCCTTCTCCCCGGAGCGCTTCGCGAACGTCTTCGCACGGCACGTAGGTCCGGGCGGAGAGGTTGTGTAGATAACGCAGATAGGCCATCGCGATCGGCTCCAACCGCGGCATGTGGTAGTAGGAGAGATACTGCTGGAAATTGGTGTGGTACCCGGTCACCACAGGGATCCCCAGGGTGCGGGCGGAGTGAATCGCGGCGAACCCGAGCAACGCTTCGGTGGCGACGTAGACGATGTCGGGGGGATCCTTGTGCCAATGGGAAAGGAGACGCGCAATCGTGGGAAACCCGACATGGAGACCTTCATACCCCGGTAAGGGAAAGGACATCACCTCCATGCCCTCCTCCTGCGCACCGAGAACGGCCGGGCGGACCAAGTCGACACGATGCTGGCGTTCGCGCAACCCCGCGACGAGCCGTTCCAGCGTGCGGGCAACGCCGTTGAGCTGGGGCGCGTAGGTGTCCGTGACGAACGTCAGTTTCATGTCACTTGAGCGGCGCTCAGGCATCCGTCATGTCTAGGACGTCCATATAATTCATCAATGCTAACTTGGTTTCAATTCCGTCACAATCAGCACGGTGCCGAGGAACAGAATACCACGTCAGGGCGAATTTGCAGCGAAATGACCGCTTGGTGGACCTCAGCTGAAGCGCCCGGTCACGTAGTCGGCGGTGAGCTTCTCCTTTGGACGGCCAAAGACATCCGTGGTGCGGCCAAATTCGACCAGTTTGCCCAGATAAAAAAAGGCGGTCCACTCCGAGACCCGAGTGGCCTGCTGCATGCTGTGCGTGACGATCACCACGGTAAAATTCTCCTTCAGCCGGGTGATGAGATCCTCGACCTTGAAGGTGGCCACCGGATCGAGCGCCGAACACGGCTCGTCCATGAGGAGCACGGAAGGCTTCACCGCGATCGCCCGGGCGATACACAGGCGCTGCTGCTGACCGCCGGACAGGCCGAACGCGTTGTCGTTGAGGCGATCCTTGACCTCATCCCACAAGGCGGCACCGCGCAAGCTTTCCTCCACCTGGTGATCAAGTAACTCCTTGTCCTTCTCTCCGGCGATGCGCAAGCCGTAGGCGACGTTCTCGTAAATGCTGCGCGGGAACGGATTGGACTTCTGGAAGACCATGCCCACCGCGCGGCGCAAGCGCACCGGATCAGTGTCCGGAGAGTGCACATCATCCCCCTCCACCAAGATGGTTCCGCGGCGCACCGCCGAGCCATCGACCCGGTCATTCATCCGGTTGAAGCAGCGCAGCAGGGTCGACTTGCCGCAGCCGGACGGTCCGATGAATGCAGTCACCTCGTGCCGCGGGATCTGGAGATCGATGCCGAACAGGACCTGTTTGTCGCCGTAATAAAAATCAACATCTTTGACCTCAATGGCTGCCGCCCCGATGGCCGGGGAGGGTCCACTGGGGGGAGCCGCGGCGGAGGATTGCGGCGAAAGGGTGTTCATCGGAGGCATCATCCGTGGGGAGGCCGGGATTTCAAGCGCTCAATCGATTTGGCCCGTTGCGCAATGTGAAGAGATCGCCACATTGACGTTGTTCCCAAGATCGGCCATGGGAAGTGTGACGTATTCGTCACAATCTCCCCATTTCCCCCACCCCGCCGGAACGACACAGTGGAACCAATCCCGCACCGAGAGTGACTTCCGGAGTTTTCCGCCCAATCAACCCAACTGATTACGATCCGCCTCTTATGAAGCTGCTTCTGCCCACCCTTTTTGCCTTCGCCGGCCTGGCGCTCACCGGAACGGCCGGTGCGGTTGATGTGGATCCCGCCTTGCCTACTTACCAAGTGGTCAGCGGGATTTCCGGGAATTTAAACTCCATCGGTTCGGACACTCTGAACAACCTGATGACGCTTTGGGCGGAAGGCTTCAAGGCGAAGTATCCCAACGTGAACATTCAGGTCGAGGGCAAAGGTTCCGCCACGGCCCCGCCGGCCCTGATCGAGGGAACCGCGCAATTGGGGCCCATGAGCCGCCCAATGAAGGGTGAGGAAATCGACGCCTTCGAGAAAAAATTCGGTTACAAGCCTCTCGAAGTCCAAGTGGCGATCGACGCCCTGGCGGTCTTTGTCCACAAGGACAACCCGATCAAGGGCCTTACGCTCGAGCAGGTCGATGGGATCTTCTCGACCACGTTCACACGGGGCGGGGCGGACATCACCGATTGGGGAAAAGTGGGACTCGACGCCTGGAAGGGGCGCGCGCTTTCTCTCTACGGACGGAACAGCGCCTCCGGGACCTATGGATTCTTTAAAGAGCACGCCCTAGCGAAAGGCGACTTCAAATCCTCCGTGAAAGAACAACCCGGTTCCTCCGCCGTGATCCAGGGTGTCTCTGCGGATCTCTACGCCATCGGCTATTCCGGGATCGGCTACGCTACCTCTGGCGTCCGCGCCTTGGCCGTCGGCGAAACGGCCGATGCCATGGCGGAAGCCACCTACGAGAATTGCTTGGACGGCAGCTATCCGCTTGCCCGGTTTCTCTACGTTTACGTGAACAAAAAGCCCGGTGAACCGATGGACAAACTCACCCTGGAGTTCCTCAAATTTGTCCTCTCCAAGGAAGGCCAGGAAATCGTTGTCAAGGATCACTACTTCCCCCTTCCTGCGGATCTTGCGAACACCATCTTGTCCGCATTGACAGAGTAACCGGTCGAACCCGGCCCCGGGGAACGTCTCCTCTGGCCGCACCGCTGCCCTCGCTATGACGCCCGCCGAGTCCAACGTTTCCGCGAGATCGCCGAAGAAGCCGCGCCCCGTCCCGGAGCGCTTCCTCGTCTCCAAGAAGACGTTGCGCCTGGACCGGTTCATGACATCCGTCATCGCGTTCGGCGGGGTTTGCATCGTGGTGGCGGTGTTTGGCATCTTTGCCTTCATTCTGGCGGAAGTTCTCCCGTTGTTTGGCCGGGCTCAGGTCCAGGCGAAGCACAAGGTGAGCTTTGCCCCGATCGCAGACGGCATTGTCGGTCTCGATGAATGGTCGCAACTCCCCTTTCAGTATGATGGACAGCGCACCATCCGCTTTCAGCCGGTCGATCCCGCCAGCAAAGCCCCTCAAGAGGCGACGCTGGACCTTCCCGGAACGGCCACGGTGGTTTCCCGGCAATTTGATGCGGTGCAGAATCGCCTCATCCTCGGTTTGAGCGATGGCCAGGCCGCCATTTATAAGGTGAGCTACACCTCCACCGCCGGGCCGGACGGCAAGCCGGTTGTGACGGGAAGCGTGGCCAAGGAACGACTCCTTCCCATCGTTCCGGGACAACCACTTACCGCCATCGATTACAAGGACGCCGGTGACCGGAAACTCGTGGCCGCCGTCGAGGGCCAAGGCTCTGCCGCCAAGCTCTATGTCGCCGGCTTGCGCCAAACTCGTTCCCTGCTCGGTGCCGGTCAGGTGAAAGTGGGAGAGCGGATCGATCTGACCCCTAAACTGGATGGACAACGGCCGGTCCGCGTGATCATTCCGGGCACGGCCGACAGCGTAATCGTGCAGTCGGATCGGGGAGAGGTCTTTTACCTTTTCCAAAAAGGCACGGAGTGGGAACTGCGTCAGCGCCTCCGGCCGTTTGCGGAATCCGAGGGAAAGCTGGCGGGACTGAATTTCCTCTTTGGTGATGTCTCGCTGGTGGTCTGGAGCGAGCAGGGAGACCTGCGGGTCTTCAGCCTCTACGTGGGGGAAGGCGAGAAGACCCGGCTCTTCGGGCAGACCAAGAAGTTCCCACAGGTCAAGGGCGGGATCTCGCATTACCTCGCCAGCCAGCGCAACAAGTCGTTCGCGGTGGCCAATGATCATCTCCTCCAAATCTGCCATGCCACGACCGCCTCGGTGCGCGCCCGCTTGAAGCTTCCCTTCGAAGCCGTCGACCTCGCCATGGATGCCAAGGCCGAGCACATCGCCGTGCTCGACCGGACCGGAACGCTCCACCTCTATGAGGTGAACGACCCGCACCCCGAGGCCGGATGGCGAGCGTTCTTCCAACGGATCTGGTATGAAGGTGCCGCAAAGCCGAAGTTTGAATGGCAATCGACCTCCGGCACGGACGACTTCGAGCCGAAGCTCTCGTTGACGCCGCTGATCATCGGATCGCTCAAAGGCACCATCTACGCCTTGATTTTCGCGATTCCGATCGCGCTCTTGGCCGCCGTTTTCGTGGCGCAATTCATGCATCCAGAGGTCAAGAAGGTCGTCAAACCTGCGATCGAGATCATGGCTTCGTTGCCCTCCGTGGTCCTCGGCTTTCTGGCTGCCCTTTGGCTGGCACCGGTGATCGAGGCTCGGGTGCCTTCGGTCTTCGTAATCGTCCTGCTCATCCCTCTGACCTCCGCCCTTCTCGGATTCATTTGGAGCGTGCTCCCGGTGCGCTACCGGAACCTCATGCCCAAGGGATCGGAATACCTGGTCCTGATCCCCACGATTCTCCTGGTGTCCTGGATAGGTTGGCATCTTGGCCCGGTGTTGGAACGAGCTTTGTTTGTCATCACCGCCCCGGACGGAACCAAGGTGGCAGACTTCCGCCTCTGGTGGCCCCAGTTTACCGGCACCCCTTACGATCAGCGCAACTGCCTCGTGGTTGGATTCATGATGGGGTTTGCGGTGATCCCGATCATTTTCACGATCGCGGAGGATTCCCTGGCGAATGTCCCATCCTCGATCATTTCCGCGTCGGAAGCATTGGGCGCTAGCCGCTGGCAAGTGGTCCGCACCGTCGTCCTACCAGTCGCGTCGGCCGGGATTTTCTCTGCCCTGATGATCGGATTTGGCCGAGCCGTCGGGGAAACCATGATCGTGGTCATGGCCACGGGGAACACCGCGATCATGGACAGCAATGGCCAGCTGCTCTTCGGAGAAATGGGGATCGGCAATGGCCAGTTTCCCGTGGCAGATCACTGGGATATCTTCAATGGGATGCGGACCCTCTCGGCCAATATCGCGGTGGAATTGCCGGAAGCGGCGGTTCACTCCACCCATTACCGGGCCTTGTTTTTGGGGGCGATGGTGCTCTTCGTGATGACCTTCGTTCTGAACACCGGTGCCGAACTCCTGCGCCAGCGCTTGCGTGAAAAATTCCGGATCGGCTGATACCTTATGAGTTCCTCCGGTCACTCCAAACATCGCACTCACGGCGAAATCCAAGTCTGGCTTAGCGCCGCAGGACTTTCCTGCGGATTGCTCATGATCGCCGGGCTGCTTTCGCTCATCCTGGCCAATGGAATCTCGGTCTTTTGGCCGAAGCCGCTCATTGAGTTCACCGTGAAAGGCGAGAACGGCACCCCCGTGAAATTCAGCGGCGAGCTCGTCAAGACGCAGGTGCGCCGCACCGCCGAGGGCGAGCCCAAGACGGAGATTCAAGTGTTCACCGGCAACAAGGATGCCTACGGCCTCGGCTTCCGCTTTCTCGACCGCGACTCAATCCTGGACGAACAGACGCCAGCGGACTTGATCCTGGCCGAGCGGATGGAATACGGCGACGCCATTTTCTACCCGGTCTCTCTGCAGAGAAAGGACGGAAGCACAATCGCGGCAAGCGCCCCCGACTTCGGGCAAAGCCTGGACAACCTCGTCAGCGAAGGGAACCATCTCCGCTCCCGCATTCTCCACCTGGAGAAAGTTCGCATCGGGAAGGTCAACAGCCGGATCAAGGAAACCGAGTTGCGCATCAAGACCTTAGAAGAACGCCAGGGGCCAACCGCAGGGCCACGGGTCGCCGCCCTGCGAGCGAAGATCACGGAGGAACAGAAAGGCTTCGATGAATTGATCAGTGAGTCCCGCGACCTTCGAGCCAATCTGGAGAGCAACAAGCTGACCTATCGCCTTTCCAGCGGGGAGGAGCGGACCATGGAAACCGGGGACATCGTTTTCCTACACCGTCCGAACCAGCTGGAGCTCGCCGGAAAATTCGGCGTCTTCTGCCATCACGTCGCGGAATTCGCGACCGCCGAACCGCGCGAAGCCAACACGGAGGGCGGGATCTTCCCGGCGATTTTCGGAACGTTTGTCATGACCATCCTTCTCGCGGCGCTGGTCACCCCATTTGGAGTCATCGCCGCCATCTACCTTCGGGAATACGCCACCCAGGGCCCCCTCGTGCGCATCGTCCGGATCTGCGTGAACAACCTGGCCGGGGTCCCGTCCATCGTCTTCGGGGTCTTCGGCCTGGGCTTCTTCGTCTATGGGATGGGCTCCTTCATTGATGGCGGGGCCAAGATTCCTTTGGCTCCAGCCTGGTGGCTAACAGCGGCCGTTGGCTTCATCGTGTGCTTGTCCGTATCCATCATCCTCGCCGTGCAGTCTCCCTCTGGCAGCGGCCAATCGGTGCGGTCCAAAGGCATTCTAGGAAATATCAAGGCGATCGTCGCCACCCTCGCGGTCCTGCTCGGAGTACTGACTCTCTTCAAGTGCCCCTACTTCCACGGGTTCTTCAGCGCCCAGCTGCCCACCCCAACCTTCGGCACCGGCGGGATTCTCTGGGCCTCTCTCACGTTGGCCCTGATGACTTTGCCGGTGGTCATTGTGGCCACGGAAGAAGCGCTCGCCGCCGTGCCGCGTGGCGTCCGGGAGGCGGCATTGGCCTGTGGCGCCTCCAAATGGCAAACCATCCAACGGATCGTCCTGCCCAGCGCTCTTCCCGGAGTGATGACCGGGGTCATCCTCGCCATGGCCCGCGGCGCTGGGGAAGTCGCCCCCCTCATGATTACCGGGGTGGTCAAGCTGGCACCCTCCCTGCCGTTGGATCTCGATGCCCCGTTCATCCATGCCGAGCGCAAGTTCATGCACCTGGGGTTCCACATCTACGATCTTGGGTTTCAATCGCCCGACTCCGAAGCGGCCAAGCCGATGGTCTTCGCGACGACGATGCTCCTGATCCTCCTCGTCGTCGTTCTCAATCTGTCGGCCATCTCTCTCCGCGCTCACCTCCGCCGCAAGTACCAGGCCAGCGCGTTTTAATCCACGGATCGATGACAGATACGCCAGCCACCGAAACTGTGTCGCCCCCAAGCGAACGGGAGGAACTCGATCCGGCCTTCATCGAGGTCGATCACTTCAATTTCTGGTATGGTGCCAAGCACGCCATCCAGGACGTCAGCCTTGACATCCCGGAACGGGAGATCACCGCGTTCATCGGCCCGTCCGGTTGCGGCAAGACAACCTTGCTGCGCAACCTCAACCGACTCAACGACCTCGTCGACAACATTCGCCACGAGGGCGATATCCGGATCGACGGCCAAAGCCTTTATGATCCTTCGATCGAAGTGATCTCCCTGCGCAAACGGGTCGGAATGGTTTTCCAAAAGTACAACCCTTTCCCAAAGACGATTTACGAGAACGTCGTCTTCAGCCTCCGGGTCGCCGGCCGCAATGGCAAAGAGGAACTCGACGAGGTCGTCGAACGCAGCCTGCACGGTGCGGCTCTCTGGGACGAAGTGAAGGACAAGCTCCACGAAAGTGCTTACGGACTCTCTGGTGGGCAACAACAGCGCCTCTGCATCGCCCGCGCCATCGCCAACCGGCCGCAGATCCTCTTGATGGACGAGCCCTGCGCCGCACTCGATCCGGTGGCCACCTTGAAGATCGAGGAACTCATGACTCACCTGAAGAAGGAGTTCACCATCGTCATCGTGACGCACAACATGCAGCAAGCCACCCGGGTATCCGACAAGACGGCTTACTTCTTCATGGGCCGCCTGATCGAGCACGGACCGACGATGCAGATCTTCTCCAAGCCGCAGCAGCGGGAGACGCAAGATTACATCAGCGGGCGCTACGGGTGACCCCTCCGGGAGCGGCGCTTCAGCGCGAGCCGCTCTTCTTCAGAACCTTCTCCAGTCGCTTCGCGAATTCCTCGGCGGAGCTGGAGCCGACTTGCTGACCAAGATCTTTCCCTGTTGTGCTGAGGAACTGGATGTGTGGGATACCATCGACCCCGAGCTTCTCCGCCGCCGCAGCATTGCTCTCGTCATCGACGTCGAGATAGGCCCACTCAAACCGATCGTGGAACGCTTTCACGGCGGCACTCGGATAGACCTCGTTCTTCATCGTCTGGCACGGCGGACACCAGGAGGCAGAGAAGACCACCACCACCGGTTTCCCCGAAACGGAGGCCGCCTTGGTCGCGGCACTCAGGCTGCTGGCAAAGCGAGGGCTGCCCGCCGGGAACTCACCCGCCATGACAACCATGGGAACAACCAAAGCGGCAACGATCAAAGAAACTTTCATGACTGCGTAATCCAAAACTCCGAACTTGGGGCTCCGAACTCCCCATCAGTCGCCCCTGCCCGACGATCCTTGCAATCATTCCCGCGAGAATCCCGGGTTGTCACCGGAACCGATCGGACGGATGATGCAGTGACATCGGAGCATGAAAGAATCCCGTCCGCCAGGCGATCCCCCTCGCCTCTTCTTCGACGTCGAAGCCGCCCTTTCGGCCAGCCGCTTCACCCGGCGTTTTGTCCCCATGGCGGGGCCGATCAGTCATCTTCTTTCCATCGGGCGCATCAATGCCGCCTATGACGAGGTGATGGCGCTGTCTGCGGAGGAGGGCAGCTTCTTCAAAGGTTGCCTGCGCCGCCTCGCCGCCACCTACCAGGTCGGAACGAAGGATTTGGAGCGCTTTCCCAAAGACGGCCCGGTGGTCGTGGTCTGCAATCACCCCTTTGGTGCGCTCGATGGCCTCATCCTGGGAGCCATTCTTGAGGAAATCCGCCCGGACTTCCGGATTCTCGGCAACCTCGTCCTCAGCCGGATCACCCCGGTGCAACCCTGGATCATCGAGGTCAATCCCTTCGATAGCGGCAAAGGCTCTGCAGGGAATTCCCGGGGACTGCGGGCGGCCTTGGCTTGGCTGCAAACCGGTGGAGTCCTCGGTATGTTCCCCTCCGGCGAAGTCTCCCGTTTCCGCTTCCGCGACAATTCGGTGCGCGACCCGCACTGGAGCCATCACGCAGTTTCCCTGGCCCGGCGCACGGGAGCCACCATCGTCCCAGTGTTCGTCGAAGGCCGCAACAGCCTGGTCTTTCAGGCCCTCGGCACCGTTCACCCCATCCTCCGCACCCTGATGCTCCCGCGGGAGCTGGTGAACAAGGAAGGCCACCATGTCCCGGTCTTGGTGGGACGCCCGATTCTGCCAAAGGAACTGGAGCGATTCGGCGACGACGACCGGCGCACCCGTTTCGTCCGTCTGCGCACCGAACTCCTGGCCGCCCGAAACGACGCCGCTGAGGCCCGCTTCTTCCAATTCCCCGCGCGACAACCGGTCCACGTTCCGCTGGCCGCTCCCATCACGGCCGATACCCTGGCGGGTGAAGTCGCCACGCTCCCGCCCGAGGCGCGGTTCTTTTCCCACAAGCACTTCGACGTCTACCTCACCTCGGCGGAAAGCATCCCCAACATCCTCCTTGAAATCGGTCGACTCCGGGAAGTCTGCTTCCGCAAGGAAGGCGAGGGCTCCGGCAAGGAACGGGACATCGATCGCTTCGACGCCATCTACGAGCATCTCTTCTTGTGGGACCGCGAGGCCAAAGCGATCGCCGGAGCTTACCGGGTCGCCCGGACCGACATCGTCCTCCGCGAGCATGGCCCCTCCGGGCTCTACACCTCTACCCTCTTCCGCTTCGGCGAACGCTTTTTGCAGGAACTCACTCCGGGTCTGGAGTGCGGACGGTCCTTTGTTTCCCTGGACTATCAACGGGCCCAACTTCCCCTCCTCCTCCTCTGGCGCGGCGTCACTGGCATCGCAGGACGCGATCCGCGCTACCATCGTCTTTTCGGCCCGGTCAGCATCAGCAACACCTATTGCCAGGCCTCCAAGTGGCTGATGACTCAATATCTCCAGGAGGGCCGCGACCGGGATCTGCCCAAGCTCGCCGCGCAAGTCCGCCCCCGCCGCCCCTTCCGCAAGCGCCGCATCTACGGAGTCGATCCCACCCAAGTCAGCGATCTCCTGGATGGCGTGGAAGACGTCTCCGCCCTCATTTCCAATATTGAAGCGGACGGCAAAGGCATCCCGATCATCCTCAAGCACTACCTGAAGATGCACACCACCCTGCTCAGCTTCAACGTCGATCGGGAGTTTTCCAATTGCCTGGATGGCCTCATCATCACCGACCTCTACCGCACCGACCGCGCCTTTCTGAAAAAGATCATGTTTCCCGAAGGCATCGCCGCGCTCGACGCCTACGGCCAACGGCCGGGCGGTCCGGCACCGAATCAATAGCACCTACCTCGTGCTGGAGGCCCGGTGAGCCTAATCGGCACCTCACATTCAATCACGAGGACGGCGTTTGGACCGCAGCCACGGCACAGCGCATGCCATCCAAGGCCGCGCTGACGATCCCGCCCGCATAGCCCGCTCCCTCCGCGCACGGAAACAGTCCCGCGATCTCAGGATGTTCCAAGGTCTCGGGATCGCGGGGAATCCTCACTGGCGAACTCGTCCGCGTTTCAAAGCCGATCAGCAATGCGTCCGGATCCAAATAGCCTCGCATTTGTTGGCCGAACAGAGTGAGCCCTTCTCGCATCCGGTTGGCCATCCAACCGGGGAGCAATTCATCGATCCGCGCCGGATTCACGCCCGGGAAATAACTCGTTCCCGGCAGATCCTTGGAATCGCGACGTTGCAGGAAATCGGCGACTCGCTGGGCTGGTGCCACCTGCCCTCCCCCGCCCGCCTGTTTCGCGGTGTGTTCGAGCGCTTCCTGAAAGGCGATCCCCGCGAGCACGCCGTGCTCTTTGCGATAGGGCTCGGTGTCTTCGGGTTCGACCGATACCACCAGCCCGCTGTTGGCAAACGGGGAATCCCGACGGGATAAGCTCATCCCGTTGACGACGACCTGATCATTCGCCGTGGCCGCCGGGACAATGAATCCGCCAGGACACATACAAAACGAATGAACCCCTCGCCCCCGGATTTTGGTGGCCAAGGCATAACGGGCCGCCGGAAGCAAGCGAGGCCGTTCCGTCCCTCGTGCATAATGATATTGGACGCTGTCGATGAGAGCCTGGGGATGCTCGATGCGCACCCCCATCGCGAACGGTTTCTGCTCCAGGAGAACCCCGCGAGCCGCCAGCATCCGGTAGATATCCCGTGCGGAATGTCCGGTCGCCAGGATGACGGCTTCCCCGACCATCTCCCGGCCATCCGCCAAAACGACCCCATGGACCCGGCCGCCGGAAAGGATGAGATCGGTCACCTTCGCCCCAAAATGGACCTCGCCCCCCGCACCCCGGATGCTTTCGCGGAGTGCTTTGACGACGTTCGGCAACAGGTTGGACCCGATGTGCGGATGGGAATCGATGAGAATTTCCTCCGGTGCCCCATGTGCCACCAAGGTCTCGTAGACCTCCCGGACCGGCCCACGCTTGGTCGCCCGGGTGTAAAGCTTCCCATCAGAAAACGTCCCCGCCCCGCCCTCGCCGAAGCAATAGTTCGATTCCTCGTTAATCGTCCCTTGCCGCAGGATGGGGGCCAGATCAAAGCGACGCGCCGACGCATCCTTGCCACGCTCCAGGACGATCGGTTTGCAGCCAAGTTCCAGGCATCGCAAGGCCGCGAACAACCCGCCCGGCCCCGAGCCGACGATGATGACCCGCTTCGCCGAGTCCGCGACTTGCGGATAGTCGCGACGCGGCGGCTCTTCCGGGGCGAGCGGTTCATCGACGCCGACGTCGAGCCGGAGCTGCACCTTGATCTCGCGCTTCCGGGAATCGAGCGAATGCTTGCGCACCCGGATACCGGTCAGTCGATGTTTGGGCAAGCCGAGTTGCGCGCAGACGGCGTCCTGGATCGCTTCGTCGCTCTCCGAGAGAGCGAGCGGAAGGATCACATCCACGCTTCGAACACTGGCCACAGTTTCAGGCACGGGACCAAGAGACCACATCGGGCGCGCTGGATCAACGGTCGCCGTGATCGTTGTCGTTGTCGTGATCGGCCCAATCGATCTGTCGACAACGACAACGACAACGACAACGACAACGACAACGACAACGACAACGACAACGACAACGACAACGATAACGAGAGAAGGCCTGAAAGGTCTTCTTCAGGAGAAGAGACCGTCGCCGGGATCGCTCGGCATCGCAGCCGGAGCGCTGCGGTCTGCGTCAGGTTCTTCGGCGGAGGATTCTCCCAGCACCTTGTCCAAGGCCGCGTCGGCTTCGGCGTTTTGGTCGAGCACCATTCCTTCCTCCCGCATCACGGAGGCACTGGCGGTTTCCGTCGTCGCGGCCACCGTGGTGCCGGTCGTCCCGGAGGTCGCTTCCTTGGGCGATTCCGTTTCCCCGTTGCCGGTTTCCTCATCCTTTTCTTCCCCCTTGGTCTTGCGTTGATCGACCCGGCGGGAGTTGCGGTATTCTTCGTAGAAACGCGGTTCCCGGCGCTGGAACGACCGCATCGCAGGGTCGATCACGTCGCGCAGGAAGGTCATCAGCTCGATCAAGGCGTTGCTCAGTTCTTGAGTGGCGGACTTCCGCTCGTCGCGGGCGTCCCGCACCGTGGTGGATCGGATGAGGCGATCGACTTGCGCCGCCAAATCTTCCAGGACTTCGCCGGTCACCCCGGAACGATAAGCCCCCAACGATGAAGCTTCGCGAAGCCCGACCAAGAGAGCGGGAGCCACCACTTCGATGCGCAAACCCAACGCCGCCAAACCGGTCGGAGTGACGGTCAGGTTGGTCCGCAACCGTTCATGCCCCACCGAGGCGGCCCAGCCTTCGCCCAAACCGCACACCTCTACCAGAGTATCCACCAAATCCTGCCGCGTCTTCCCATGTTCCGCCGTCAAACCGGTCGAGGCCGCGGCCTGCTCTCGCGCCAGCTGGGTCACCCGCTCAATCATGACATCCAGCCGATCGACCTGTTCCACGAGCCACTCATTGGCGGCGATCAAGAGCCGATGCCGACGAAATTTGGCGGCGGTGGACTTCGCGGATTGGAAGGCGAGGAATTGGCGCGCGGTCATGGGAGTGGGACGGTTGCTGGGATGATGTGGTGGAGTGCTGGATCGTTTTGAATTATAAGCATATCCTAATCATCAACCCATCGACTGCAACCGCATTTCTTCCCAAATCGTTGCCGACTCCTCTAAACCTAAAATGGAAGATGGAAACATCGCACGAAGACGCAAGGCACGAAGCCAATGCGAGTCCTCACGGTTTCGACACTCTTCGGAAAGCCCTCTCCGGGGGTGAATGGTTGAAATTCCCAAACCCAGTGTCCAGCCTGATTCTTTGTGCTTTCGTGGCTTTGTGCGAGCCTCGGCATTCTGTTTCTAGGCTAAACTTCCGCTTGTCGCGAATTTGCGATCGTCAGAAGGGGGCCAGCGGATGTCAGCTCACCTCCATTGGATGGCAGTTGCATTTTTGCGATCGTCAGCCGGAGTTGAGCGGCGGACAGCGTGGAGGATTGCCTGCGCGTTGCATTTTGGCGACGCACCGCTCAAGAATGAGCGGCCACCAGAAGGCATCCATCGCCAGTCAGCCGCCCTCCAATCCGCGTCAGCCGATCTCTGACGAGCGCCAGACGAGTTTCGGCGGCAGTCAGACGACATTGGGATCAGACTTGCGAAATCGAGCCGGGCCCATTCGCGAAAGTGAACGACGCGCGACAAAGGATGGTGGGAATGCTCTCGGGAAAAGGGTGAGGATTTCGCGGGGATGAGAGAGGCTGGAGTGCCTCGTCGGTCACGTCCTCGAACGGATCGTCTCGATGTTCGTGTCGCAGACGAGTAGGCTGCAGCGAGGTGCAAACCTCCAAATCTCACCACGCCGAATGTCAGGAGCAATGGGCAAAATCATTGCAAAGCCCCCGGCCCGAGTGCATCCTTCGTGAAAATCCGTCCAATGATCCTCTCCACGCTGAAACCCACCCCCGAATGGGCGGGGTAACAAGGTAAATTCCACAGTGTTGCCAATAACATGTTATTGGCAACGGGAGGGAGAATTATACTGTTCGCTGGCAAAGAAATGAAAGACTGGCACGAGATCGTCCGACGGCATCACATGGCCTTCCATGGGAACGATGAGTATCAGTTGGTGATTTCCCCACCCGCGACGGATGCGGAGCTTGCATCCTTACGAGGACTGCTCCCGTATAGCATCCCGTTTGAAATGGAGTCCTTTTACCAGTCTATCAATGGCTTTGGAAAGTCGTCTGCCCATTACCCACTGTTGTGGTTCTTTCTTCCGATTAGTGAGCTGGAGTCAGCCTGTAGAAGCTTGCGCGACACCTTCGGTGATTCCCACGCAGATCTAGCTCAGCGCTTTCTTCCGTTCGTGGATTGGTTTTGTGGAGACTATAGCGGCTACCTATGGTCAGAGGATGGTACACTCTTGGATGGACTCTACATGTTTGAGCATGAGAATTTTCTTTACGAGTCCGGCCAGGATATTTCGGAGTTCATGTTTTGCACTGACGCATCGATCGAGGAGTTTCTAGAACCATGACAACATCAGCGAATCGGGTCCCGACGACTGACTGAGCTTCGCTCAGCCAGTCGAAGGTCCCACACCACCAAGCATACGGGTCCGTACTAAGGCGGTTCCGATCAGACTCGGGCGTCAGGCCCGTAGTACAGC
>Ga0247843_1002457_pt1 | contig 33578 bp, 22 predicted proteins | sample LaCruzMarch2017__FD_192420 | JGI IMG/M metagenome (GOLD analysis project Ga0247843, IMG submission 192420) | Freshwater microbial communities from meromictic Lake La Cruz, Castile-La Mancha, Spain - LaCruzMarch2017_8m | ecosystem: Environmental > Aquatic > Freshwater > Lake | place: Spain... | reverse complement strand
CAAGCTGTACTACGGGCCTGACGCCCGAGTCTGATCGGAACCGCCTTAGTACGGACCCGTATGCTTGGTGGTGTGGGACCTTCGACTGGCTGAGCGAAGCTCAGTCAGTCGTCGGGACCCGATTCGCATCGTCTTGCTGATCTAGCTCTCGGAGTCCTCGCACCATGGCGATGACATCGAAGTCGTACATTTCAGCCAACGCCACTTTGGCACGACGCACTTCCGTGATCACCGGATCTGCCTTCAGATAGGGGTCTTCAACTGTCTTCATCGAATTGGAGAAGTTCGTCAGGGCTGCACATCACGGGCAGCCGAAATCCCAACGCCTCCACCGCCTTGATTGGGATCAGTCCCTTCTTGATCAAATCCTCAGCTACGACTCCCACACCATACGTGATTTCTAGGCGCTTCGTGCTTTTCAGCAATTCCAACCGCTCACGTGCCATCGTTTCATCGCCAATCGCGGCCTCTTCGATGACCTCCCGAGATGTGAAGAGATCAAACCCCGAACACCCAGTATCCCACCAGGCCCGTGTGCTCGCCTGTCGTGATGCCTGAAGAACGTTCATTGACGGTCGAGCCACGTAATAGCTAGGAATGGTGGTCTCGATGTATGCGGTTGGCATGGATGCTTCAGGCGACGTTTACTGCGGCCCCACGGTATCCCTATCACGATTGGCGTCCAGTGTCGTGTCTCCGTTGGTTTGTTTCAGGCCTCCCCAATGTGAAAAGAGAAAAGCGAAGCTAGCGCCATAGCCTCCACCGCAAAGCGCCGTGAATAGGAGGATCTGTGGCAATGCAACCCAACCTCCGAAAGGCATCAGGAAAATCGTGTGGAGTAAACCGCCGAAAATAAATCCGAGTAAAGTAACCTCCATTTGCGAAAGATTAGGAAATCTCTGCTGCTGAACTGTCCAGGTCCAGAAAGCGAGCGGCATCGCACAAACGAGCGTCACTGGGACTGCCACCAGGAGGATTGAGGTCGTCAAAGCAAACACATCTCCGAGCCCTATTCCCCCACTGGTAATGGTGAATAGTGCGGCCAGAATCAGAGAGAAGCCTACTTGACCGGCAAGGTAGGGACGCCAGGATCGTTTGATGAATTCCAGTAGCATGATTTCATGCGAACAGTATAATTGACCCTCCCGTTGCCAATAACATGTTATTGGCAACGCTGTGGAATTTACCGTGTTATGCCGCCCGGTCGTGATCGGAGTCGACTGGTAGGGGGAGGCGTGTTCATTTGGTTTTTTTACCCCAGGTTCCCCAGCCCGGCAAGGATTTTCCGTGGGTTGGACTTGCCGTTCCGGCAGAGCGGTGAGGTGATCGGCGCAGGGCGATCTCAGCGAGATTAAGGCGGGGAGGAGTCGCTTGGCTCGCAAGTGGACGATCGGTCACGCAGTGGGCATTCGGAACCGTTGCGAATGGATGATCGGTCACGCATTGGGCGTTCGGAACCGTTCCGAGTGGATGATCGGTCACGCGGTGGGTGTTTGAATCCGTCCCGGGGCCAGGGGGCCACGCTGATGGTGGAGGAATACTTGAAGGGCAAGGAACTGACCGTCGGCATCCTCGGCGACCAGGCCTTGCCCGTCATTCATATCCAGCCGCTGGACGGATTTTATGATATCAATAACAAGTATCCCTGGCTCAATCAGAAGGGATCCACCCAGTATTTCTGCCCGGCTAACCTTCCCGATGACGTCAGTCAGGCAGTGCGCGACGAAGCGCTCAAAGCGCATCAGGCCCTGGACGTGGAGATTTATTCGCGGGTCGACCTTCTTCTCGACGACGCCACCGGCTGGATCGTCGTCCTCGAAGTCAACACTATCCCCGGGATGACTTCGTCCAGCCTCCTCCCCAAAGCCGCGCGTGCCGTGGGGATCGAGTTCGACGAAGTCTGCGCGCGGATCGCGCTGGAGTCGTTGCGGCTGCGCGGGGAGTGAGGGCCCCGGGAGGCGTGCCCGTGTAGACGGCTTCTAATGTGAGGACGACATGGAACAAAGGTCCGACAGATCCCAGCCAGGGGCGAAGCCCCCGTGGTCGGTGGGGAAACCAACGTCGAGCGCTGAAGGCCGCCTCCATTCACCCTAGAGTTCCCTGACGATGCGATCGCGGCGACAAACACGATCCATCATTCCGCAAAGTATGCTTCGTGGATTCTGGTGCCGGGGTTGGAGCGGTAGGCAGTATGCGGTAGGCAGTATGCAGTAGGCAGTAGGCGGCATAGTAGGGCTAGGCCCCATAGGAACTGGCTGATTCCGTCGGTAGGGTGGAGGACTCTAGATTGATTTCGATTCACCCTGATGACCCCACACTTACTTAGGGCCGGAAGCACGGCCGCCCGAGCTCGTCACTCCTCGATAGGTTGGATGGCTCCGACCTTGTGGCTGATTGCCATTGCTAGTTGTTGCGCTGCGATTTGTTCGGGTCAGGAGGTCATCGCCGACGACGGTGGAGTGCAAGTTCTCACTCGCGGACCGGTGCATGAGGCGTTTGCGGGGGTCATCAGTTTTGAATCCCAACCAGGAATCATCATAACGCAGGCTCCGCCGAATGCGATCGAAGAGATTCCTCCCGGGGAGTGGCCCGAGGGGGACTTCGTCACTTGGATTCCGGGCTATTGGGCCTGGGATGACGAACGTGGCGATTTCCTATGGATCAGCGGGACTTGGCGCGCATTGCCACCCGGTCAGGAGTGGATGGTCGGCTATTGGGGTAAAATCGATCAAGGTTACCAGTGGACTTCCGGCTATTGGGCGGACGTGAGGGTGGCAGAAACAACCTATTTGCCGGAGCCCCCACGAACGGTGGAAGAAGGTCCGAACATCGCGGCTCCGGCCGCTGACTACGGTTGGACTCCGGGAAATTGGATGTGGCATCAGGAGCGCTATGCCTGGAGTCCGGGGTATTGGGCGCAGGGCCGTGCGGATTGGGTTTGGGTCCCAGCCCATTATGTCTGGACGCGCCGTGGCTACGTGTTTGTCGATGGGTTTTGGGATCATACAGTGCAGCGCAGAGGGGTTCTTTTCGCGCCGGTCTATTTCGATCGCCGGGTGTATTCCCGGCCGCAATATTCCTACTCGCCATCCATTGTGATCAACTTGTCGATCTTCAGCGCTCACTTGTTCGTCCGGCCGCGTTACGACCATTATTACTTCGGAGATTATTACGACAGAAGTTACATCAATGCGGGTTACTACTCGTCGTTTTCCTACCAATCCAGCCGGCGTGGCTACGATCCGGTCTACTCGCATCAACGGTGGGAGCATCGGGACGATCGAGATTGGGAGCGGCGCGTGCAGAACGATTATCAGAATCGAAGGGACAATGAGAGGTCGCGCCCGCCGCGGACATGGGAGGCCCAACGGCAGATGGACGGCAGAGGGGCGGACTTCAGGCAAAACGATGCAATGGTGGCCACTTCCTTCGATGAATATAGGAACCGGGAAGATGGCCCCAGGAAATTTGAGAACGTGTCCAAGGGAGATCGGGAGGTGTTGGCGCGGCGGGAGATGGATGTGGAGAAGTTTCGCGAGCAGCGCCGGCAACTTGAGGGTAGGGGAGCGGACAGCCAACCGGCAGGGAGGGAACCGGGACCTTCCAAGATCGCATCCGCCAAGTCACCCATCGCGGCCAAGCCTGGCAGAGAAGGGCAAGGAAAGGCGGCGCCACCCGAACCTCAGCGTGCGCCCCGGCTGGACATGACAGACCGGGGAAAACCCGACGCGAAGGGCAAGCCGGATTCGGAGGGCAAGCCGGAACCTCAGTCCAGACCTCAGCCGCAGTCGATGCCTCAATCGCAGTCCAGGCCGCAATCTCAGCCTCAGGCAAAGCCTCAACCGCAGGCCCGGCCGCAATCCCCATCCAGACCGCCGACGCCGGAAAGCCCCCAATCAGCCTCTCCAAAGCGGTCGTCTGGCAAACAACCACCCCAGCAGAGCAGCGACACCAATCCCAAGACCTCTGAGGGGGCTCGCCAGACAGCGAAGGAGAAGAAGTGATTCTCCACTCTGATGCCCTGAAAAAATCCCACCTCGCGGGATGCACGCTTGCCAGGGCGAACTAAAGTAGCCCTCCCATGTCTGCCTCGCCCCAAAAAGCGAAGGGCTCAACCAGCCCGGAACCGGAAACCGCCGCCTCAACCGCTCCCGAATCGCATGGCGAGCACAAGCTCGTCCAGGTTCGCCGCGAGAAACTGGAGAAACTTCAGGCTCTCGGGATCGATCCCTATGGTGCGAAATTTGCCACCACGCATCGTCCGGGCGCGCTGCGGGAGGCGTTCGCCGAGAATCTTGCGGTGTCGGTGGCGGGCCGCATCGTGGCGTGGCGGGACATGGGGAACAGCCAGTTCTTCGAGATCGCGGATGTCGACGGCAAGATTCAATGTTTCCTCAATCCGAAGAGCGTGGGGGATGAGGCGTTCTCCATCTTCAAGCTCCTGGATATCGGTGATTGGTTGGGCGTGACGGGCGAAACGTTCATGACGCGCACCGGCGAGCCGACGATCAAGGTCACCGCGATCACGGTGCTCTCCAAGTCGTTGCGGCCGCTGCCGGACAAGTGGCACGGGATCGCCGACCGTGAATTGCAATACCGCAAGCGTTACCTGGACCTGATCGCCAGTGAGCGGAGCCGGGACATTTTCAAGAAGCGCAGCCTGATGGTCGCGGAGATCCGGAAATTCCTCGCGGATCGGGACTTCCTGGAAGTGGAGACCCCGATGCTCCATGGCGTGGCGGGCGGAGCGGCAGCGCAGCCATTCAAGACAAAGCACAACGCACTAGGGATGGATCTGGTCTTGCGGATCGCACCCGAACTCCACCTGAAGAGATTGCTCATCGGCGGTTTCCCGAAGGTGTTCGAGCTGAACCGGAACTTCCGCAACGAGGGGATCAGCCGTCGGCACAATCCGGAGTTTACCATGTTGGAGGCTTACTGGGCCTTTTCCGATTTTGAGCAGATGGCGGAGCTGGTTGAGGAGATGATCTGCCACTTGGCCATGAAGTTCTGTGGCGGATTGCAGATTGAGCACCGCAACGCTGCGGACGAGTTGCTTAAGACGATCGACCTGAGTCGGCCATGGAAGCGGATCGACTACCGCGCGATTCTGGAGGAGATCGACCCGCAATGGTTTGCCTACACCCCGGCCCGACGTCGGGAGCGCGCAGAGGAGTTGGGGGTCCAGATCGGCGAGGATCTAGTCGATCACGAAGTGACGCAGCAGGTCTTCGAGAAGCGGTTTGAAGAGAAGACAGACAATCCCTGTTTCGTGACCCACGTACCCACTGTGCTGGTTCCGTTGGCCAAGCAGAATCGCGATGACGCGACCGTTGTGGACGTTTACGAGCTGATTATCAACGGCCAAGAAATCTCCCCAGGGTATTCGGAGTTGAACGATCCGGTGGTGCAACGGCAACGTTTGGAACATCAGGCTGGTGAGGAGGTTCAGAACATCGACGAGGATTTCCTGGAAGCGCTCGAATACGGAATGCCTTCTGCGGGCGGCATCGGGATCGGAATCGACCGCTTGGTGATGATGCTGACCGGGGCGGAATCGATTCGTGACGTGGTCCTCTTTCCTCACATGAAGCCTCTGCCGAAGGCAGGAGGTGGTTGAAATTGTGGCGGGGATGATCCATCTTGACCCGATTCCCATGATGGCAAGTGGCACTCTCCTACGAATTTCCGCGTCCAAGGGCCCAGGCAAATCCGTGGCCGAGCCCAAGCGTGCAGAAGCGTTGCCTGACGTTGAGCCGCTGTATCACGTTGTTCTTCATGACGACGATGATCACACGTACGATTACGTGATCGAAATGCTGCGAGCCATTTTCGGTTATGACCTGGACAAGGCTTATGCGATGACTCGCGAGGTCGATATGAGCGGACGCGTCATTGTGGCCACGGTTCACAAGGAATTGGCTGAACTCCGGGTCGAGCAGATCCAGGAATATGGGCCAGATTCACGAATGAGGCACAGCCCGGGTTCGATGAAGGCTTCCATGGAGCCGGCGGAGTGAGAGGCTAGCGTAAATGCTTCTCCTACCGAAGGTGCTTCGCCTACCGGAGGTGCTTCGCAGTGGCAGGACGCTTCGTGGCCACTGGAGTCCCGCTTCGCTGAAACGGATTCCTTTTCGGTTCGACTGGAGATTCATCGTTGTGAGCCTTGTCTGGGGTTTTACGGAGCAGGCCCTTGTCCGCCGTTTCACCGGTGTAATCGGGTTTCTCGTGCGGAGCTTCCTTCATCGAATGCGTGGAGCTGATCTCCGTCGCTTCAGGGTGATGAGGGTGGGGGATTGACGCGACGGGGACGAACTCTCCCATGACGGCCTTGCCGTCGGGGGGCACAAGTTGATCCCAGCCTTCGGGCCCGAGGAGGAACTCCACTAAGCGCCCTTGCACGCCGAGGATTCGGTAGGCACCGGTCTTGAGATTGAAGTCGGAATCGATCAGTCGGTTCTTTCCGGCATAGTGCCGGTTCCAGGAGTCGAGGATGTCAAGGAGGTCGCGCTTGCCGACGCCGAATTGGCTTTCAAAGTCGTTGGCGACTTGCTCAAGGAAATCGACTTGGGCGCGCAACGAGGTGAGGTAGGCCAGATCGGATTCACGTTCCCGCCAGAGCAGGGTGAGACGATACTGGCGTTCCAGGTCGGCGGCCCGGACCAGTTCATGAGCGCGGATGACCTGCCAGCCTTCGCGCTTTTGGGCGGCATCACGGGCTCCGCCGTTGAGCAGATCCCACTGCAAGGTGATCAGGGCTCTGGCTTCGTCATCGACCCCCTCAATCCCGCCGAGATCGCGTCCCTGGTTCAGTCCTGCATCCAGGAAGAGTTTCGGCGTGCTGGAGCGATCGACGGCTTCCTTCTTGTCTTCGGTGGCTTTTAGCGCGGATTGGGCGGAGAGATAACTCCAGTTACGGGATAGGTCGATCTCCTCACGAGTGGGGGGCATTTTGGGGATCCTGGGAAAATCTATCGTGGCTAGGGGGCGGCCGATGAGTCGCTCAAATCGGTCAAGGGCCACCCGGCGGGCGAGTTCCTCGGTGACCAGGGCGTCCTTGGCTTGAAGGAGGCGGCTGTCGACCAAGCTGGTATCGGTTCTGGTGCCACCGGCGCTGGCGCGTTGATTGACCTGTTCGCGGATGCGCTGGTGAGTCGCGATGTTTTTCTGGGCTTCGGTGAGCCTGAGGCCGGTGCGAAGGACCTCCAGGTAGACTTCCGCCAAATCGACGACGCGGGCTTCAATCATGGCTTTCTCCATGTAATTCTGGACGGCGAGAGCATGTTTCGCAGAACGAGTTTCATAGAGCGCGGTTCCTCCGTCGTAGAGGAGCTGACGAAGGGAGATGCCGATGCTCTGGGCGAAGATGGTTTCACCCTTGCCCTGAGCCAGGCCGTCCACTGAGCGGTCCCGATTGACCCCTCCGCCCATGCCTTGCATCTTCACTTGGGGCAGGAGGCCGCCCCGAATGACGCCGATGTCGGATGCGGCGCTGTGGGTGTCGGCATGCGCAGCCAGCAGCTCAGGTTCATATTGAAGCATGAGCCGCACGGATTCCTCAAGGGACTGCGCTCCGATTGGCTGCAAAGCTAGGGCAGTAAGGCTGCAGAAGGTCAGAAATCGAGGCATGAGCAAATACTTGAGATGGAATGAATGCTAGTGCAAATTAGTATTTTACTATTCCGAATAAACAACGTTCTTTTTCGCGAAAAGTGAGGTTGGCCCTGACACATGCATTCTAGTTCTGATCCATTGCTCGAATCTCTACGGATTCTGGGCCAATTTTACGGTGTCCCCATCCACCCCGTGGGAGCCGTGCATGGGCTGCCTCTGGTGGAGGGAAGGCTTACGCCATCCTTGTTTTGCCGTGCGGCGAAGCAGTGCGGCTTTCAAGCGAAGGTGGTGAAGCGCCCTCTGGCGAAGCTTCACGAGGCAACTTTCCCCGCCGTGGTCCTTCTTAAGGGGGATTTGGCGGCGGTCTTGATGGGGCGGGATAAGGGCGGGGGATTCGAAGTCGCCGCCAATCCGGGGCAGACGGAGCCGATGAAGGTTTCTGAGGCAGAGCTAGGCTCGCTCTACTCCGGATACGCGATCTTGGTCAAGCGGCTCCGCAACTTCGAGGAGCGTTCGCAGTTTGAGCGGGCTCCCGCCGAGGCTCGGCCGGGCCACTGGTTCTGGGGAACGCTTTGGCGGTTCCGCGGATTTTACGGAAGGGTGGTGATTGCGACGGTGGTCATCAATCTCCTCGCCCTGACCTCGTCCATTTTCATCAAGAACATCTATGATCGGGTCGTGCCGAACCAGGCTACGGACACCCTCTGGGTTCTCATCGGGGGTGTCATTTGCGCCTATCTGTTCGAGTTTACGCTAAAGACGCTCCGGACCCATTTTGTGGATCGGGCGGGTCACCGGATCGACCTCATTCTCGGGGCGGAATTGTTCGCCCGAGTGATTGGGATGCGGTTTGGGAATCGTCCTTCGTCGGCGGGGACTTTGGCGAGTCAGGCTCGCTCCTATGAGGCATTGCGGGAGTTTTTTGCCAGCGCGACCATCGCCGCTTTGGTCGATCTTCCGTTCGTCTTCGTTTTCGCGGTCATCGTTTGGCTGATGGGAGGGGTTGCCGCCGTGCCGCTGGTGATCGGGGCGGTGTTGGCGATTGTCGCGGGGATTTGTATGCAATGGCCCATTGCGGCAGCGGTGAGTCAGAGTTACCGCGCCGCGAATCAGCGGCAGGCGTTGTTTGTGGAGGGCGTGAACTCCTTGGAACTGATCAAGGCGACGGGGTGCGAGTCCGATCTCCAAGCCCGGTATGAGGAATGCGTCCATATCTCCGCGTCAGCTGAGGGCAAATCGCGCGCCTATTCGCAGCTTGCCATGAATCTGACGGCGCTAATTCAGCAGTTCGTTTCCACCGCGATCGTGGCGGTCGCTTACTTTCAGGTGCTCGAAGAGAAAATGACGATGGGGGCGATGGTCGGCTGCGTGATCATGGCGGGGCGGGCGATGGGGCCGTTGGCGTTGGTGGCTTCCTTGCTGACGCGGTTTCAGCAATCCCGCCGCTCCTTGAAGGGCTTGGATGAGATCATGCTGGCGCCCTTGGAACGGGATGAACGCGCAGGCCGGTATGTTAGTTTGGAAGGGTTTGAGCCGGTCATCTTGGCTCGGGACGTCGAGTTCGCCCATGATCCGCAGGCCGAACCTGTGGTGAAGGGCGTGACGTTCTCGATCAACCCTGGAGACCGGGTGGCGATGCTGGGGCGGATCGGGAGCGGGAAGAGCACCATCCTGCGCATCCTCATGTCGCTTTACCCCTGCACGCGGGGAACGATCACGCTCGGCGGGATTGAGTTGCGCCAGATTGATCCGGCAGAGTGGCGGAAGCGGGTGGGCTACGTGCCCCAAGAGCCGTGGTTGTTGTATGGCACCTTGCGTTCCAACCTCACCAGCGGTTGCGCCGGGGTGAGCGATGAGCAGATTTGGAAGGCGGTGCAGCGCGCGGGCTTGGCTCCTTTCATCCGGAGTTTGCCGCGCGGTCTGGATCATGCGGTGGCCGAAGGTGGGCGCAATCTTTCAGGCGGTCAGCGCCAGGCACTCTGCTTGGCTCGGGCTCTCATTGAGGAACCGGAGATTCTTATTTTAGACGAACCGACCAGCGCAATCGACCAGACCACCGAGCGCCATGTTCTCAAGGAACTCGACCTCTATCTCAAAGCGGATCCACGGCGAACGTTGATTGTCGCGACGCACCGCCGCTCGATGCTCCAATTGGTCAGCCGCATCATTGCGATCGAAGGCGGCAAAGTGATTGCCGATGGCCCTCGCGACAGCGTCTTGAAGGGGCAAGGTCCGGTGGTGATCGACAAAGCGGTGCGGCTGGCCAAAGCCAGGCCGGAGGATGAGCCTGATCTCGCGTTGGCTCCAACCTATTGTCCCGAAATGCCGGCCGCCCCGGTGCAACGATAACGATCTAGTCATGTCTGCAAGCCGACCGATTCCTTCTAGCGATCTCGATTATGTCCGTGATGCCCGTGCGGTGATTCTGGGTGACCAGGTGAGCGGAGCGAACATTCTCCTCTGGGTGATCATCGCCGGAATTGGCGTCTTTTTTCTTTGGGCCTCGCGGGCTCCGTTGGATGAGGCGACCAAGGGCATCGGGAAGGTCATCCCGTCAGCTTCTTTGCAGACGATCCAAAACCTGGAAGGTGGCATTCTTTCGGAACTTCTCGTCCGGGAGGGGCAGCGGGTGGCCGAAGGGGATATTCTGGTCCGGATCGATGACACCCAGAGCAAATCATCGTTCCGGGAGGATCTCTCCAAACAGCAGGCTCTGCGGGCCGCCTTGGCGCGGCTTGACGCGGAAGCACAAGGTCACGACCGAATCGTGTTCCCTGAAGCGATTCTCGCGGATCGGTCGGATCTGGTGAAACGCGAGACGAGCTTATTCGAGAAGCGTGCGGCGGACTTGCTCGATCAGGTATCGACCATCGAGGCGAGCTTGCGTCTGGCCACCGAGGAGCTGGCCATGACCGTTCCTTTGGTAGAAAAGCAGGTGGTCTCCAAAGTGGATCAACTGCGCTTGGAGCGAGAGGTGGTCGTCACTCGCGGGGAATTGAACAAGCTTACCGCCGGATTTCGCCGGGATGCCATGGAAGAGTTTAACACAACCAAGGCGGAGGTCGAACGGCTTGATGAGTCGCTCAGTGGGCGCGAGGACCGAATGAACCGGACGGTGGTGCGCTCACCGGTGAGTGGGACCGTGAACCATCTCCATATCGAGACTCTCGGCGGTGTGATTCAGCCGGGACAGCCCATCGTAGATATCGTCCCGGACGGTGATTCGCTGGTTGTCGAAGCCCGGATCCGACCGGCGGACATCGGATTTATTCATCCCGCTCAAGAAGCCACGGTCAAGTTCACGGCTTATGATTTCGGAACCTACGGCGGGCTCCAGGGAGAGGTGGAGCAGATCAGCGCCGACACGATCGAGTATGAGGTCGATCACGAGCATTATTATATGATCAAGGTGCGGAACAAATCCGGCAAGTTGATCAAAGATGGCGTGGAACTCCCGATCATTCCGGGGATGGTGGCCGAGGTGGATGTGCTAACCGGGCGCCGCACGGTCCTGCAATACATCCTCAAGCCGCTCAACCGGATGCGGGCGAACGCGTTGCACGAAAGATAACCGGCTTTTAGGCGGCCATGGCAGCGGCGGCGGCAGCAGCTTCGTCGTCGGGAGCGGCCTGGGGAGCGGGCACGGGAGCTTCTTCCTCGCATGGGGGAGCCATCTCGCATACGGCGACTTCCGGGAGTCCGACACAAACAGTAGGCTCGTCCAGGTTGATCACCTCGCCGGAATCCGTCATGATCTCGATCGGTTCGGGATCGAATTCGGGTTCGATCGTCGAATCGCCCGGGCCCTGTTTTTCGACATACGCGAAGCTCGCATCAGCGGCTTCGCCGGTGGTGCCATCCGCCCAATTAACATCGGCGGTCCCGTGGACGATGATATCGCCGTCGGCCGCGGAGTAACTGATCCCGTCACTGGTCAGGGCGATGGATTCGATGCCGAGCTCGGTCAGGGAAAGCATCTCGCCATCATCGACTAAGCCGTCGCCGTCCGCGTCCTGCCAGGCATTGAAGAGATCGAACTGTTCGTCGTCGGCATCGAGCAGACCGTCTTGGTCGGTATCGAACGCCCGAAGACCTTCGAGATCAGTGTCGGCATTTGGGTCGTAATCTTTAAAGGCGACCTCCGCCCGGCCATCGACCAGACCATTGCTGTCGCGATCATAAACCAGCACCGCGTCATCGGAATGCGCCCAGGCGGTGTGTTCGGTCTGCCCATCGCCGTCAGTGTCGAAGTCGATCCCGTGGGAAAGGGCCACGAACTCGGCACCGTCGTGATCGAGATCGATGACCACCGGAGGCATCATACTGGAAGCTGCGGCTTCGCGAATCGTTTGGAGCAGGCTCGCCATGTCGGACGCAGAGATGGAGTCATAGGTGGCTGCCGTCACTACCAGGGGATCGCCGTTGGAATCCAGTGAAGCCGCTTGCTGGAGAATTGCCAGGGCATCGGGATCCTCCTGAGCTTCCTGGATCGCGACGAAAACGATGGTGATCCCGGCTGCTTTGGCTGCAGCGGCATCGGCCAGCAAGCTGTCGTCGTTGAGAATTTGGCTTGAAGTGGCGTCGGTCATCATGACCAGGACTTGGGGGACTCCGGCCCGCGCATGACCCGCAGCCTCACGATCCGCGACGGAGTCGAGGATTTGGTTCATCCCGAACAACAGTCCGTTGCCGACATCCGTGCCGCCATCGAAGTTTCTTCTGTAACTTGAGCTATCGTCCACGAAGCCGGTTTTGTCCGCCGTGAGGCTCAGTTCCATCTGCTGGCTGCCGGAGTCTGCCCAGGAAAACAGGGCGGCGTTGAACCCCACGTCGTCGGTTCCGAAGTCCATCAGATCGGCGGTTCCTGAGATCAACTCGCGTGCCTGCCTGAAGTCGGACTTGTCGACGCTGCCAGACTCGTCGTTGCCGAACCAGACGTCGGCGGCGGAGAAGCGGACGGTGATCGATGCCAGGGCGGAGACTGCGCCCGAATTGTCGGTGATCGTGTAGGAAATCGGGGAGGGTTGGCTGATCAATCCCGCATCTGGCGTGAACGTCACGCTCCCGGACCCGTCGCTGGTCCAAACTCCTTGGCCCGCCACCGTGAAACTGGTCTGGATCCCGGCAAGCGAAGGGTTGAGGTCAACTGAGGAGGAATTGATGGTGCCATCGGTATCTGTATCATTAGCGAGCACGTTGATCGTGATCGGACTCCCCATCGGATCGCCGCTGACGAAGAAATCATTGGCCGGGGTCGGGGCGTCGTTGATCGCCGACATGGTTAGGCTGAGCGTCGAGGTATCGGTGCCGCCTTTGCCGTCGCTGACGGTATAGGTGATTGCCGGGATGCTGCCAGTGAAGTTCGACGCTGGGGCGAAGCTGTAACTGCCGTTGGCATTGATTGTGAGAGAGCCGATTCCGCTGATGGCGCAAGCGCTGCCCACTGTAAATGGCCCGCTGTGCCCGGCTACAGAGAAGGCGCTGATGCTAAGCGTGTCACCATCAATGTCGGAAGCATTATTGAGGAGATCGCCGGTGGTGCCGTCGGTGACCGTGAGGGTGGTGTCTTCGGTGACGGTGTTGGTTTCGTCGCCATCGACAGGAGCGTCGTTGATCGGGCCGACGTTGATCGTCACCGTAGCGGTATCGATGCCTCCTTTGCCGTCGCTGATTTCGTAGCTGAAAGAGTCGGTGCCGATGAAGTCCGGATCCGGGGTGTAAACGAAGGTTCCATTGGCGTTCAGGACGAGGGACCCGTGGCTTACCTCACTGACCGGAGTCGTGTTCACGGTCAGGGCGTCGCCCACGGGGTCCGAGTCATTGGTCAAGACCGTGCCGCTCAGAACGGCGTCCTCGTCAGTTGAGAAGGAATCATCCGTCGCGATCGGTGCAAGATTGTTGAGGAACGGGATCTCGGTGGCCCCGACATTCGAGATTAGTCCGGTATTATCCGTGACCGTGACCTCTAGTCGGCGATTGTGGGAAATCGAAGACGTGCTTGCGAAGCCTACGGCATCCAGCATCGCTTCATACTCGGCAACAGTGGCAGAGCCAGAAAACTCAATGGTAATGCTGCCGGTCCCATGGGTGATTGAGTAGGTAACTCCACTGGGGATCGACGAAAGCTCCGGAGCGAGGACATCGCCTGTCTCTGCGTTGGTTAAAGTGAGGGTAGCCGAGATCAGGTGACTGGAGTCGACGTCGGAGAGGTCGAGATCAGACTCAGCCATCGTGACCGTCTGGGTTCCGACTAAGTTGATGGAGTCGAGGAAGTTGCCGTAGGTCGAATTTCCACCAGAGAAGGGGATGGATTGGAACGCGACATAAGTGGTGTTCTGGCCGGGAGGCAATGTGACCATTCCTTGATACTGAGTCCAGCCTGACAAATTGCTTGTGTTGGTCACCAAGACTTCCTGGAAGCCGAGGGCAATTAGATCTTCGATGCTGGTCGAGGTGCTCTTGTCGGGCGGGGCAACGGACCCAACTAGCAGGCGGATTTGCTCCTGTTCACTGGAGCGCTGCCCATGCTGGAAGTCGATGAGCAGGTTTTGCATGCTGGTGGTATCAACCGCCTGCCAGAGGGTGGAAACCTGATTGGCGTTGAGCTCGATGAAAAAGTCTCCATCAAAAGCCGGACGGCTCTGAAATCCATCGTCCCAGACTTCAATCTTTCCATCGCTGGCCGTGGTTTCCCAACCGGTGATGGCGGACTCATCAATGAACGCATACGATGACGATGGGGACAGGTTTCCATCCTCTTCGAAGCTCGTATTGACTCCGCTGTTGCCTACGACCGCCATCGACGAGGACTCCGCGCTGATGCTCACAACCGGAGGAGCGTTGACGGTAATAGTGACCTCAGCGGAGTCGGTGCCCCCGTTGCCATCGCTGATGGTATAATCAAACGTGGCGGTTCCGTGGAAACCGGTTGTCGGGTTGAATGTAACTGTCCCGTCGTTGTTGAGAACGACTGTGCCATTGGTTGCATTGGAAACCTGGCTGATGACGAGTGTGTCGCCGTCGAGGTCGGTGTCGTTGGGCGTGACAAGATCAGCAACCCCAAGTACGATGGCGGTGTCCTTTCGGGTCGAGGCAGCGTCGTCGACGGCATCAGGAGCGTCGTTGATCGAGCCAACGTTAACCGTCACCGTCGCGGTGTCAGTGCCGCCGTTGCCATCGCTGATGGTATACTCAAAGGTCGCGGTGCCGTGGAAACCGGCGTTTGGGGTGAAAGTCACCGTGCCATCTGGATTGAGGACGACGCTCCCGTTGCTCGGATTGGAAACCGCGGAGATTACCAGCGTGTCTCCATCGAGGTCGGTGTCGTTCGGCGAGACAATATCGCTGACGCCGAGGACGAGGGCGGTGTCCTCATCGGTGGATTTGGTGTCATCGATGGCATCAGGAGCGTCATTGATCGAGCCAACGTTGACCGTCACCGTCGCGGTGTCAGTACCGCCGTTGCCATCGCTGATGGTATACTCGAAGGTGGCAGTGCCGTGGAACCCCGCATCCGGAGTAAAGGTGACGGTGCCGTCATTGTTGAGGACGACGCTGCCGTTGGTCGGATTGGACGCGCCGGAGATGACGAGAGTGTCACCGTCCAGGTCGGTGTCGTTGGGATCCACGATGTCGCTGACGCCGAGGATCAACGCGGTGTCTTCGTCGGTAGCGAGCGTGTCGTCGATCGCGTCTGGAACGTCATTGACCGAGCCGACATTGACCGTCACCGTCGCGGTGTCAGTGCCGCCGTTGCCATCGCTGATGGTATACTCAAAGGTCGCGGTGCCGTGGAAACCGGCGTCCGGAGTAAAAGTCACCGTGCCGTTGTTATTGAGGACGACGCTGCCGTTGGTCGGGTTGGACACGCCGGAGATAACAAGAGTATCGCCGTCCAGGTCAGTGTCGTTTGGAGCCACGATGTCGCTGACTCCAAGGACGAGTGCAGTGTCTTCGGCGGTGGAGACCGAGTCATCGATCGCGTCTGGAACGTCATTGATCGAGCCAACGTTGACCGTCACCGTGGCGGTGTCAGTGCCGCCGTTGCCATCGCTGATGGTATAATCAAAGGTCGCCGTGCCGTGGAAACCGGTATCCGGGGTGAAGGTGACGGTGCCGTCGTTGTTGAGGATTACGGTGCCGTTGGTCGGATTGGACACGCCGGAGATGACGAGGGTGTCGCCGTCGAGGTCGGTGTCGTTGGGATCCACGATGTCGCTGATTCCGAGGATCAACGCGGTGTCTTCGTCGGTAGCGACCGAGTCGTCGATCGCGTCGGGCGTATCGTTGACCGAGGCCACGTTGACCGTCACCGTCGCGGTGTCGGTCCCTCCGTTGCCATCGCTGATGGTATACTCAAAGGTGGCGGTGCCGTGGAAGCCGGCTTCCGGAGTGAAGGTGACGGTGCCGTCGTTGTTGAGGATGACGCTGCCGTTGGTCGGATTGGACACGCCGGAGATGACGAGAGTGTCACCATCCAGGTCGGTGTCGTTGGGATCCACGATGTCGCTGACGCCGAGGACAAGCGCGGTGTCTTCGTCGGTGGAAGCCGTATCGTCGATCGCGTCGGGCGTATCGTTTACAGAGGCCACGTTGACCGTCACCGTCGCAGTATCGGTCCCGCGGTTGCCATCGCTGATGGTATACTCGAAGGTAGCCGTGCCGTGGAACCCCGCATCAGGGGTGAAGGTGACGGTGCCGTCGTTGTTGAGGATGACGCTGCCGTTGGTCGGATTGGACACGCCGGAGATGACGAGAGTGTCACCATCCAGGTCGGTGTCGTTGGGATCCACGATGTCGCTGACCCCGAGGACAAGCGCGGTGTCTTCGTCGGTAGCGAGCGTGTCGTCGATGGCGTCGGGCGTATCGTTGACCGAGGCCACATTGACCGTCACCGTCGCGGTGTCGGTGCCGCCGTTGCCATCGCTGATGGTATACTCGAAGGTGGCAGTGCCGTGGAAACCTGCATCCGGGGTAAAGGTGACGGTGCCGTCATTGTTGAGGACGACGCTGCCGTTGGTCGGATTGGACACGCCGGAGATGACGAGGGTGTCGCCGTCCAGATCGGTGTCGTTGGGATCCACGATGTCGCTGACGCCGAGGACAAGCGCGGTGTCTTCGTCGGTGGAAACCGTGTCGTCGACGGCATCGGGAGCCGGGTTGGCGACGTTCCAGTTGAAGGTTAGCGAGGTGCTCAGATCGCCATCGGAGGCAACAACCGTGACGCTATAAGGACCGGAGACCGAAGCGCTCGGGTCGATCGTGCCGGAGATGACGCCGGTGCCGGGATCAATGCTCAAACCGGTCGGCAAACCTGAGGCGCTGAAGGTGAGCGTTTCGCCGTCAACGTCCGCGAAATGTCCGCTCACGTCGAACGTGACGGAGTCGGCATCATCGTTGCTCTGATCGTCGATGGACCCAACCGTGTTCGGGGCATCGTTGGCCCCATTGACGGTGACGGTCACCGTGGCTGTGTCGGAGCCACCTTCGCCGTCGCTGATTGTGTAGGTGAAACTGGTCGTGGCGGATTCGCCTTCGTCGAGACCTTCGAATGCGTCGTTGGCATTGAAGCTGACCTGACCATCGGTGGCGATGGAGAAAAGGCCGCCGTTGCTTCCGGCGGCATCAGTTTGCGCCGTGGCCGTGAGGACGTCGCCGTCTGGATCGGAATCGCTGCCGGTGATCGCGTTGCCGAGGATGGCGGACTCGTCTTCGCCGATACTATAAGTGTCATTGATGGCATCGGGAGCCGGATTGGCCACGTTCCAGGTGAACGTGAGCGAAGTGCTCAGATTGCCATCGGAGGCGATCACAGTGACGTTGTAAGGACCGGAGACGGAGGCGCTCGGGTCGATCGTGCCGGAGATGATCCCGGTAGCCGGATCGATGCTCAAACCGGTGGGCAAACCGGAAGCGCTGAAGGTGAGAGATTCGCCATCGACATCCGCGAAATGCCCGCTCACGTCGAACGTCACGGAATCGGCGTCGTCGTTGCTCTGGTCGTCGATCGAACCGACCGTGTTCGGGGCATCGTTGGCCCCGTTGACTGTGACGGTCACCGTGGCGGTGTCGGTGCCACCTTCGCCGTCGCTGATTTCGTAGGTGAAGCTGGTCGTGGCAGATTCGCCTGCGTCGAGGCCTTCGAACGCGCCGTTGGCGTTGAAGCTGACTTGACCGTCGGTGGCGATGGAGAAAAGGCCGCCGTTGCTTCCGGCGGCATCGGTTTGCGCCGTGGCCGTGAGGACATCGGCGTCGGGATCGGTATCATTATCGGTGATCGCATTGCCGATCACGGCGGACCCGTCCTCGCCGATGGAGTAGGTGTCGTCGACGGCATCCGGAGCCGGGTTGGCGACGTTCCAGTTGAACGTTAGCGAAGTGCTCAGGTCGCCGTCGGAGGCAACTACCGTGACGCTGTAAGGACCGGAGACGGAGGCGCTCGGGTCGATCGTGCCGGAGATGATTCCGGTGCCGGGATCAATGCTCAAGCCGGTCGGCAAACCGGTGACGCTGAAGGTAAGAGCTTCGCCGTCGACGTCCGCGAAATGTCCGCTCACGTCGAACGTGACGGAGTCGGCATCGTCGTTGCTCTGATCTTCAATCGAACCGACCGTGTTCGGCGCATCGTTGGCACCGTTGATCGTGACGATTACGGTTGCGATGTCTGTCCCGCCCTTGCCGTCGCTGATCGTATAAGTGAAACCGGTCGTCGCCGTTTCGCCCTCGTCGAGGGATTGGCTGTTCGCTCCGGGTTGGAAATCGATGGTCCCGTCGGGGCGCAGGGTGACGGTGGCGCCGCTAAGCAGAACCAGCGGAACGCCGGTCGTGACGGGTTCACCGTCGATCTCCACGATCGTGAGAGGATCGGCGTCGGGATCGCGGTCATTGTTGAGGATCGTCAGGTTCGTGACGCCGTCTTCCGCGATGTCGAGATAGGTGTTGTTGACGGCTATGGGAGCGCTGTTCGACGGGGGAACCAAGGCGGGTTCGACCGGGACTTCGGGGACAATTTCCGGTGCAGCAGTAGCGCCGCCCCCACCACCACCGCTCGACGGCGACTGCCCAGAGTCTGGGGCGGCGGAGCCCTGGAACGGAATGTATTGGGTCGCCGACAGTCGCATCAGAGTGAAGCCATCGACGGAGCCGCCCCCGCTCGCTGCGCCCGATGCAGCACCGCCCTCGATTCCATCGGTTGGGCTCCCCCCGAAGTCGTCGAGCCCTGCTGCAGGGAGGAGGGAGTCGAGGGACCCACCGCTGCCTTGGTATTGGCTGATCAGATGAGCGAATGAGTCCGAGACGGATCCCATGCCCCCGTTTGCCGCGACATGGGGCGCTTGTCCGCCCGCCCCGCTTGTAAAGTACCCTTGCAGGATGATTTCCGTTCCGTCCGCTGGGATGAGTAGGTGCAGGTCGTTGCCTTCCTGGCTGATGGTGGCGTTCACCAAATTCCCTTGAGCATTCAGAATGGCCACCTCAGAGGAGGCTTCGACTGGCAGGGTAGTGTCCCCATTGATGTCGATTTCCTGGAGGCCTTCCTCAGTGCCGGGAGCCCTCACCAACAAATGGTAGGCAGCACCTTCGACCAAGCCTTCGTTCAAAGGTGAACCTAAGGAAAAGGAACCCAAGTCGCCGCAGATTCCGACCGGGACCTCAGCGCCGGTCGCAATCCCCAAGAAATAGCCTTCCAGGACGATGTCTGTGCCGGTCGTGCCAATGGAGATATGAAGATCGTTGCCCTCCTGATGCAACGCAGCGTCCGTGATCGGCTCACCGCTTTCGGAACTGAGTGCGATACGGGAAGCTGGCTCCACCTGGATGGAGATGTCGCCGGTGACGGAATGCTTGGCGGCGGCCTCGGCAGTGGGAGCTTGGATCAGAAGAGAGTAGTTCATCGAATAGATCTGAAGATACGCGGACTGTAAGGTATTCTTAAACTTGGGCTTTGCCAGAAGAAATAAAAAAATTAATAAATACCATATCTTTCTGAATCGAAGAGGCTGGGGCTGAATTCGTCCAAAACCTTGCCGGGGCTCCTGGTGCGGCAATTCTGCTAGAATCCCGCGCAAATTGTGATTGGATCGGCATGAACGCCAGATGACGCCTAAGCTGGACACCCTTCAAAAAATCGAAATTGCCGAAGGGGTTGAGATCCAGCTTCGCTTGGCGGGGCCGCTGGCGCGGGGACAGGCTTTCTTCGTTGACGGGATAGTCAAGGGCGCAATTTGGGCTGGGGGTTGCTTCTTGTTGGGAGTTGTTGGCGCTGCGCTCATGGTCCCTTTGGGATCTCAAACGGGCGGAGGAGTGATGAAGGGGGCGATGATTGTCTGGGGATTCCTTCTAGAATTCGGCTATTCGATTGGATTCGAGGTTTCTCCGTGGAGTGCGACTCCGGGCAAGCGGATCCTTGGGTTGCGGGTGGCCCGGACGTCGGGGGCTCCGATCACCTTCCATCAAGCAGTGGTGCGCAACATGTTACGGATGATCGACCTTCTGCCCGTCGGTGGCATCACTGGGTTGATCGCCTGTCTTTCCAACGAACGCTTTCAGCGCCTTGGGGATTTAGCGGCGGATACGGTGGTCATCCACGCGGATGCCTCTTCATCCGGCGAGGACAACTTCGGGAGGCTGGAGAGTATTGCCGCCCTTCGGCCCGGGGCTGCCTTGACCCGCGAGGAGCAGGGAGCAATCCTCCAGTTTGCCGAGAGGTTCGGGGAATGGCCAGAGCAGCGTGCCGAAGAGTTGGCTGGACATATTCGCGGACTGACGAAGCTGGAAGGAGCGGGAGGGGTGGCTCGGATCATCGGAATGGCGCGCTGGATCCGAGGAGCGGGATAATGGATCATGAAGCCCTCGACATTTGCACAGCGCGGTGAAAACCGCTGGCGGGAGGCCGAGCAACTGCTGGACCGGTTGGATGATGGTGGTCCCGCTCCGGCTGATGTGTCCCGGCTCCCGGGCTTGTTCCGGCAGGTCTGCGGGGATCTCTCGCTCGCGCAGTACCGGATGTATGGGCTTGCGCTTTGTCAGCGGATCAATCAACTCGTGATCCGTGGATACGGTCACCTGCATAGGGACCGTGACAATTTGTGGTCGGCGCTCTGGTTGGGCGTCTGGCGGGATTTTCCGGTCATGGTCCGTCAGGAGTGGCGCCTCTTTTGGTTGATCATGATCTTCTTTTGGGGGCCGTTCTGGGCAGTGTACGCCTCAAGCTTTTACGATATGCGCTGGACCGCCTCCCTGCTCGGCCCAGAGCAGATTGAGAATCTGCAGCGAGGCTACGGCGAAGAGGAGGACTTCGAGAGCTTGCGAGACAATTTTGGTTCCAACTTTCAGATGTTCTCATTTTATATAGCGAACAACATTGGAATCGATTTCCGGACTTTCGCAGGCGGGATTTTAGGAGGGGTCGGGACGCTTTTCTTAGTCGTCTTCAATGCGCTCGCGCTCGGAGCCGCCACCGGTTACGTCCGCCAAGAAGCGGACATCGAGAAGTTCCTGAACTGGACATCGGGCCATGCAACGCCCGAGTTTCTTGGGATGGTCTTCGCCGCGATGGCTGGAATGCGGCTCGGCCTTGCCCTGATTCGTCCCGGCCGGAAATCCAGGGGACAGGCGCTGGCGGCGGCCGGCAAACAGGCGGTGAGGTTGCTCTACGGTGCCGCCCTGATGACGTTGTTGGCGGCGGTGATTGAGGGGTTCTGGTCTCCCTTGCAGATTCCCCTGCGGCTGAAATACACATTCGGCTTAACTCTGGCCGGGCTACTGATTGCCTGGCTGTTGCTTGCGGGTAGAGGAAGGGAGGAGCCGCGTGCGGCTTGATTCGATGATTGCCGAGGTGCGTCCGCGCAACCGGTGGGAGGCGATGGACCTGGGGTTGGTTCTCGCTCGAACTCGTTACGTGGCTCTCCTCAAGGCGTGGGCGCTTATGGTTTGGCCGGTATGGGCGATCATTCTCGTGAGCTTCCGTAGCGAGCCGCTTTGGGGCCTCGCCCTGATTTGGTGGCTCAAACCACTGGCGGAACGAGTTCCTCTTCTTGTCTTGAGCCGCGAGATGTTTGGAGAGACTCTGAGCCTGCGGAAGGTTTTGCGCCAATGGCCGCGCGTTTGGCTGGGCGGACTTTTTCATTATCTCGTCAGCACCCGGTTGTCTCCGGCACGTCACGTTCTCTTGCCCGTTCGTGAATTAGAGGAATTGCGAGGACAGGCGTTTCGCCAGCGCGCCGCGCGGATTGCCTCTCAGTGTGGTTTTAGCTCATGGACGATGCAGGCAATGCATCTCGTTTTCCTGCATAGCTTGTCTGCTTCGGTCTTCATCTTCGTGATCGCCCTGATTCCTGAGCGTTATTCACCGGACTGGGAACTCTTTTTTGAGGTCGGGTTCGGAGAAGATGGTGCGCCGGCTTGGTGCGTCTGGGTTTGGATTGGGCTCTACCTGACTTCGCTGACTTTGATTACGCCGTTTTGCGTGGCCGCAGGGTTCGGGCTCTACCTGAATGCTCGCACCAAAATGGAGGGCTGGGACATTGAGCTCGCCTTTCGCCGATTGGCCGCACGGATCGGACCGGCGGCGTTGGTTGTCGCAATGGGGTGCGCCCTCATTCTGCCAGCTTTCGCAGTCGACGACAAAGGGTGGGACGCTGGTGCGGCGATGGATGAGATTCTGGCCAAACCGGAGTTCAAGATTCACACTGAGACGGAGTTTCGACCGGTTGATGAGCCCAAAGAAATGCCGGATTGGTTCGATTGGTGGCCGGAAATGCCGAACTGGTTCGCCGGGTTCCCCGGATTGTCGTTGGGCTTCGGAGGCGTTTCTCTGGCCAGCGGATTTGTTTGGATTCTCGTGGGTTTGGCCGTCGCAGTCGTGATCGTTCTCCTGGCGAAGTGGCTCGTGGCCCTCCAAGCCTTTGGCAGGGGCAGAGGGGACACCAAAGAGCCGGTCGTGGCCACGGTCATGGGGATGAATGTACGACAAGATTCCTTGCCCCGGGACATCGTTGCGGCGGCCCGCAAGCTGTTGGCGGCGGGCGATTTTCAGGAAGCGATGGCGCTACTCTATCGCGGCGCGCTCAGCTGGCTGATCCACCGGGCTGAGGTTCCCATCCAAGAGAGCGACACAGAAGGCGATTGCCTCGACCGGGTCCGGCAAGCCGAAGCGGTCACCGCCCCCTATTTTGAGCAACTCACCCGAGTCTGGATCGCGGCCGCTTACGGGTCGCGCCGGGCCGGTGGTGATGACATCGAGCGTCTTTTGGAACTCTGGCCCTATGTCGCGAACCGGAAGGAGGCTCGTTGAGATGAGTCCCGTCTGGAGATTCGCCGGGTTCGCGTGGTTCGCGCTGGCACTGACCGGTTGCGGCCAAAAGTTCGAGGAGGTCGAGGTGGAGATCGGCTACAAGGGCAGGGCTCGGCTCAATCCTTTTCTGGCAGCCTGGCGTTTGCTGGAAAGCCGGGAGTGGACCGTGGAAGAGCACCACGGCATCGCGGTTCTGCCGGGTCCCGGCGAGGTGATCGTCGTTTCGGCTGGGAATGATCAAGGCGGGCTCGCCGCGCAAGAGTTGGCTACCTGGATTGAGGAGGGCGGGCATGTAGTCTACCTCCTGGCCGGGGCGGAGCGCTTCGCTCCAGAACTCGATCGGGAACCCAAGGATGACGAGGAAAAGCCGGAGGCAGGGGAGAAGTCCGGGCGTCGCGACGAGAACCTGAAAAAGCCCCTCCCCAAAGAGGAGACCGGCGAAGAGGAGGAGGAGTTCAGTTTTCCGCTGCTCGACGAGTTTGGGATTCGCGTGGCTCCTCGGGTGGTGATGACGCGCTCCTGTGTGATCGAAAAACGCAATTTTTCCATTGAGATGCCGGAGGGGCTCGGGGTAAGGATTCCCAAGGGGAAGCGCCACTCGCCCGGGATGATCCGATCAGGGGAGCGCGGTCCGGCGGGATTGGCCAGTCTTCCGTTCGGCGAGGGGCGGCTCACGATGGTCGCGGATGCTCGGATCTGGCGCAACCGGCACATCGGCAAGGCGGACCATGCGGCCTTGTTTTGGGAAGTCATGCGACTTCACGGAAAAGCCTCGGGGGCCTGGTTTCTGGGCGATACGCGTATCTCTTTTTTCGGATTGCTCTGGCATCATGGCTGGATGCCGCTGACTGGGCTGGGCATTTTTATCGTGTCTTGGCTGTGGAGAAGTATCCCCAGGTTTGGGCCTCTTTTGCCGGATCCGGCCCCTGCGTCGCGGGATTTCTCTGTCCACTTGGCCCAGGCGGGAGCCTTCCTCTGGAGCTGGGCCGGCGCTGAAAGTTTGGTGACTCCGATCCGGCAGAGTATTCTTCACCGATTGTCTCGCCATCGCGGCGGGGCGGTCCCCTCGGAACCCGGTGTCGAAGATCTGGACACCCTCGTCCGCGCCACGGGTCTCAGCCCTGAACGGGTCCAGTACGCATTATCCGGGGCCATCCCACGCAAAAAGCGTCGCTTCGTCGAACTGATTTCTACCCTGCAAAAGATCGATTCCGCTTGTCCATGACTCCGCCTCTTCCGCCCACACCCCCGCCTTCAGGTCGGCCGCCTCTTCCCGCGATTCCGGCTCCTGTGCCCAGCGTCGCCCCAATTCCGGTTCCGATGCCCGTCGGGTCTACCCCGGAAAGCTCCGTCACGGTGACCGCCACCGCGATGATGCTGGACCAGATCCGCACCCAGGTGCGCCGGGTGTTCGCCGGACAAGACGAGGTCGTTGATCAGGTGCTGGCCACCTTGATCGCCGGGGGGCACATCCTTCTGGAGGGCAAGCCGGGCTTGGGCAAGACCCACCTCGTTCTGGCGATGGCGCATACCTTTGGCGGACAGTTCGGACGGATCCAGTTCACGCCTGACCTGATGCCCTCTGACGTTACCGGTCATTCTCTTTACGACATGGCCAATCAGCGGTTCCAAATCCGTAAGGGGCCCGTCTTTGCCAACCTCCTTCTCGCCGATGAGATCAACCGGGCTCCGGCCAAAACTCAATCTGCGCTTCTCGAAGTGATGCAGGAGGCGCAGGTAACGATCGATGGCCAATCGCTGCCTTTGGAATTGCCCTTCATGACCATCGCCACTCAGAACCCGATCGAGCAGGACGGCACTTATCCGTTGCCGGAAGCGCAGCTCGACCGATTCCTCATGAAAGTAACGCTCGATTACCCGGAGGCCATTCACGAGGAATGGATCGTCGCAGCCGTCGCTGCAGGGGAATCAGGACGCGGGCTCCGGCCCGATGCCGTTGAACGCGTCTGTTCCGCCAAGGATGTGATCCAGGCTCAACGGGAAGTCGCAGCGGTGCAGGCTGTTCCGGAAGTCGTGGCCTACGCGGTGCGCATTGCCCGGGCCACCCGGACGGCGCAAGGGATCGCCCTGGGCGCCGGGACGCGGGGCGCGATCGGTCTGGTCCGGGTGGCCAAGGCCTACGCAGTGATGGACGGCCGGGACTATATCACCCCGCACGACATCAAACGGGCCGCTTTGCCGGTCTTGCGGCACCGGGTGCAACTTGCGCCCGAACTTGTCATTAGTGGCGACACCGTGGACGGTGTGTTGCAGTCGATCCTCGGCACGGTGGAAGCCCCGCGCGGCTGAGATGAGGCCGACCCGGACCATGCTCGGCTTGCTCCTGGGGTGGAGCGCGCTCGGACTTGCCGCTTCGATCCATGATCCGCTTCGGCAGGTCTGGGCGATCAGTGGTCTGCTGTTGGCGGGGGTGTTTCTCTTTGACGCGTTGCGCGTCCTCATCGCCAAGCCGCTTGTCGTGGAGCGGGTCTTGCCCTCCCGTTTTGCGCTGGGCGTGCCTCAGGAGGTGACCCTGACGATCCGCAACCCAGGGCGAGGCGCGGCCCGGGTCCAGGTTTTTGATGGAGTTCCTTCCTGGGCGGTCACGGACGCGTTTCCCTGGTGGGGGAAGATCCCGGGGAAAGGCTGGCGGACGCTCAAGTTTCCCGTGAAACTGTTGCGCCGTGGGCGTGCCGAATTTGCGCGGACGCATCTCTTGCGACTCTCCCCGTTGGGATGCTGGATGCTCCCTTCTCGTGCGGGGGAAGACGCGCTGGTCCCGGTCTTTCCCGACTACGAACCTGTTTTGCAATACGCTTTGCTCGCCCTGGCCAACCAAGAACAGCAAATGGGCATCCAGCACCGACAGCGCAAAGGCATCAGTCGCGAGTTTCACCAACTGCGTGACTATCAGGAAGGCGATCTTCTGAATCAGGTGGATTGGAAGGCGACCTCAAGACGCCTTGCCCTGGTCAGCCGGGAATTCCGGGAACAACGCGACCAGAACATCGTCTTCCTTATGGACGCGGGCCGTCGGATGCGGGCTATGGATGGGGAGCTTCCGCAGTTCGATCATTGCCTCAATGCCGTGCTGCTTCTCTGTTATATTGCCTTGCGGCAAGGGGATAACATTGGAGTCTCCGCGTTTGGCGGTGTGCAAAAATGGCTCCCTCCGGTCAAAGGGCCCCGGGCCATGACCACGTTGTTGCATCACCTTTATGATTATGAGACCACGCCCAATCCCAGCGATTTCGCCGAGGCCGCCAGTCTCATCCTCACTCGCCAACGCAAGCGTGCCTTGGTGATCCTGCTCACCAATCTGCGCGGAGAGGATGCCGAAGACGTCCTCGCCGCCGTGCAAACGTTACGACAACGCCACATCGTGGTCCTCGCCACGCTTCGGGAACGCTCCGTGGATCAACTCCGGGAACGGCCCGTGGAAAGCTTCGACGATGCCCTGCTCTACGGTGCCAGCCAGCTCTACCTGGAAGAGCGCGGATCTCTCCTGCAAAGAATTCGCGGCACCGGCACCATCGTGGTCGATGCCGTGGCTTCCGGGTTGCCGGTTGCGTTGGCCAACGCGTATTTGCAGGTGAAGCAGTCGGGAAAATTGTGAGCGCCCGAGCCTGACGTTTTCGAATCCCGGAGTTGGCGAGGAGTCGGCCCGGTGCTAGGATCAACCCATGAGCGTGACTTCCGGGGAACCCTCGACCTACGAACTTGAGCGGGACAAGCCTATGCCGAGCAAGAACCATGGAATCGTGCAGGCCAACTTGATCATCGAGTTCGGTCGGAACCGGAACTTCCGGCCGATTAGCGAATTGAATCTCGATCTCGGGGAGAAGCCAGACCCGGTCCCGGACATCAGTGTGTTCCGCCGTGAGGCCGTGGATTTTACGCACGACGAGATTCGCGTCGCCGAGCCGCCCTTGATCGTGGTGGAAATCACGTCTCCGAAACAAGGGACGTTTGATATTTTCCGGAAGATCGACCGCTACCTGAAGCACGGCGTCGCAAGCTGCTGGGTGGTCGAGCCTTCCCTGCGGACCGTGAAAATCATCGGCGCGGACGGCACCGAAAGCGTGCATCACGAAGGGATCATCACCGACCCGGCCACCGGGATCGAGGTGGATCTGGATGCGGTGTTTTCGTAAGTTGTCACTTGTCCGCTGCTAGGAACCTTGCGAGCATGAACCGGTAACTGCGCCGCCATGCCCGACCCGCACGACGTCTTCCTCAGCTACAACAGCTCCGATCGCCCGGCGGCGCGGGCGATTCTGGCCCGTCTCAAGGAGCAAGGCTTCGTCGTCTTCCTGGATGAAAGGGATCTCGTCGCCGGCCAAAACTTCATCCCGCGCTTGGAATCCGCCCTGCTCGCCTGCAAATCCGTGGCCATCCTCATGGGGCCGCGCGGGTTGGGGAAGTGGCAGCAGATCGAGAAAGACCTCGCCCTGGATCGTAAGGCCAAGGAGCCAAATTTGCCGGTCATCCCCGTTCTCCTCCCCGGGGATGTCGATCCGCCCACCGGCTTTCTTTCGTTGAACACCTGGATCGACCTCCGGGGTGGAGTGGAAGCCGCGGACGGCATCGCTCGCCTGACCGCCGCCTTGCGCAATCAGCCGCCTCCGGGCACCGCCTTCAATCCGCGCAACGACGTCTGTCCCTATCGCGGCCTCTTGCCGTTCCGGGAGGAAGACCGGGAGTATTACTTCGGCCGGGAGCCGGATGTGGCGGCTCTGGTGAAACTGGTGCGGGAGGATGGACATCCCGTGGTTCCCGTCATCGGCAGTTCCGGGAGTGGCAAATCCTCCCTGGTTTACGCCGGCCTCATCCCGGAATTGCGCAATCCCGCCCATCAAGCGGATCGCACCCCGTGGGAGATCCTCACGCTTCGTCCGCTCACGAATCCATTGGCTAGCCTCATGGAGGCTCTTTCCCCGCCTCCAGAGGATCTCGATCGCGCCCAGCGCATCGCCCGGCTCAACGAATCCACAGAACTCCTCCGGGCCGGAAAAGTTCGCCTCTCCCAACTGGTCGATGATGTCCTCAAAGGCAGCGGCGGTTGTCAGCGGCTCCTCCTCTTCGTGGATCAATGGGAAGAACTCTACAGCCAGATCCCGCGGGATGTCCCCGAAGCGGAGCGCAAAAAGGCGGAAGCCGATCGCATCCTCTTCATCGATTCCCTGCTCGAAGCGACCAAGAATTCCCCGTGCAGCCTCGTCTTCACCGTGCGGGCGGACTTTTATGATCCGCTCCTCGGTTGGGACAACCGCCTCAAGCACGGCAAACTCCAGGATCACCTCAATCGAGCGGGCCTCAGCCTCGGCCCGATGAACCGGGAAGCGCTCGAAGCCGCCATCGTCAAACCCGCGCAAAAGGCCGGATACCATTTTGCGGACGGTCTAGTGAAAGTCATCCTCGACGAAGTCGGCCTCCAACCCGGACACCTGCCGCTCCTTGAGTTCTTCCTCCGGGAGCTTTGGCTGCGCCGGGATGGGGACGAATTCACCTTCAAAGGCTACCAAGACAGCGGCGGCGTCTCCGGCGCCATCGCGCGACGGGCGGACGAAGAGTTCGCCAAGCTCCTCAAACAGGGGGACAAAAAGCTGGAAGAAGCCGCCCGCCGCGTCTTCGTCAGCCTGGTGACCCCGGGAGAAGGCCGGGAGGACACCCGCGCCGTGATCGCGCTGCCGGAAAGCGGTCCGGAACGACGCGTCGTGGAACTCTTCAGCGCCCACGACGTCCGCCTTCTCGTCGCCGGAGACGGGAAAGTCGAGGTCAGCCACGAAGCGCTTATCCGCCAGTGGGCGCGGCTTCAGAAAGACTGGCTGGCGAAGAACCGGGACTTCTTGCGCGTCCGGGACCGGATCCGGGCGGCTCGGGATGTCTGGGATTCGCCGGTGGGGGAAGAGGTGGAGAGCGGGAGAAAAGAGAAACGGAGAAAGGATCGGCGACGCTCCCCGGAACGGCTGCTCCAACGTGGACTTCCCCTTCAGGAGGCGAAGACGCTGCTGAAGAATCATGGGGATGTGATCATTGATGACATCCGGGATTACATTCGCTTGTCGTTGCGGCGGGATTTTTGGCGGCGGGTACGGGGTGGGGTGTTTCTCACCGTGGTGACCATCGTGGCCATGGCGGTGGGATTTGGTGGTCTGGTCTTGGCTGTCACGATGTCTCAGTCCTCAGACGTGGATGAACGGGCTCTGGAAAAGTTCAATCGGGAAATTTACGAGTCGGAATCCAAACTACCGCCCGAGCCCCCACCGCTCCAAAATTCCGGTCAGACGTCGCGGCCACTGCATTCCTACAAAAACCGCATCGGGATGGAACTGGTGTGGTGCTGGCCGGGATCGTTCCAAATGGGCAGCACGCCGGAAGAGCCGGGCCATCAATCCGATGAGACTCTGCACCCGGTGAAATTGACGAGCGGGTTCTGGATGGCGCGCCATGAGACCACCCAGAACCAATGGAAGCAAATCATGGTGAACAACCCGAGTTTTTATCGGTGGAGCGGGCAGCTCCCCGTGGAAATGGTGAGTTGGAATGGAGCGAACACGTTTTGCGAAGCCCTGACGACGCTTGAACGCGAAACTGGGAGCATTCCCGAAGGTTGGAAATACACCTTACCCACGGAAGCGCAGTGGGAGTACGTCTGCCGGGCGGGAAGCCGAGCCCCGTTCTCCGCGCACAGTCTCGGCGACACCGCATGGTTTGTGAAAAACGCATTTATGAGCACGCATCGGGTTGGATTCAAACGGGCCAATCGGTGGGGACTCTATGACATGCAGGGGAACGTCTATGAATGGTGCCTGGACGGGTATGGGAAATACGACATCGAGCAGGCGGTCGATCCCTTTGCGGATCCTAGGCAGGCCGCGTACCGGGTCATCCGGGGCGGCAGCTGGTACAACTTCGCCAGGTACTGTCGCTCGGCGAACCGCAACCAGGACGAGCCGGAGGACCGCTACGACTTTCTGGGGTTCCGCCCAGTCCTCACCCTGGCCAGCAAGTAGCGGAGGGCGCCTCGCCGGAGCCTGATCCGAGGGCGGTAGCCCGTCCCGGAGGGCGGATCTGGCTGCGGCGTGGCACCCGGAGCGGCCCGCGCTATCGTAGATTTTATGGCGTACAAATTTTTTTCTATCCCCCTTGCCCACCCGGAATCCGCTGAGGCCGAACTCAACCGGTTCCTTTCCTCCGTAAAAGTCAGTGGCATCGAGAAGCACTTCGTGAACGATGGAATGAACTCCGGTTGGGCGGTGGCGGTCCAGTAAGGGCCGGATGCCAGCTGCGTCGACTCGGAGCTGGCACACCTATCAGGGTGCGGGGAAAATGGGAACGAGCAACCGGTGGTGTCGCTGCGCTCAACCACCGGCTACGGGTTGGCATGCCTCCGGCATGAGGGGCGCGGTTTTTTGGGGGGGGGCGTTCCGTCGGTTCGCGGGAGAGACGTGGCGCCAACATCGGAAGCCAGCGGCTTCCAAGCCCGTAGCCGGTGGTTGAGCGAGGAACGAGCGACACCACCGGATTCCGTGGCGTTACATCGTCGCATCCTGGATGGATGCCAGCCGCGTCGCTCTCACCGTCAATCGAGGTACCGCTCATCGTAATCCACCCCCGCTTTCTGGAGAAACTCGATGAGCTCCTCCCGGAACGTGCGCGTCCGGTGATGTTCTTCTTGGCGGGCGATGTAGGATCGGACGGCGTCTTTGGCGGAGGCGCTGACGGTGAAGGCAGCGTAACCCTCTTGCCAATGGAAGCCGGGTTGATGGGAATGATCGCGGTACCAGGAGGACGATGCCTTCTTCAATTCCCGCATGAAATCCGCCAGGCAGTGAGTGGGTTTAAGGGAGACTAGAAGATGCACGTGATCCGCGATGCCGCCGATCCCTTCCGGCTGACCACCTAATCCCCGGACGGTTCCGCCCAGATATTCGTGGAGTTCAGTCCGGGTGGGTTCCGTGAGCCAGGGTTCCCGGTTTCGTGTCGCGAAGACGAGGTGGTAGTGCAGGCTGGTGTGGGTGGAGGGCATGCGGTGCAGGTGGTTCAACGAGGCTGGCACCCCTGCCGGGGTGCAGGATTCATGGGAACGGTTATCCGGTGGTGTCGCTTCGCTCAACCACCGGCTACTGGCTTTCATGCCTCCGGCATGGAGAAGGGGCGACGGTCGCAGGCCTCGAACCGGGTAAACCGGGGCGGCAGCTGGAACAACAACGCCAGGAACTGCCGGTCCGCGAACCGCAACAGGAACACGCCGGAGAACCGCAACAACAACCTGGGGTTCCGCCCAGCCCAGTCTGATCGGAGCGCGGAAGCATCATAAGTCGCTGAAGAGAAATCAGACCGGACCGATCGTTCGTCCCGTCCCGGAGCCGCGAGGTTCCGGGCAAAGTCGAGAATACAGCCCCGGCGGCTCTGGTAGGACGGGAGGTGGAAGCCACGTCCGAAGGCCCCGCCGGGGCTCTTTCTTTACAACGCTGGAACGATCGCTATTCTCTGGCCTGCCTCTTCCCCATGCCGAAAGTCTTCCTCTCCTACCGCCGGGCGGATCCGCTGCCGAACTGGCAGGTGAAGCGGATCGGCAAGATGTGCGCGGAATGCGGGTTCGACGAGGTGTTCGTGGACCGGGATACCGGTGCCATTCCCCACGGCTCCAATTACCGGGAGGAGATCGAGAAAGCGATCCGTTCCTCGGATGTCGTGTTGGCATTGATCGGTGACAAATGGCAGGAACTGCTCGACACCAAACGGGACGACCCGAACGACATGGTGCGTTTGGAGATCGGGCTTGGGTTGAGCTTGGGCAAGAAGGTCGTGCCGATCCTCCTCGGCGGACGGATGCCGGCGGAGACGGATTTGCCCGAGCCACTGCGCCCCTTTCACTTCTGCAACGGGCAGAGCTTTGAGCCGGACACCATGGACAGCCTCTTGCCGCTGTTGCTCAAGGCTTTGGTGGGCGAGACCAAAGTGGCACCGGTGGGCCCAGTCACCACGATGCGTCCCGAGGTCGCGCCCAATCCTCTCCAGGATTTCGCTGCCCGGGCGCGGCAACGGGCGGAGGAGGAGGCGCAACGGCAGCGGCGGCTCGAAGACCGGCGGACGCAATGGACGGCGCAGTTTGACCAGTTCCAAGAGTTGCGCCGCAACCCGCATCTGACGGAAACCGAAATCCTGGAGGCGTTGGGGATTTTGTGCGGGCACTGGGAACTCGCTGCCCCCGACTGGCACGGCGACGGTGAATTGGTGGCGGATTGGCGTGGGGATAAACCTGTCCTGGAGGTGCATTACCGGTTGCCCCGGGAGCGGACCTTTGAGCTCGGACATGGCGTTCGCATGCCATTCTGCTGGATTCCGGCGGGCAGCTTTGAGCAGGAGGGCAAGCGCGTTACCTTGACGCGGGCGTTCTGGATGGCGAAGTATCCGGTGACGCAAGGGGAGTGGACGGCGGTCATGGGTTCCAATCCGAGCCACTTTCAGGGAATTGGGGAGCGTGCCCCGGTGGAGAATGTGAGTTGGGAAGACGCCCAGACCTTCCTAAAAACGGTGGGGCACGGCCTGCGGCTGCCTACGGAGGCGGAGTGGGAATATGCCTGCCGCGCCGGGACGACCGGGGACTACAATGTGGACGGCGTTTCGCTCGATGAATTGGGCTGGTATGACCAGAACAGTGGACAGACAACGCATTCGGTGGGTCAGAAGCGGGCCAATGCCTGGGGCCTCCACGACATGCACGGCAACGTGTGGGAGTGGTGCCAGGACCCTTATGGGAACTATCGCGACGGGGATGTGCGGATCGCCACGGGTCAAGAGCAGGCCTTGCACCGGGTGGCCCGCAGCGGCGGGTGGGGTAGCAACGCAAGCGACTGCCGGTCTGCTTACCTCGGCAGGTCGGCGCCTGGGTTCCGGAGCAACTACCTGGGGTTCCGCCCAGTCCTCACCCTGGCCAGCAAGTAGCGGAGGGCGCCTCGCCGTAGCCTGATCCGAGGGCGGGAGCCCGTCCCGGAGGGCGGATCTGGCTGCGGCGTGGCGCCCGGAGCGCGCGATTTTTCGGACTGCGGGGACGTGTCCTGAGCTTTACCCACAAGTTTTGCTTGCCTTTGAGGCCCAACGGGCCGGGATAGGATAGCCCAGGCCGAAGGGAGCCTTTGGCGACCGAAGGCCTGGGAATCGGCCGAGTTCGATGTCCGCGCTGTAGGTGCGGGACAACCGTTGTCTCGCCCTTTCAGGGCTTGGACCAGATCGGGATGGAACCCAGGGCGTCGCTCGTTCCTCGCTTTGCCCTGGGCTATCCTATCTCGGCCCGTTGGGCCTATCGGAATCACGATTGGCCATTTCAACCATATTTTCTAAATTATGGGTAAGGCTCAGGACGAGTCCCCGGAGTCCGTCCGTCCGTATGGATGTATCAATAACCCTAAAAAGGAAAATGGAAACCTCGCACGAAGGCAACTGTGTCATGAGGCAAGGGAAAATTCTGGGTGTTTGATCAGATGATTGAGCAAGACGATGAGTTTTCGCATGACGGCCGTAAGCGCAGCTTTAGAAGCCTTTCCGTTGGCTTTGAGCTTGGTGTAGAATTGGCTGAGGACTGGATTTTTGTGAGCGGCGGTTAGCGCGGCCATGTAAAGCGCTCCTCGCAGCTTTGTGCGCCCTCCGTGGATGGATCGGTGCC
>Ga0247843_1002456_pt1 | contig 33587 bp, 29 predicted proteins | sample LaCruzMarch2017__FD_192420 | JGI IMG/M metagenome (GOLD analysis project Ga0247843, IMG submission 192420) | Freshwater microbial communities from meromictic Lake La Cruz, Castile-La Mancha, Spain - LaCruzMarch2017_8m | ecosystem: Environmental > Aquatic > Freshwater > Lake | place: Spain... | reverse complement strand
CGTTTTTGGAAAAGCTGCGAAACTCGATCGCGCAGCGGCGCGCGCCGGGGATTTCGTAGATCGAATGCGGGATCGCAGGATCCTTGATGTAGGCCTCGTAGGCGGCGTCGAAGAGAATCACCGCGTCGTTCGCCAGCGCATACTCGACCCACGCCGTGAGCTGCTCGCGCGAGGCGACGGTGCCGGTGGGATTGTTCGGATAGCAGAGGTAGATGAGATCGACTTTTTCGCTTGGGATGGCTGGAACAAAACCGTTCTCCGCATTGCAAGGCAGATACACGAGACCGCTGTAGAGCCCCTTGTCATCGCCCTCGCCGGTGTGGCCGGCCATCACATTGGTATCTACATACACGGGATAAACGGGATCCATCACGGCGATGCGATTGTCGTGGCCGAAGATGTCGAGGATGTTGCCGCAATCGCATTTCGAGCCGTCGGAGACGAAAATCTCGTCGTCCGCGACATCAAGCCCATCCGCGCGGTAGTCGTTTTCGGCGATGGCGTGGCGGAGGAATTCGTAGCCCTGCTCGGGACCGTATCCGCGAAAGCTTGTGCGCTCTCCCATTTCATCCACGGCCTTGTGCATGGCCTCGCGCACGGCGACAGGCAGCGGCTCGGTGACATCGCCGATGCCGCACCGGATCAGGCGCGCCGCGCCATCGGGATTCGCATCGGTGAACGCCTTCACGCGCCGGTTGATTTCGGGAAAAAGATAGCCTGCCTTGAGTTTGAGGTAATTCGAATTGAGTTGTGCCATGGTCGAGCGGGGCACTTAAACAAAAAATCCACCCTGTTGCCAACCGCTCATCATGCGAATGAAATCGGGACTCGAAGATTTTTCGGCGAACTCTTTCTACCGCTCCTCGCGCCGAAAGGTTTTGAAAACCGGTTGGAGAATCGGATTGGGAGTGGAGATCACTTGGATTCCAACCGGCTTCCCTTTGTCGTCGTAGAGAGGAATCGCGGTTCGTATCGGACTCCCGTAGTCGATGAACCCCTCGAATTCGGAGACTTCGAACCGGCCCGCTCCGCCAGTCTCCATAAGCACTCCGGTGCGGCGGGTTTCAAAAGAACGCGGCTGGGAAGGTGTGACAACGGGATATCCACCCGCGCTGATCTGAACTCGCGGAGCCGAGTATTCCGTTGGGATGGGCACCTCCTGCCCGACAAAAATCGTCGACTCGTGAATGATGGCAGGCGGCGCAGGCCGGTTTTTTCGCGGAGAAGACGGACTGTTTTTTTCGACAACTTCCTCGTCGTCTTTTTCCTCGGGAGACGGGCTGGGGATCGGCGTTGGCCGCGGCGACGGCTTTGGCACAACCTCGGGAGCTTCATTGAGGTAGCGATCGGCATTTTCCAGATATTTCGTGCCGTCTTTTTCAAGAATCTTCGGACCAGCCTGCGCCGGGATTGCCAGAAACAAAATGCCCAACAGCGCGCAGAGCGTGCGGAAACCAAACGCTGGCGGGCGAAAATCCATACAAATCATTTATCACCGTCGACCCCAAGCGCGCATGGGGAATAAGGCGCATGCGAAAAGATTTTTTGTCAGGTGCATGCCCTGGGAAAAATCCTCACCCACTGCGGCTCAGTAAGCCGTCGTCCGCCAGACGGGCTGGAACAATTTCGTCTCCCGGGCGCAGATCGCTTGCACTGGACACGCCGGACAATCCGGCTCGGTCATCTCTGGGCACCGGGTTCGATTTTGGAAAAAGAACCAATCCACCGCTGCCGCCGACAATGCCGAGCGCTCCATCAATCTTCGAATCGCCTCGTAAGTCGCCTCGCGCACCACAGCCTCCTCCTCTTCGCGCAGCAACGCGCGATCCACCAACTTCCGCCTCAAGCCCTCCTCCTCCACCCGCACCAAACCCGTGCGCAGCGCGCTCCGCTAAAGATGGTAGTCAATAATCGGAACGGCGGACTCTGGATCGCGCACCGGCAGGAATTTTTCTGGCCGATTTTCTAACACGATGGCGAGCAGCATCGCCTTCTTCTCCATCGAATCCTCGGCGTAACTAGGAATCCCGCGACAAGCCATCAGCAACGCAGCCAGCGGCTTCTCCCGCCCCGCCGCGTCGCGCACCACCTCCCCCGGCGTCAGCCCCCTCCTCACAAACCATTCCGCATAACCGCGGATCAACTCCAAATGCTCCGGCCACATCGGCAGAGGATTCGCACCCGTATCGTCATGGAACAGGGCATCCGATTCCGCATCGCCCATCGCCGCCAGCACAGTCGGCTGAAACACATCCGCCCGCCGCTGCCACGCCCGCGTCACCGCACGGAACAAAAAATCCGAACCCTTGAGATGCTTCCCGTCGATTGGTGCAATCATCGGAGCCTCTCAACGGCCGTCCTTCAAAGTCCAAAATCCAAACTGGTGAGCGCAGGAAAAAAAGAACGCCTCTAATACACCCAGCCTGCCCCGTTCCGGATAAACAAACCCATCGCCGGGATCAAAAATCGGTCTCCATGTGGGACCCAGAGCCGCAAGCGCGTCCCCTTTTTAGAATTTACATTGACTCCCATGGCCCAAAAAAAGCATCGTTTAGGCAGGGATTTGAGCGATTCGGGCTTCAAACTCCGGGTCAACGCTGCGGAGGGTCGGAAAGCAACATCCTATCAGCTAAGTAAATGAAGTTTTTAAATTACCTTCGCACAGTTATCGTTTGTGGCCTCTGCTTCTGCTCCAGCATCGAGGCTCGGGCAGATTTGAACATCGGCACTCCATCCGGCTTGAGCATCGGCGACCAGTTCCGGATCGTGTTTTTAACCCAGAGCGTCACAAATGCGAACAGTGGGGATATTGGCTACTACAACACATTCGTGAACAACGACGCGGTCAATCAGGCCGGGGGCATCGGAAACAATGTGATCTACGCCGGCACGGTGCTGACATGGTCGGCCATCGCATCGACCTATGACACTTCCGCGATTGCGAACATCGGTTCGTTTGGCGTGCCTGTGTATCTCGCCTCGGGGACGATTGTCAGTCCCAGCGACACGCAGACCGGCCTATGGAGCGGATCGCTTCAGGCCCCGATCAACGAGTTCCTGACGGCCCCGTTTTTCTTCGACACGAGCGTCTGGACGGGAACATTGCCCAATGGATCCAGCGCGGGTTCGTTCACGCTTGGCAGTGGCTCGGAGTTTGGCAGCATTCCCGGACTGTCAAACAAGTCGGATCAAGAGTGGGTGGAGACCGGTGCGACTCCCAGCAGCTTTAACAGCAACATGTATGGGATTTCACAAGTGCTGACGGCCGTCCCCGAACCCTCCACCTCCGTCATGGTCCTCGCGGGAATAGCCTTCGGCGGCTACATGGTGTGGCGGCAGCGGAAGCGGGGCTGACACACACCAACCTACATGGTTCCAACGCGAGGTGCGCAGGGCACCATTCCAAGCCGCTCTTCTCGCTCGAAAGCGGTCAGCGTATTATCGCTTTTTACCCCAACCGATGACAACCGCGCATCTCGTCGAGAGCACTGGAATTCCCATCCGCAAGCCGTTCGTTTCGCCACCGCTTATCGATCCATGAAAAAAATCCTCCCCCTACTCGCCTGTCTCGTCGCTTCCGGTTTTGACTTGGCGGCCCAAGACGCTGCGTCCCTTCCCGCCGCGCCGCTGTTCGAGCGCGAGACCATCACCGGCGAGTGGTTCGGCAACCGGCCCATCATCGAGGAATATGGCGTTTCTCTCTACAGCTCCTACACCTGGGAAGTCTGGGGCAACACGTTCGGCGGACTCAAAACCGGCTCGGTCTATACCGGCCTGATGGAGCTCGGTGCGGAGGTGGATTTGGAAAAACTTGCGGGCTGGCAGGGTGGTTCGCTCGGCACGACCTGGCTTTGGCTCTCGGGACGCGACGCCAGCGAGGACCTCGTGGGAAATTTCCTCACCGTCTCGAACATCGCGGGCTTCAACACGCTTCGCATGATGGAACTCTGGTTCCAACAAACCTTCCTCGAAGACAAAATTGCCCTCCGCTTTGGAAACATCACGGCCGATTCGGATTTTCTCGTCAGCGATTACGGCGGGCTGTTTTTGAACGCCAACTTCGGTTGGCCCGCGCTGGCTTCGATGAACATGCCCGGCGGCGGCGCGGCCTACCCGGTGGGCGGACTCGGCGCGCGCCTGCTCGTCGAGCCGACCGATTGGCTCGCCTTCCGCTCGGGGGTTTTTCTCACAAATCTTCTACCCCAATCCGTCAACCGCGCCGGATTTCGTTGGGACTGGAATTCCGAACAAGCAGTGACCTGGATGAACGAACTCGCCTTCCATCACGGCGGGGAAAATTCCACCCTCCCGCCCGGCTTCGTCAAAGCAGGTATGTGGCTCCAAACCGGCGCGGAGGCCGATGCGTTAAACCCCGAGAGCAGTTTGCCGAACACCGGCTTCTACCTTCTCGCGGACCAAATGCTCCTGCCCGAAGGCGAGGATTCCGACCAAGGCCTCGGCATTTTCGGCGGCACCGGCTTCACCCCGCCCAACCGCAATGTGGTGGATTTTTATTTGAACTCGGGAGTCACCTACAAAGGCCTTCTCCCCGGTCGCGACGACGACACCTGCGGCGTGGCGCTCGGTCTCGCCAACCAACGCGGCGAGGGGGCCGAGATGGTTCTCGAGGCGACCTACCAATGCGTGCTCACCCCTTGGTGCATGGTTCAACCCGACGTCCAATACCTCATCAACCCCGGCGCCGGATCGAACCTCGCCAACGCCCTCGTGCTCGGCCTGCGCTTCTCGGTGGTTTTTTGAACATGAAAAAATCCGCCGCGAGTTTTTCCAACGCGATCCCCTGGTCTGCGCGCGGGAACTTGTCGGTTGCGAACTCGTTTAGAACGACTGCGGAGGAACCATCGTCGAGACCGAAGCCTACTCGGTTCTCAATGACGAGGCCTGCCACACCTTCGCCCGCCCGTCCTCGCACGAATTTGTCGCCGAAAGGCCTCCCGGCACCGCCTCTGTTTATCTCAACTACGGCATTCATTGGCTTTTGAGCTTCCTAGTGAAAGGCGGCGCGGAGGATGGATTCGTGCTCATCTGCGCGCTCGAGCCCACCCGCGGAATCGAAACGATGAAACGCCGCCGCACCAAGCATCTGGAAAACCTCAGTTCCGGCCCGGGAAAACTGACCCGCGCCCTGAGCATCAGAGGCGAAACGCACGGGCTCGATTTTTTCTCTCTCAAGTCCGCCTCGCTACATCTCCCCGCCCGCCCACCATCCATGCGGGTCCGCGCATCGGCATCACCAAAGCCGCCAACCTCCCCTGGCGCTTCGTCGCGGCAGGGAGCCGCTTCCTCGGCAAGCCTGCGCCTTCCTGGTAAAAATTTTCGCAACTTTCCTTGCCATCGCGTGCGAACCCAGCCAGCGTCCGCACACCCATGAACGCCTTCCGCACAGAATCCGACAGCCTCGGTGAAGTCCAGGTTCCCTCCGACAAACTTTGGGGCGCGCAGACGCAACGCTCTCTCGAGCATTTCAGCATCGGCGCGGACCTCATCCCGCGCGAGATGATCACCGCCTACGCGATCCTCAAAAAAGCCGCCGCCACTGCGAACCACGATGGCAAGCGCCTCGGCGACGAACAATTCAACCTCATCGTCCAAACCTGCGACGAAATCCTCGCCGGCCAACACCACGACATGTTCCCGCTCCATGTGTGGATGACCGGCAGCGGCACGCAGTTCAACATGAATGTGAACGAGGTGCTCTCGAACCGCTGCTGCCAGATCGCCGGCACGCCGCTCGGCAGCAAGGCCCCTGTCCATCCGAACGACCATGTGAACATGGCGCAATCTTCGAACGACTCATTCCCCTCGGCCATGTATATCGCCGCCGCGGTGAATGTAAAAAGCCGCCTCGTTCCTGCTGTCACCACCCTCCGCGACGGCATCGCCGCGAAAGCGAATGAGTGGAAGGACATCATCAAAATCGGCCGCACCCACATGCAGGATGCCACGCCGCTCACACTCGGCCAGGAATGGTCCGGCTACGCCGACGCGCTCACCGACGACCTCGAACGCATCGAAGATTCCCTCAAAGGCGTTTACCGCCTCGCGCTCGGCGGCACAGCCGTGGGCACAGGCATCAATTCCGCCCCCGGCTTCGCCGAAGCCTCCGCCGCCCAGATCGCCAAACTCACCGGACTTCCCTTCATCACCGCGCCGAACAAATTCACCGTCCAAGGCGCACACGACGCACTCGTCCAACTCTCCGGCACGCTCCGCACACTCGCCGTCACTCTTTACAAACTCGGTAACGACATTCGCCTGATGTCCTGCGGCCCGCGCGCCGGATTCGCCGAGTTGATCATTCCCTCGAACGAGCCCGGCTCCTCGATCATGCCCGGCAAAGTCAACCCCACCCAAGCCGAGGCACTCACGATGTTGAGCGCCCAGGTGATGGCCAACGATGTCGCCGTCGGCTTCGGCGGTGCGGGCGGCTATCTCCAGATGAATGTCTACAAGCCGCTCATCATTTTCAACATCACCCACTCGATCACCCTGCTCACCGACGGCTGCACGAACTTCAACAAATTCCTCATCGCAGGCACTCAGCCGAATCTCAAAAAAATCGCCGGCTATGTGGAGCGCTCGCTCATGCTGGTCACCGCCCTGTCGCCCGTGATCGGCTACGACAAGTCCTCCAAGATCGCGCACCATGCGATGGACAACGACCTCACCCTCCGCGAAGCCGCTCTGCAACTCGGTTTCGTGACCGCCGAGGAATTCGACCGCATCGTCGATCCGAAAAAAATGGTCGCGCCCTATGTGGCCGCCAACTGACCTTTCCAAAAACCCAAACGACAAAAATCCAATGACAACACCCGCCACCACCAAGCGCGGCGTGGATCTTCTCCACGATCCCGCCCTGAACAAATCCACCGCCTTCACCGAAGCCGAGCGTCAGGCCCTGGGCCTCGTCGGCCTCGTGCCCGACGCCACCGAAACCGAGGACCTGCAACTCCAGCGCGTGCTTTTGCAGCTCAGCCACAAGACCTCGGACCTCGACCGCTATGTCTACCTCGCCAACCTCCTCGACCACGACGAGACGCTTTTCTACCGCACGATCATGTCCGACCCCGCGCGGTTCCTTCCCATCGTTTACGATCCCACCATCGGCGAGGCATGCCTCAAATTCGGACACATTTTCCGCGGCCCGCGCGGGATGTATCTCTCGATCAAACGCCGCGGCCATGTGAAGGAAATCCTGCGCAACTGGCCCGTGAAAGATGTGCGCTTCATTTGCGTCACCGACGGCGGCCGCATCCTCGGTCTTGGCGACCTCGGCGCGAACGGCATGGGCATTCCCATCGGAAAGCTTCAACTCTATACCGCCGCCGCCGCCGTGCCCCCGCAAATCCTGATGCCGATGTATCTCGACGCCGGGACAAACAACGAGCAATACCTCGCCGACCCTCTCTATTTGGGCCTCCGCGAGCACCGTCCCGCCACCGCGGACCTCTTCTCCTTCGTCGATGAATTCATGGAGGCCGTGCAAGAGGTATTCCCAAAATGCTGCGTCCACTTCGAGGATTGGACCGGCGTGGACGCCTTCCACCTGCTCGAGCGCTACCGCGACAAATATTGCATTTACAACGACGATGTCCAAGGCACCGCCGGCATCACGCTCGCCGGGATGATCAACGCCACCAAACTCAAAGGCACCAAACTCAAGGACGAAAAATATCTCTTCCTCGGCGCGGGTTCCGCCGGCATTGGATTGGCGAACCTGCTCTGCTCGGCGCTGGCGGCCGAGGGCATGAGCCTCAAGGATGCCCAAGCACGCGTCCACATGTTTGATGTGAACGGACTGCTCGAGCCCAGCCGAACCGATCTCGTCGATTTCCAACTTCCCTACGCGCATCCGCACGCGCCGACTCGGAGTTTTGTCGAGGCGATCGAAAGCATTAAACCGACCACAATCATCGGTGTCAGCACGATTGGTTGCGCGTTCACCAAGGAAGTCATCGAGGCGATGACCCGCATCAACGAGCGTCCGGTGATCCTCGCGTTGTCGAACCCGACCGAAAAGGCCGAGTGCACTCCCGAGCAGGCCTACACCTGGTCCGGCGGCAAGGCGATCTACGCGGCGGGCGTTCCTTTCGATCCCGTGCAGATCAACGGCAAGACCTACCTTTCCGGTCAGGCCAACAACTTCTACATCTTCCCCGCGGTCGCCATGGCGATCTACGCCACCCAGGCCAAGCGCGTGAGCGATGAGATGTTCATCGAGGCAGCAAAAGCCGTGGCGGATCAAGTCACACCGGAACTCCTCGCGCAGGGACTTCTCTACCCGCTCCAAGCGAATATCCTCGAGACCGAGATCATAACCGCGGCCCGTGTGGCGAAGCTCGTCTTCGACAGCGGCCTCGCCGGCATCGAGCGTCCCGCCGACATGGAGGCGTTGATCCGCCAGCATGTTTACACGCCGGGTTACCCAAAGCTGCTCTGACCGCAGGCCCATGCGCGTTTTTTTGCGCAACGCGGCCCTGGCCGCATGGATTGTGGTGTGCCCCGGCGTTCTTCGCGCCGGGGTGCCCCAGTCCCCAGCCGCAGAGGGTTCGGATTTCCAGGAAAACTACCTCCTCGGCGACTGGGCGGGCTTCCGCACCACCCTCTGGGAACACGGCATCAAGCCGGAGTTCCTCTTTATCACCGACCCCTACGGCAATCCCTACGGCGGCCTTTCGCAGAGCTTCACCGACTACAGCATGTTCTGTGCGGACCTGAAGCTGAACACCGAAAAACTCCTCAACCTCCCCGGCGGCGAATTCCACATCGGCTTCGCCGTCAACTTCGGCACGCAGCTTTCCCAGCGCTTCGTCGGAAATGTCTTCCCCATCCAATCCTCCGATGTCGCCCCGCCCGGACCGCGGCTCACGAATCTCAGCTACACGCAATCCCTCCTCGACGACAAACTTTCGCTCCGCGCCGGCCGCCTCGCGATCGACAGCCTCTACGGTGAGGAATTCGCCGCCTCCGAGTATTTCCGCGCCTTCACCTCCGTCGCCTTCAACGCCATCCCCTTCGCCATTTTCTACAACTCCCCCGGTGCCTTCGGCTATCCCGCCACCACCTGGGGCGCCCGCGCAAAATTCGCGCCCGTCGAAGAATTCTACGGCATGGCCGGCATCTACAATGGCGACCCCGATGTCGGCCTCGCCAACCGCTACGGCGTGGATTTCACCTTCAACGGCCCGCCCTTCGGCATCGCCGAAATCGGCTGGAAACGCAATCAGCGCAAAACCGACACCGGCCTCCCCGGCAATCTCAAACTCGGCGGCTTCGTCCTTGGAGATGACAGCTACGGATTCTACCTAGTCGGCGATCAAGCCATCCTCCGCTTCGGCGATGAAAATTCCAACCGCCACCTCGGCCTCTTCGGTAGCTTCGTCCTCGCGCCGGATGAATCGGCGAGTCCTATGCCATATTACTTCAGCGCCGGCCTCGTCGCCTACGGTCCACTGGAGAGCCGACCCAAGGATTTCCTCGCGCTCGGCCTCGCCTACGGCGCCTACAGCGACCAACTCCGCCCTGCAGGCCAATACGAAGCCACACTCGAACTCTCCTACAGCATCCAAGTCCTCCCCGGCTTCTCCCTCCAACCCGGCGCGCAAATCTTGATCAACCCCGGCGGCAGCCCCTCCACCCCCAGCGCCCTCGCCCTCGGCCTGAATGCCGTGGTGAGTTTCTGATCCATCCACTCATTCCTCCATGAAAAATTTGATGCCTTTCAACAACCAACGCGCTCCTGTTTACGCCCGCGATGGCATGGCGTGTTCCAGCACCCCGCTCGCTGCCGTCGTCGGACGCGACATTCTCAAGGCGGGCGGAAACGCGGCCGATGCGGCCTTGGCCATGGCGGCGGTGGTGAATGTCACCGAGCCGATGATGAGCGGTCTGGGCGGCGACATGTTCGCCATGGTTTGGAAGGATGGAAAAGTTCACGGACTCAATGCCAGCGGGCATTCGGGGTCGCTCATGACCCTCGAGCGCGTCCGCGCTGAGCACGGCGACACCATGCCGCACGCGGGGGCAGCCACCGTGAATGTGCCCGGCGCGTTGGATGGTTATTTGGAACTTCACCGGAAATTCGGGACGATGGAACTCGCCGACCTGTTCGAACCTGCCGCCGCGCTGGTTGATGGGGGGTTTCCTGTTGGTCAAAAAATTGCGCAAGCCTGGGCTGCGGGGGCGGCATTGCTTCGGAAATTTTCGCCCACTTCCACCGACTATCTTCCCGGCGGCAATGAGCCCGCACCGGGCGCGCTCTTCCGTCAGCCAGATCTGGCGCGGCTCTGGCGGCGGATTGGACGCGAGGGGCGCGCGGCGTTTTACGGCGGGGAGACGCGCGACCGCATCGTCGAAACAGTGGCCAAAAATGGCGGCTATCTGGAAGCGGGCGACTTCGACACCATTCAGGCCGAGTGGGTCGAACCGATTCGCGGCAGCTACCGCGGACACACAGTTTTGGAAATGCCTCCGAATGGCCAAGGCATCGTCGCGCTCGAGGCGCTGGCCATCCTCGAAGGCTATGACATGGCGACCATTTTCGCAGCGGACGAGGTTCAGGCCAGCCATCTGATTCTTGAGGCGATCAAACTCGCCTACGCCGATGCCGCCGCCACGGTGGCCGATCCCCGTTTCCTGAAAGCCCCGATCGAGAACCTTCTCGATCCCGCCTTCATCGCCGCGCGCCGCGCCTCCATCGATCGCGATCATGCTTTGGAAAATCCCCCGGCCGGCCGAGTTTTTGGCGACACCACCTATCTCACAGTGGTGGACCGCAACCGCATGGCGGTGTCACTCATCACCAGCATCTCGGGGCCATTCGGCAGCGGCCTCGTCGTGCCCGGCCTCGGCGTGGTCCTGAACAACCGCCTCGCCGATTTCGTCCTCGTTCCCGGCCACCCCAACGCGGCGGGGCCCGGGAAACGCGTCCGCCACACGATCCTTCCCTCCATGGTGCTCGGGCCGGACGGCCAATTGAAAATGTCCTTCGGCTGCATGGGCGGCAACATGCAACCTCAGGGCCAGGTGCAAATCCTCCTCAATCTCATCGACCGCGGCATGAACCTCCAACAAGCCCTCGACGCCCCGCGCCTCCGCGTGCTCGACGGCAAACGCGTTTCCATCGAACCCCACCCGCTCCCCGACCTCGGAAAACGGCTCGCTGCCATGGGCCATGTGGTGGTGTGGGACGGCTCCACACCGGCTTCGCCCGGCGATGTCGGAGAAAGTTTCGAGGGATCCGCGCAGGCGATTCTGCTTGGGGCCGAAAGCCTCTGCGGCGCGAGTGACCCGCGCCTGGACGGCATCGCCTGCCCGCTCTAATCCCCTGGCTTCTTTCATGAAACACACCCTCCTTGCCGCCGCCATTGCTCTGCTCTGCGCCGGATGGTCCACGCCGCTGCACGCCGAGTTCAAACCCGAAATCCGATACGCCCAAGTCGGTGAGGTGAAGCTGGCCTACTACACGCGAGGCGAAGGGGAACCCTTGCTGATGATCAACGGCTTTCTCTCCACCATGAGCCTGTGGGATCCGCTCATGATCGAGACGCTGGCCAAGCAGCATCAGCTCATCCTTTTCGACAACCGCGGCGTCGGATTGTCCACAGACACCGAAGAAAATAACACCACCATCCCGCAGATGGCCGACGACGCCGCAGGATTGCTCAAAGCACTCGGCATCAAAAAAGCGAATATCCTCGCCTACTCCATGGGCGCGCGCATCGGCCAGCAGCTCCTCATCCGGCATCCCGAGTTGGTGCGCAAAGCCGTGCTCTGCGCCGCCGATCCAGGCGGCAAATACCAAGATGCGGCCGCACCGGATGTGGAAGGCAAGCTCAACAACCCCGATACGCCCAAGATGGAAAAACTCGCCCTCACCGCCCCCGACACCGAGGCCGGGCGCGACGCGTTGAAAGCCACGCTGGAACGACTGAAGGCGGCCGTAGCAGCGGGCATCGTGCCCAACGATTTCGACATCCCGAAGCAAACTATCGAACGGCAAGACCGGGCCCGCACCACCCTCTGGAACGCCGACAACAGCAATTTCGAGAACCTCAAAAATATCAAAGTCCCGGTGCTCATCACCGATGGCCGTTCCGACGAAATCGACCCGCCAAAAAACTCGCTCCTCATCGCCAACCAAATCCCCTTCTCCTGGCTGGCCTACTTCTGGGGCGTCCACTCATTCCTCTACACGGAACCCAAACACTTCGCCGATACAGTCAACGCGTTTCTCCAGTAAGCGTGTGGCGCGACGGGCTGCGCATGCCACGATCCGCCCGGGTGTTTTCCCCGAAATAACAAACCCTTTTGGCCTTCGACAAAAGTGGACGATTGTTTCGGCGGGGGAAATGGAATGTTACTGCCGACCATCAACAAAACGAGGGGGCTGCTTCAGATGGATTTCATTGGCGATGTGGACGCGGAGCAAATTCGTCGCGAGTTGAAAATCCTGCCGGGGATTTTGGAGGATTTGCCCGAGGGTTTCATCTTGATCGTGAATCTGGAAAATGTCGGCGCGATGCCCAAAGAGTGCGCCCCCGAGATTGGCCTGCTCATGGAGATGTTCGACCAAAAAGGCGTGAGGCTAGTGATCCGTGTGATTCCCGACAAAACCAAGGATATTGGTTTTCAGGTGCTCTACCTCCTGCATTACAAAAAACCGCCGCCGCTGGTGGTTTGCGAAAGCATGGTCCAAGCCTGCGAAGTGCTCGAATCGCTGGAGCGGGAGGATCCCCAAATGGAGACGGCCGACTTGAAAGCCTGATCCAGCGAGGAGATCACTCTGCCCTCCTCTGCGAAATCAGCGAAGAGTGGCTCACCGGAAAAATCTACCTCAACATGAAACCTGCTGACCTGCCTCCAAAATAATTCTCAACTTTTACAGAATAAAAATTGCGCCGCCAGCGCAGCCACGCCCTTCACGCATTCGCTCCCTGTTGGAATCCAACAGAGCCTTGTCACAGTAGAGCGACGACTTGTCAGGCTGCTCCTTTGCTTTGTTAAACCCTGACAGGGTGTTGTCACGCCTTGTCAAGGCTTCGTCACGCCCTGACATCGTTCCGTTAAATGACGACAACGCGAGGTCGGATTGCAACACGCTGGCGTCGGCATGCCACAAAGTCTTGTCGAGTGTTAACAATGGTCGGTCGCTTGCTGGCAACGATCAGTTGGAATCTGAAAAAACCCTGTGTTGAGGGGTCTTGTTGTGGGGTCAGGAATTGATTCTTGACTTAAGCTCATTCCCAAACCCGCGGGGGAGATGATCAGTCGAGCTTTCAGCTCCGGTTTTTGATCGATGGATACGCTGGGGTGTTTACCAATGTCTCCAAGAGTGTAGATTCTCGAAAGCCCGCATGGAGGTCAGGCGTCTCGCCTGATAACGAACGACTTCCGCCCCGCAGGCGGTGCCTCCGGCTCGTAGAGCCTACGGATCGGAGAGACGCCCGCGCGACATTCCCGAAGTCCAAAAGCGATCGGATTATAGTGTTACTCCGGGCTGGTGTTTGAGGCATGAGAAGTCAATAATTAATTCCTGACCCTTAAACGGCCAAAGTCCACTCAACATGGCAGCACCTCCTCCAGCCGCTCCGCCGCGGCGCGGCCGAGGTCTAGCACCAGCGCCGAGTTGCGGAACGAAATCCTTGCCCCCCGCCCATACGGCTTCACCGCCAGCACCGCCTCGAGCCGGAGCAGCGTCGAGCGGTCCAGCCTCTCCGCCCCAGACTTCGCCAAAAGCGCCTCCCAATCCCGCAGGCTCCGACGGTCCGGATGGCTGCCCGAGCCCGTGTGGATGATCGAATTTTTGCCATCCGCCTCCACGGCCAGCACCGAATCCAGCGGCACCAAGTGGCGGTCGGACCCCGCCCGCTCGATGGCCACCCTCGAGACCCCCGTGCGGCCGAGCAGCACATCCAGCTTCGCCAGCGCACGCACCAGCCGGTCCTCGCGCACGGGCTTCACCAAATAATCCACCGCCTCCACCTCGAACGCCGTGAGCGCGAATTGCCGGTGCACCGTTGTGAAAACCACATGCGGCAACTTCCCCGCCCCGCGCAGCAGCGTTAAGCTGTTCTCCCGCCCCAGCTCGATATCCAAAAACACCGCATCCAGCCCCGGCCGCTCCAGCAGCGCCTTCGCGCCCTTCAAATCCGCCGCCTCCCCCGCGATCTCGATATCCGGCAGCCGCTCCAGCATCGTCCGCAGGAGCAATCGGTCCTGCGCCGTATCATCCACGATCGCGACTTGGCGGGCATTCGGTTTCATCGTTCGAAAAATTGACCACAGAGCACACAGAGAGCGCAGAGAGGGAGGTGAAAAGATTTCAATCCTTCCGATTCCCCTCCGTCTTTCACTCCGTGTCCTCCGAGTTCTCCGTGGTTCATTCCGTTTTTAGCTTGTAGCCGCCTCCAACGGCATCGGCGGCAGCAGCACTGTGAATTCCATCCCCGTCGGTTCCACATTGCGCGCCCGCACCGTGCCGCCCAGCAATTCCGCATTGCGCGCCACCACGGCCAGCCCCAGCCCCACGCCCCGGTCGTGCAGCGGCCCCTTCACCTCGCTCTGCTCGAATTCCCCGAAAAGCGCCGGCAGCCTCCCGGGATCGATGCCCGGCCCTTCGTCGCGCACGCATACCTCCAATTTTCCCCCCGCCATCGAAATCCCCACCCGCACCATGCGCCCGCCGCCGCCCGAGAATTTCACCGCATTGTGCCCGAGGTTCAGCAGGATTTGCGAGAGCCTGAGCTGGTCCGTGCGGAACTTCGCCTCGCCATCCGCCGGCCCATCCGTTTCCAGCTTCACCCCGTTCGCCGCCGCGATCGGCCCGAGGATGTTCCCGATATCCGAAACCCAGTCCGCCACGAAAAACTCCGCCGCCTCCACCCGTGCATTGCCAGCCTCCTGCGCCGAGACCTCCAGCAAATTCGTGAGAATGAGGTTGAGGTATTCGCCGCCGGATTGGATTTGCTCGAGCAATTCGGCGAACTCCCGCGGCAGCTCCAGCCTCCCGCTCTCCAGGCAAAACACCCGCGCCAACGCGATGAGCGAAGTGAGCGGCGTGCGCACCTCGTGGCTCATGCTCGCGAGGAATAGGCTCTTCGCCTTGTCCGCCCGCTCCGCCGCTTCCCGTGCGGCTTCCGCCTCGGCGCGCAGTTTCGCCTCGTTCGCCAACGCCCGCTCCAGCGACTCCTCGGCCTGCTTGCGCGCGGTGATGTCCTCCATCGAAACGAGCATTTTGTTTCCCACCATCGTGGTGCTGGAAATCACATGAATCCATTTCCCCTCCGCACCCATGGCCACGAGCTCCACGGCGTTCACCGCGCGGCCGGTTTCCCGCGCGCGCGCCGCCACGCTTTCCCTCCATGCGATGTTGCGCCGCCGCATCTCGGGGTCCGGATACAATCGCTCGGTGGCCTGGGTGACATTTTTCACTTCGTCCGTTCCGAAGCCAAAAAGGTCGCGCCACTTTTTGTTGTAAAAAGTCACCGACGCATCCGGTGGAATCGACCCGTCCGGCCGCACCGGCTCCGCCACGCCGAGTGCCATGGGCAGGTTTTCGAGAATGCGGTAGAGCGCCTCCGAGTCGCCGAGGGCATCGAACGGGGAGGATTGGGATATGGGGAGATTGGCGGTCAGCATCGAGAGATCAACAAAGCGCTACCGGGCGGGTTTGGGAAATTGAAAATGGGCGCGTCGCGCCAAGAAAGAGAGGGGCATGGTCGTCCCGACCGTGCGGGCGCAGGGCGGGGCTTCTCATCGATGGGCTTTCCACACCAACGCGGAAACACGGGCGGGACGCCCGTGCCCCCTTCTTGGCGGCTCAGCAGCGCCCATCCAAACAATCACGCAACCACAGCGACCTTCGCCGCCTTCCGGCGCTTCAGAAAAACATACCCGCCGATGCCGCCAAGGAGCAGGAGAGAGGCGGCGACTTGGCCGGGCTCGGGAACGCCAGCCGTGTCAGGAACGCCGGGCCCACCTGTCTGACCTGGCCCAAGGGATGGGCCAACAATTTGGCCACTGGAACCGGATTGCACCGTCGCGCCGGAGACAAGGTAGCGCTGAAATCCCCAGTCTCCCGAGTCAGTGAATGTCACCCCGGTCAGTGTTTTTCCGCTGTGCACCCCGAAGTCGAACCACTGCCGGTCTTGGGCGTAGGATGAGGCGGGGTTCAGATAAACATTCCGCGTGGTGGTGTTGTTGATCTGGTTCGTGTAAGTCATCGTCTGGTAATTGAAGTCACGGATGTCCACATTGCCGATGAGGCTTTTTGTGAATGAACTGCTGTCGCTGAAGTTGAAGGTTAGCGAGGCGTAAGAGGTAGGTCCGGGAGCCCCCCACCAAGTATTGATGACACTATAGAACCCGCGGGCGTCGGCGACATTGGTGTTGATCGTCAGGGTTTGGACGCTGCTGCCGGATTGGGTGACGCCATTCGAAAGGTAGGCGCCGTTCCAAACCTGCCCTTGTTGATCATTCTGGGTGAAAGGCACACCGCCGAGGTATGTTTGGTTGCCGAGCGGGAAACCAGCAATGCTGCCGCTGGAACTCAGGCGATAGTTCCCGTTGAGGTCGAGCTGGGTAAAAGTCAGGGCGCCGTTGGCGAGGTTCGCACCCGCGAGCGCGAGCGCCATACCGAGGGCAAGGATTGATTTATTCATTTCAGGAATTGATGATTTGGTATGTGGCGCAGCGTTTCGCCGAGCGCAAGAGCTAAGTGCTCTGCAATCACACCCCCGCCAACCGTTTTTTCCAAAAACGGGAGTGAATCAGCCAAATAAGGAGTGAATCGACCAAAAGGCCGCTCCGCGGCCGATGACTGATGGCGGACGCGCTTCGCAACAGAAAAGAGAGGGGCATGGTCGTCGCCTGTCCGTGGAGTTTGGAATTTTTACTCCACAGGGCCCGACCGAGGTGGCGCAGGGCGTGATTCCTCATCGATGAGATTTTCAAGCCAACGACTCAAACGGCCGGGACGGCCGTTCCCCGTGCGAACGAAGTAACCATGAGAACAACCAGTGAAAGTCTGAGTCCTTCCGAGACGAGAAACGGAAGAGGAGCCGAAGGCAACTGCGTCGCTGTGAAGCGGGGTGGAGAGCAGCCGGAGGCGAAACCGCAGACCCAAACGAAAGTGAAGCCGATTCGGCCAGCAACGATGGCGAGCCTGCGAGGAAAAGGCGAAGCCTGCGGCGAAAGCCGTGACCGCACCGACCGACACATCTCGTCAGAGGTCAGGAAGCGGATCGTTGAGGGTGGTTGGGCTGGGTATGTGGGGAAGTTGTCATGGTGGACCGTTGAGATCTGTGCGGGCAGGAACCCGTCGAGACGGGTCCGCGCAGAAGTCAGAGCCGCCATAGTAGCGAGGAAGCGGGGTAATTCCCGTGGAGCCAAGGGCGGCAGGAAAGTGGAAAGGCCGAGGCCATGAACCGCGAAGAACCCTCCACGGAAGTTCCCGCAAGGGATAAACAAGTGGAAGAGGACTTGTGGCAGCGCCACAAAGCCGAACGCGGAGTGTGGACAGAGCCGATGCTGATGGCCCTCGAGAGGGGGTTGCAAGGAAACAAGTGGTTCAGTCTGATCGACAAGGTTTGGTCGGATTGGACGCTTGAACTGGCCTGGGAAAAGGTGAAGTCCAACGCAGGGGCCTGCGGCGTGGACGGCATCACGATAGGACGCTTCGCCAAAGACAGCCAAAGTCGGCTGCTCGCCGTGAAGGAGCACTTAAAGCGGGGGACCTATCAACCCAAGCCGGTGAAACGGGTCTGGATCAACAAGCTCGGAAGCGCGGAAAAGCGCCCGTTGGGCATCCCGACGGTGATAGACCGCGTGGTGCAAACGGCGTTGAGGATGGTCATCGAACCGATCTTCGAAAGCCAATTCGCCGACGGGAGCAACGGATTCCGGCCCAGTCGTGGTTGTAAGGACGCATTGCGACAAGTGGAAAGACGGCTTCGAGCCGATCACTGCCATGTCGTGGATGTGGACATCAGAGGATACTTCGACACAATCCCGCACGAAGGCCTGATGGCGCAGGTGCGCGAGCGCATTGCCGACGGGCGTGTGCTGGGGTTGATCGAAGGGTTCCTCAAACAGGAAGTGATAGAACTGACGGACTGGCAGCAAGCCAAGGAAGAAGGCACGCCGCAAGGCGGAGTCATCAGCCCGCTGCTGGCCAACATCTATCTGGACCCGCTGGACAAGAAAATGGAGAGCGAGGGTTTTGCGATGGTTCGGTATGCCGACGACATTGTCGTCCTGTGCCGCAGCCGCGAGGAAGCCCAAGCAGCCATGGAAAGGATTGAAGCGTGGATGGAAGCTGCGGGGCTGACCCTGCATCCGGAGAAAACCCGAATCGTGGACATGAACGAGGCCGGAAGTCATTTCGACTTTCTGGGCTACCGGTTCAAGCGAAGCGGTCGGGGAAATTTGCTCCGGTTGGTGAGGCCCAAAAGCCTCGGCAAGCTGAAGGAAACGCTCAAGCTCAAGACACGCAAAACCAGCGGCCAGAGTCTGGAAGCCATCGTCAAGGAAGTGAACCGAACGCTGAAAGGCTGGTTCGGCTACTTCAAACACAGCCATGAGAGCGAACTCGAAGAGATCGACCAATGGCTGAGAGGACGCCTGAGAACGATCCTGCGCAAGCGCAGGGGAGACAAAGGCCGAAGCCGAGGTAACGACCATCATCGCTGGCCCAACCACTACTTCACCAGACTCGGGCTCTTCTGCCTGCTGGAAGCCCGGGAACTGGAAATCGTCAGCCTCCGTTATGGAGCAAACCACTGACTGGAGAGCCGTGTGCGAGAAATCCGCACGCACGGTTCGGAGGGGGGAGCAGGGCAAACCAATGCCCTGTTCCTACCTCTATCTTCTTGACGGCGCTGCGCGCCTGAAGTTTGGGACCGCTCGGCGAGCCGTCCCTGCCCTCGAAAACGAAGATGGCGTCGAACTCGAAAACGGCGCGGCAGCGCCCGTCGAAAACCAACTGCAGGGATGGCCTCCGTGCTGTCCCATTTTCGCGGCGCAGCCGCCCCCCATAAAAAACGGGCGGGCCGTTTCCAGCCCGCCCGCGAAAGCACCAATCGACCAAAAAATCACACAACCGCCGCAGCGACCTTCGCGGCCTTGCGGCGCTTCAGGAAGACATACCCACCGATGCCGCCGAGGAGCAGCAGCGAGGCCGCGACTTGACCTGGCTCGGGCACGGCGCTCGGCGTGGGTTCGCTGTCCCAGAATGCCATGTTGTCGATGGCTCCGGCGAAGCGGGTGAGCGTGTTGCCGCTGGACAAACGGATGCGGAGCGAACCCGTGCCATCACCGACATACGAGAAATAGGCTTGGTTGAATGTCTGCACCCCGGCCCAAGCACCCGGTGCGACATAGTTCGAGGCCAACACGCTGTTGTCATTGCGCAACAACTCGACCAGGAAGGTGTCTCCGGCCTGCGTGGCTTGATTGGGGTCCGTATAGACCGTGGGGCCGATGTCGTAGCTGACATAGTAGGCCTGCCCGGTCAGGTTGGCGGCGAAAGGGGTTTTCTGCGTCAGCACATTGTTCCCATAGATCATGATCGCATAATCGCCGGCCCCGCCGTGGACCGCTCCGCTCAACTGGATTGCATGGGTGGCGTTGAACCCACCCCTTTCCCAATCCCCGAAGACCGCATTGAAAACGAGCGGGTTCCCGGTCTGGTATTGAGTGGTCGAAATCGAGGCGCTGACGATGTCGTTGAAGCCGAAATCCAGCAGCAAGGCCGCTTGGCTTTGCGCGGTGGCGAGTAGAATGGAGATTCCGGCGAAGAGGGTTTTGGGGAATCTTTTCATCGGTGGGAGCGTAGGTTCAAATTCGGATGGAAAGTTTCAAACGGCTGGCGCAACCGCCTTCCGGCGCTTCAGGAAAACATACCCGCCGATTCCGCCGAGGAGCAGAAGGCTGGCGGCGACTTGGCCGGGCTCGGGAACGGCGCTGACTGCATCCGAACTCGTTGCCGAGACATCGTTCACAGCCAGGCCAGTGAAGGTGACTGCGGGCGTGGTCCCCGTGACCTCGCCGAAAAAGATGTCGTCGAGTGCGAAGTCGTTGCCTCCGGCGGCGGGTTGATTGTTCATCAAACGAACAAGCACATTCGTGCTCGAGGCAAATGTGCCATCGAGGTAGGTGTTGACCCATGCAGGATCGCTTGATTTGACTGCAGTGGTGCCCAGCGACTGCCAATTCGTTCCGGAATCAAGGCTGATCTGAAACCTCATACTCGCCAGCGCCTCGCCGGGACCGCCATTTAGTCCAAATGTGCTCGTCCATGCCTGAAATCTGTAAGTCAATCCACCCGTGACTGATATGGTATTTGCGAGTTGCCAAACTGCCTTGGTGGTGTCGGAAGCTCCATTAACAACCATCATCAACCCGGAGCCAGTCGTGTGGTCTCCGAAGCCCGAGGTCGGCACCCTTCCACCGAAAACCGCCGTTTGCGAACCGTTGGGAAAATACGGATTGCCGTAAGGTGAACCTGAGGGGTTATTGGCGATCGCGTAAACGCCCTCGGAGGTGAGGTTCCAAAAATCTCGGATGTTCACATAATCGCTTACAAACCCGTTCACCGCCCCATTGTTCGAAGGGTGATAAACATTACTGGTTTCAAAGTCGCCGTTTGGCACAAGGTTGGTGCCGTAAATGATGGTGGCACTCGCAAAACGAACTCCCGAGAGAGCCAGCGCTATGCCGAAAAGCATGGTGGTTTTTTTCATTCGTAGAAATTTCTGAGGGGGTTTGCGGAATTTTCGCAGCACGAAAACGAGGCGTTATCTTTAGTTGCGCCTTTGGATTTGAGCAATGGGATTTTCAGAATTTGTGTGAGGTAAAAAGGTCAGCCCGCGACCACAGTGTGGCTTGCCGCCTTCCGGCGCTTCACCCACACATACGCGCCGATTCCGCTGAGGAGCAGAAGGCTGGCGGCGACTTGGCCGGGCTCGGGAACGGCCGAGGCAAATGTGGATTGCTGAATGAGCGCGCCTGTGGAGCCACCGTAGTCCCAGAGGACCATGTAGGCGGTGTTCGTGCCGGCGTTCATAAATGCGTTTCCGGTGAAGGTGGTCAAGTAACCGAAACCGCCGGCCCGGGTTCCGATCTGGGTGCCTCCCGTGATGGTCGGGCGGTTCGAATCGCCGAGGTAGTTCGTGATGCTTCCGTTGATGTAGAAGTCCAACTCGTTGTCGCCGGCTCCTTGGAAGTTGAAAGTGTAAATCCCCGCGGAATCGACATTGAATTCCTGCGCCACGATCCAATTGTAATTGCCGCCAATCAAAGAGGCATCGGTGTTGTGCGGCGCGATCCAGTAGTTGGTGATGCTGTTGAAGGTCACGCCGTTTTGGGGATTGCCCCCTCCGATGAAGACACCCGGTGCCGAGGGAATGATGTAAGAGTCGTAGGGTGTGGATTGAGAATCGGGCGGGGTAAAGCTGCCGGGCACGGCCACGATCTTCCAGTTGGAATCCCGACTGTTGGGGCTGCCGCCCTGTCCGGTGCCGTAGATAATCGCTGCATTGGCGAGAGGAGCAATGGCCATCGCGGCCAGAAGTCCGAGGAGGAGTTTGGTTTTGATCATTTGTGGGAAAGGTTTTCCGGACATGTGCCGAAGAATATTGCTTGCATTGTCAGGATCGAGATGAGCGCGCAATGGTTTTTTTCGAAAACGGGAATGAATCGGCCAAATAAGGAGTGAATCGACCAAAAGGCCGCTGCGAGGCCGATGGCTGCCCGGTGAAGTAGGATTCGCACTTCACGGGCGAACGATGGCGGAGAACGGATGGCGGAGAAGTCGAATACTAAAACGGCGCGGCAGCGCCCATCGAAACCCGACTGGAGGGATGACCGCCGTGTCGTCCCACTCCCGCAGCGAAGCCGCCCCCATAAACAAAACGGGCGGGCCGTTTCCAGCCCGCCCGCGAAATCACCAATCGATCAAAAAATCACGCAGCCGCCGCAGCGAACCACTCACAAACGCAAACTTGAGATCCGGGCGGCACCTTCGCGGATGATCGGCAGGACCATTTGCGCTCCCGGACAATCTTCGAGAAAGAGGGATTCCGCAGTATCAAGGATGCGGGCGCACACGGCCATGGTCCGCTGCCGCGCGGGAGCTCGGCCGATCCCGGCCTGTTCGTAAAAAGCCTGCCAGTTTTTTGCGCCAAGTTTTTCGGGATTCCGCTCTCCGCCGATTTTCATGGCCATCTTGCGTGACAAGAAGGGATAGGCGCGGGTTGTGTTTGTGGGGTCAGGAATTAATTCTTGACTTGAGCTCATTCCCGAACCCTCGGGGGAGATGATAAGTCGAGCTTTCAGCTCCGGTGTTTTGGTTGATGGATGCCATAGGGTGTTATACCAATATCTCCAAGAGTGTGAATTCTCGAAGGCCCGCATGGAGGTCAGGCTTCTCGCCTGACAACGAACGACTTCCGCCCCGCTGGCGGTGTCTCCGGCTCGTAGAGCCTACGGATCGGAGAGACGCCCGCACGACATTCCAGAAGGCCAAAAGCGATCGGATTTTGGTGTTACTCTGGGCTGGTGTTTGAGGTTTGAGAAGTCAAGAATTAATTCCTGACCCCTAAAGCTACCCGCTGCCCGATTACTGGAGAAATTCCGTAGCGGAATCCTTCGCAAAATCGAATCCGGTCTCGCCTCCGAAGGGTTCGAGTTCCGCCGCCGCAGACCCGGCCTCCGAATCCAGCACGGCCAACGGGTCATCCACCTCTGGATCGACTTCTACATGGGCGAGCGCTGGTGGAAAATCATGGTCGGCCACGGCTCCGACGAACCCGCCTTCACCTACTCGATGGAGAAGTTCGGCGAGTTCAACCTCGCCGCCGAGGAAATCGACCATTCCACCGGCGTCCACATCGCCCTCGAAAGCCTTTCCATTCACCTCTGGGGGCTTGCCGTAACAGGCTACTTGCCGATCTTCCCCATCCTCCATTCCGCAAGGCGGCGCCAGTCCCGTTTGAGGATTCCGGTTGGCGAGCCAAATTCGTCCTTCTCTTTGAAATCCCTTTTCGGGATGTTCTGTGATCATCGTCGCTCCTCCCCATGGAAACCTCCCTGAAAATATTTTCACTCCTCGCCGGCCTTTTTCTTTTTTGGACGGCCGCCTCCGCGGTGGTGAGCACGATGCTCGTTCCGCGGTCCGCGAGACAATGGTTGTCCAGATGGGTGGCGAATGTTCTTCATTGGATTTTCGCCAGCATCGCCGGGAGCATCCGGTCCTATGAAAAAGTCGACCGGTTGCTCGCGGTGCAGAGCCCGATCGCGGTTTTGTTTTTTCTCGGGGCCTTCCTCCTGGTCTTCATGGCGGCCTTCGGGCTCATCTTCCACGGACTTGGAACAGGCTCGCCGCTGAAGGCGTTTTTCGAGTCCGGCTCCGGCTTGAGCACGCTCGGAATCCTTGATGTTTCCAAGCCCTGGCATGTGGTGGTGATGGTCGTTTCGGCATTCACAGGCACGATTGTCGTTGCGATTTTCATCGGATTTCTCATGACGCTCTATGCTGCTTACTCGGCTCGCGAGGCCGTGATGGGAAAAATCGCCCTGGCAATCGGCGAGCCGCCCTGGGGGCCGGAATTGCTCGTCCGCCTCCAGCGTCTCGGCACCGCGATCGAGGATGCGGACATCCCCGGTTGGCTCGATTGGCTCTGCACTTTGCGCGTGAACCAATACATCTACCCCCTTCTCAATCATTTCAGATCCCCATTCCCGCACAGGCATTGGGTTGTCACTCTTCTTGCCTTGTGCGACGCGGCGGCCATCCGCCTCGCGAATTCCAAGGAGTCGCGCAATCTCCACCTCGTCCGCCTGATCGCCGAGGCATCGGAAACATTCCACCTTCTCCGGGACAGCGAACTCGGCCGCACCCATCGGCAAGCCTCCGCGGGGTCCATCACCTCGTGGCGTCTCGAGCGCTCCATCCTCGAAGGAATTCCCGCCTCCGAAACCCCGCAGGACCCTGGAATCACCCGCCACGATTGGGGCTGGGCCATGGATTTTCTTTCTGCCAACGGCGTGACGACAAATCCCGACCGCGAGGCCTCGTGGGGGATTTTTTGCGCCCTCCGATCTCTCTACGCCGCCCCGGCCTGCTTCCTCGCCGAATACCTGCATGCCGTCCCCGCCCCATGGACTCGTTCCTCGCACAAGGAGCCGCCGCGTTTCAAAACCATCCTCCCCCAACTCGCCGCCGAACGCGCCCGGTCCGTTCCGATGCGCGGGTGAAAGGATTTGAAGCTCGCGAAAATTCGGCCCCCGTTCAATGATCGCCCCATGATTCCCCAATTCAACGACCATGCGGCGAACGAGAGGACCTATCTGGCCTGGCTGCGCACGGGCATTTCCATCATCGCGTTCGGCTTCGTGCTCGAGAGGTTCAGCCTGTTTTTGGATACCGTGGCGGAGACGCTCGGCGGGAAGCATGGATCGGCGATTTCGCACGGCGGACGCGAGGCCGGGATGGTGATGGTGGTGGCGGGTCTTGTGGCCCTGGGGATCGCCACTTGGAGATTCGCGGTGAATGCGAAGCGCATCGCCAGCAAGGAGACTTTCGCATACAGCCCGGCGACCGCACTGGCCTTGGGCGGCATCGTGATTCTGCTGGGCTCGGCGATTTTGTTTCTGGTCTGGCGATTGATGGCCGCGATGTGACGGTCCTGTAATGCAAAAGGGTCAGGAATTAATTCTTGACTTAATTTCCAGATCTCTGTGCAGCGGGGCTTTTCCAATCACCGCCAAATTCGAACTTCAAATTCCCTTGAATCCCCTTAAGCGCTTCGGCCGGGAGTCAAGAATTAATTCCCGACCCCTAACCCGCACATTATGAAATTGATTAACATACATATTCCCAAAACAGCAGGAACTTCATTTAGAAAGTCTTTAGAACAAAATTATCAAAACCTGTCTTATGACTATGGACATAAAATAGGTAGAGAGACAGATGAGTTAATATCAGAGTTTGATGATTTCAATAGAAATTTAATTTTAGAGAAATACAAATCTATAGACTGTATATCAGGTCATATTCTTCCAATAAAATATAAAAAACTTCATGACTTAGATTGGAAGTTTATAACTTAGTTAAAAGAACCATCTCAGAGGTTATACTCACATTACTTACACTTAATTAGAGATTGTGAAAAAAATGACTTTGGTAAATATTTAGTTGATAATAAAATATTATTTGAGGATTTTGTCTTTCTACCAAAAGTTAGAAATTTCTATCAAAGATTTTTTTATAACTTCCCTACAGAACATTATTTTTTTATAGGTATAGTAGAGAGATATAAAGAAGACTTATTAAAACTATCAGACTTATTAAGTATGAATTTTATTGAATATAATGAAAACCGAAACGGTGAAAAATCAAATAACATTTATGATATAGAGTCAAATCTTCTAGATAAGATAAAAAAGTATCATAGCGATGATTATAGTCTATACTACAAAATTTTAAATAAAATATAATTATAAATCACAAATGCAAATTCATTTTCATTCATATACAAAAGACAGCGGGAACTTCTATTACCAGCTCACTTTATAATTTACCAGAAACTAATAATTTATATCATTCACATTCTATGATTAATTTATTATCTGATGATGAATGGCAAATTAGGGGTCAGGAATTAATTCTTGACTTGAGCTCATTCCCGAACCGGCAGGGGAGATGATAAGTCGAGCTTTCAGCTCCGGTGTTTTGGTCGATGGATGGCCTGGGGTGTTATACCAATGTCTCCAAGAGTGTGAATTCTCGAAGGCCCGCATGGATGTCAGGCTTCTCGCCTGACACCGAACGACTTCCGCCTCGCAGGCCTCCGGCTTGGAGCCTACGCCTCGGAAAGCGAGACGCCCGCGCGACATTACAGAAGGCCAAAAGCGATCGGATTATAGTGTTACTCCGGGCTGGTGTTTGAGTTTTGAGAAGTCAAGAATTAATTCCTGACCCCTCAAACGACGAACAAAATCCAAAACCGCACTGCTGAGAGGTTCTTTGACCACCAGCTTCAAAACCAAACCGGTGTCGAAGTAGCAGGGAATCATCGGGTCCCACGCAGTTCGTCGAGAATCGAATCCAACGAAGTCCCGGGCGCATAGCCGTCCCCCCAAGCGGCCTTCCATTTGGCTGGAAGGCCAGACCAATCAGGCACACTTTGAACAGGGTTAGGGGTCAGGAATTGATTCTTGACTTTTGCTCGTTCCAAATTGGTAGGGTCGGCTCGCCGTAGCGGACCCAAACTTCAGGCGCGAAGCGCCGTCTCGGGGACGGGCGTCGTAGGATTTCGGAAGTCGTTTTGGCAGCGGCGCGCTTGCAAGACAGGGGCGGCTTCGCCGCGATAATGGGACGGCTCGGCGATCCATCCCTACCCTCTCTTTTCGATAGGCGCTGCCGCGCCGTTCGCGCGTTCGGCGCCCCCGTCGTTCCAAATTGGTAGGGTCGGCTCGCCGTAGCGGACCCAAGCTTCAGGCGCGAAGCGCCGTCTCGGGGATGGGCGTCGTAGGATTTCGGAAGTCGTTTTGGCAGCGGAGTGCTTGCAAGACGGGGGCGGCTTCGCCGCGATAATGGGACGGCTCGGCAATCCATCCCTACCCTCTCTTTTCGATGGGCGCTGCCGCGCCGAGTGCGCGTTCGGCGCCCCCCCGTCGTTCCAAATTGGTAGGGTCGGCTCGCCGTAGCGGACCCAAGCTTCAGGCGCGAAGCGCCGTCTCGAGGATGGGCGTCGTAGGATTTCGGGAGGCCAAAAGCGATCAGATTTTGGTATTTCTCCGGGCTGGTGTTTGAGGCTTTAAAAGTCAAGAATTAATTCCTGACCCCTTAAGCGTTTTTTCCTCAAATGGACACATCGCCGAGGTAGTTGCCGAGGCTCAAGGTGCGCGCCTCGGAGTTCGCGCGGCGGAGGAGTTGGAGGGTGGAGCGGATGCGGGCGGAAATGCCCATGAGGGGAATGCTGGTCTCGGGGGAGGTTTGGGTGGCGAGGATTTGGTGGCGGAGCCAGTCCATCCACGCGTCCCAGTCGCGGAGGGCGGAGTCGATTTCGGCGGTGAGGTCGGCGGGTTTGCGGGCGGCGGCAAAGGAGTCGGCGATTTCGGTGAGGCCGTGGCGGAAGGTTTCCCTGGCCCGCGCGATCGAGGCGTTGCCTTTTTCCAAAAACCCGGGCGGGAGGATCGGGTGGAGCCGGCCGAGTGAGAGCGAAAATTCCCCTGCCATTTCTTGGATGGTGAGAATGAACTCCTCGAGACGCTGGGACTCGTCGGGCGGGCAAGTCGGGCCGCGCATGGCAAGGATGGCGAGTCGGGCCTTGGCGGGGAAGAGGGTGGTCTCGATACGCCTCCAGAGCGGAAGATTCCCCATGCCGTCGTGCAGCGCCGCCTGCATGGATTCGAGATATTTTTTCACACCGAGGCGGAGGTTTTTTTGGGGGAGCACGGGCCACATGAGGCGCTGGGCGAGACAGGCGATGATCGGGCCGTTTACCATTCCGAAAAAAAAGCCGACGATCGCTTCGAACGACACGGGTTCCTGGGCATTGAGCGACACCACGCAGGCGAGCAGCATGAAGGAATACATGAGGGGAACGGTGACGCCGCCGGCTCGGTGGAACCAATATCCGAACAAAAACGCCCAGGTGACTATGACGGTGTTTTGCACGGCGTAACTCGCGAGCAAAGGTGTGGCCAGGATCATGACGAGCGAGGTGAGGACCATCACGAGAGTGAAAAAAATCAATTGCCGGAATGCCGGTCGGTCGCCCGATTCGTCGGGGCTGAGGGCGTTCATCGCGGTGAAGGCGTAAATGCTGAGCATCATCATCGAGCTGCCGGGAGGGTTGAGCCAGTCTTCGATAATCAATCCGGCGACGACGGCGGCCCCTGCGCGGATGCCGCGCTGAATCCAAGGCGCGGTGGGCCAGGCGGGGGCGAGGGCCAGGCGTTCCGAGAGCGGGTAGGTTTTTGAAGGCGCGTTGTTGAGGGCGTCGAACTCTTTCACGAGATCGCACAATTCGCGGAGCACGAGCAGGTGGCCGGACATCACGCCGAAGTCCGAGGGCGCGAGTTTTTGAATCTCGGGGTCGGCACGAAACTCGAGAAGCAAGGCATCGAGGGAGGACCAATTTTCGGCGACGCGCGAACTCCATTCGGCAGGCAGTGGGACGCCATCCTCGAGGGCGAGAAAACCCTCGCGAAGCAACTGGCCGATCTCCTCGACATGGCCCTTGAGACGGCTCCGGATCGGCTCCTGCACTGGCTCGGGACGGGCGAACGACCGGATGAGTGCCGCTGCTTGGGCGATGAGGTCCACTTTCTGCGCGTGTCGGCCGATGTCTTGCCGGAAGGATTTGCTCTCCATGGCGCCGAAGCGCATGAGCACGCGCATCTGCGTGGATTTGCTCGGGAAGTCCCGCAAGATTCCGGCGACTTCGGTTTTTTCCTCCGAGAAATGCCGGATGCCGAGGGCCAGGGCATCGGCCAGTTCATCGATCGAGCTGCGGATCAATCCGGCGAATCGGTCGTTTGCAAAGCGAGGAAAGATGAGCACCTGCACGACCATGCACACAACCACGCCGAGGCCCACCTCCTCCACGCGCAAGAGTGCATAGCTCCAGGCGGTCGAGGGGTCGCTCAAGCTGTCAGAAGCCACGACCACATACGTCATGCCCACGAGGAAAAAGGCATACGGCGCGCGGGATTGGCCGAACATCGCGATGGAGAAAGCCACTACCAAAAAGGTAAGCGGCAGGTAGAGGAACGGAGATTGCTGGAGCGAGGAGGTCGCGAGATACCCGAGTGCGCCTCCGACTATTGTTCCGACCAACCGGAAGACGGCTTTTTCTTGAACAGCCCCGACGAAGCGCGCCATCGAGACCATCAGCACGGTGAAGACCGCCCAAGCGGGATACTCGAGACGCAGGACGAGCGCGAAAAACAACGCAGCGACGACGGACACCGCCATTTGGATGCCATGAGCCACCCCTTCGCTGTCCACGGCTTCGAGCTGACGAGCCAAACCAAATCGCCGCAAGGTCGCTTCCACGCCCCGGAGGCTAGATGCGGCGAGGTCTTGCGTCCACGGCAAAAGCGTGAAAGAAAATCCCCCCAGTGTTCGCTTTTTTCCAAAACGCCGAGATCGCCCTTGGCGAATTTCTCCTCCCGTGGGGGATGGTCATCAGCGCGCTTGGTTTCCTTGCCGCGTGGCTTGCGACCATTGTTCTGGAGCGTTTCGGGCTCACTCGGTATCTCTGGAACATGCCCCTGTTTTTCATCGCCCTCTCCGTGCTGCTCGGCTCGCTGCTTGGTCTAGTCCTCGCCCCATGAAACCTGCCAGAACCGCCTATGTCCTCACGGGAATCGTCATCCTCCTCGCGGCGGTGGCCGCGCTGGGGATGTATCAGCGCTACACCACGAAACCCTGGACGCGCGACGGCCAAGTGCGTGCAAACATCGTGGGCATCGCGAGCCGCGTGGAGGGACCGATCATCCAGATTCCGATCCGCGACAACCAACCGGTGAAAAAAGGCGACCTGCTCTTCGAGGTCGATCCCTCGACCTACCAAGCCACGGTCGATCAATGCACCGCAAAGCTTCAGCAAACCCAGGCCGCCGAAATCCAAGCCCAGCAGGAGCTCCAGCGCCAGACCCAGCTCTACCAAACAAAGGTCAACGACCTCCGCGACCTGCAAAACGCACAGGACTCACGCGCCGCCGCCGCAGCAGATGTCGCAGCCGCCGCAGCCGCGCTCGAATACGCCAAGCTGAATCTCAGCTACACAAAAATTTTCGCCCCGGTCGATGGCTACCTCACGAACATGAACACCTCGCCCGGCACCTATGTCTACGCCGGCGAGCAACTCCTCGCGCTCGTCGATTCGTCCTCCTTCTGGATCGCCGCGTATTTCAAGGAGACCCAACTCCACCATGTGAAAGAGGGAGGAAAAACCAAGCTCACCTTCATCGGCCGGGAAGACCAACCGTTCGAAGGCGTGATCGAGAGCGTGGCTTGGGGCATTTTCGAAACGAACGGCTCCACCGTTCAGCTTCTGCCCCAAGTCGGCCAGACCGTTGACTGGGTGCGCCTGCCCAACCGCTTCCCCGTCCGTATCCGCGTGACCAGCCAATCGCCGATTCCGCTGCGCATCGGCCAGACCATTTCCATTTCCACAACCGGCGAGTGATTTCGGTGCCCGCTTGCGCGCTTCCAAGCGAACCTGCGCTGCAAGTGATGGAACGACTGAAGGCGGCCGTGGCGGCGGGCATCGTGCCCGACGATTTCGACCAGTCAAAAAACTCCCTCTCCATCGCCAACCCAATCCCCTTCCTCTGGCTGGCCTTTTTCTGGGGCGGCCACTCGTTCCTCTCCACGGAACCCAAACACTTCGCCGATACGGTCAACGCGTTTCTCCAATAGGCGACCATCTGGACAGGTGAGGCTCGCACCCGCCTCGCGCTCCATCTCGCGCTTGCCTCAGCAGGGCGCGAGATTTAGGCATTATTTTATGTCCCACAAAACATCCTTCCGCACCACCCAACCCCAGATCTCGAACGACTGCGGCGTCAAGACTGCCATCAACAAATCGAATTTCCCGATCCTCCGCGGCCTCGCCATCTACCGCCTCACGCTCAATCCCGGCTGCTTCCGCGAACCGCATTGGCACTCGAACGCCGACGAACTCAGCTACTGCCTCAAGGGAAAAACCCTCGTCACCATTTTCTCCAGCGGCAACCAGCATTCGCAGTTCACCGTCTCCGAAGGGGAAATGTTTTTAGCGCCCAGCGGCTCGCTCCATGCGATCGAAAATATCGACGACGGGACCGCCGAGTTCCTCATCACCTTCTCGAATGAAATGCCCGAGGATTTCGGCATCTCCGGATTCGCCGGCTGCCTCGATCCGACAGTCCTGGCAAACACCTGGAACCTCCCCGTGGCAGACATCTCCGGCGTCACCCGCTCGCCGATCGATATTCAAATCGGCCGCTCGCGCGCAGCGACCGTCGTCACCGAGCAAGCCTCGTATCCGAATGCCCTCAAGTTTGCCATCGAGTCGCACCCGCCTTTGATTTCTGCACCGGTCGGCTCGGCCATTGTGGCGCGCCGCGACACCTGGCCCGCCCTCAAACACCAGGCCATGTATTCGCTCCGCGTCCAAGGCATCGGCATGCGCGAGCCGCACTGGCATCCGGAAACATCCGAGATGGGCTTCGTCCACACCGGCCGCGCCCGCATGACCGTTCAGAGCCCCGGCGGCTCCGCCGAGACCTACGAACTCGAGCCCGGCGATGTGTATTTCATTCCGCGCGCTTACCCGCACCACATCGAAAATCTCACCGACAGCGAATTGCGCTTCCTCATTTTCTTCGACACCCCCGATGTGCAAGACATCGGATTCACAGGGGCGATTCCCGCCTTCGGCGAAAACATCACGGGTCCTGCGCTTGGGCTCACCGCCGAACAGACCGCGCGCATTCCCAAGCTGCCCTCCGATTCTCTGATCGTCGGCAAGGTCAACCCGGTTGCCACATAACTGGCGGAATCCCTCACCACCCGCCGCGCGCCTGTTTACGCAAAGCAAGGCCTCGCCTATGGCTAAAGCGATGAACTCCGCTCGGCCAAACTTTACGAGGCGACGCTGGAAATTTCCTACAGCATCCAAGTCCCCCCCGACCTCTCGCTCCAACCCGGCGCGCAAGTATTGATCAACCCCGGAGGCAGCCCCAACACTCCCAGCGCCCTCGCCCTCGGCCTCAATGCCGTAGTGAGCTTCTAACCTCAGCCACCCAGTCGCTCACATCGGCTCGTTCCGGTTTTTCACCAGTCACTCATCGCCAATGGCAAACCCTCGCAGAACGAGATATCGCAAACCTCCGGCCCGCCCGTGGCCCGGCATTGACACAAACTCAACGCGCAACGCCTTCAGGAAGTCCAAAGCCGGTTCGACCCGGAATGGGAAGTTTCAGCCCCCGGATGGCTGAAAACCGGAAGATGCCCGTTGAAATACCAAACCACGGAGTCCCTTTCCTGAAAGGCAAGTTCAGTGGTGATCGGCGTGCTGCTGGCGGGAAAAATCGGGAGCTGGATTTGCGGCATACCGAACGATCACCACACGAGAGGAAGTCCTTCAACCCGGTTCATTGAGGTTCCTCGACAGCGGTCCATGCCGCCCGGAGGTCAGGATGTCTGAGCTTAGCGATGATTGGAAAAGCCCCCGTCGCACGGTGACCTAACAATTGTGTCAACAATTAATTGCTGACACCTTTCTCGGTGACTGAGGTTTCCGATGATGACCAGCATGACCCTCCTGATGCAGGGGCAAACCAGTCCGTGCACCGTGCTCGCCGGGCGGCTGTGAGAAAAATCAGAAAGTGGCTCACGGCGGCACAGCGTCCACAGCGCGGAATTAACCCAAGTTTCTCAATCACCTCCGGAAAATAGCCGGGAATTGTCTTTTTTTCGAATTGTTACTTTTATAAACCGCTGATAATCAACGCATTTGTTTTTTAGCCTCATTTGTAGTGCCTAGAAATATAATGTTTTTCTTGACTTTGCTTCTTTTCTTCGTTACTCATTGCGCTCATCTATTTTAGGACTAAATCCATAAAGGGCTCTCAGCTCGTTCAACTCGTTCAATCCTATCGTAATATCGATGGTTTGCCTCGTCAGCGCGTCATCGTTTCCCTCGGCGATGCCAAACTCCCAGAGGCCGAAAAATCTCTCATCGCCAGCGCGGTCGAGCGCCGCATCTATGGCGGGGGCGATTTTTTTGACTCCTCGCTTTCCCCGGAAGCATCCTCGTGGGCGGATCGCATCGTTCAGCTCGCCGGCCGCTCTCACGCCGCCAAGTCCGTTCCCCAAACCACTGTGGATGGCGTTATTCTCGACTCCATCGAGACGACCGATGTCGTGGAACTCGGTCCCGAACTCGTCGCCCTCAAAGCCTGGGAGGAGCTGCGTTTCACTCCCATGCTCGAAGCCCTCGGCATGAACCCCAGCGCCATTTCCACAGCCCAGCTCATGGTTTCTAACCGCCTCATCGAGCCTCTGAGCGAATGGGCTCTCATCGATTGGTCCCACCGCACCGCTCTTCCCGAACTCCTCGACATCCGACTCACCAAAAGCGCCAAGGACCGCCTCTACCGCACCAGCGACGATCTCATGGCCCTTCGCAAGGACATCGAGTCCACGCTGCGCCAGCGCGAGCGGGACCTGTTTTCTCTCAGCCGCAGTGTCATTCTCTACGATGTCACCAACAGCCATTTCGAGGGCTTCTGCAAATCCAACCCCAAGGCCAAACACGGAAAAAACAAGCAGCACCGCAACGACTGCCGTCAAGTCGCCGTCGGCATCGCCTTTGACGAACACGGATTTCCGCTCGCCCACGAAACCTTCGAAGGCAACATGGCCGACACAAAAACACTGCCCCTCATTCTCGATCGCCTCGCCCGCCACGAGGACGGTCTCAAGCCCGTGGTCATCCTCGACGCCGGATTCGCCTCGCGCGCCAACCTCGCCCTGCTCAAGGAACGCGGCTATTCTTACATCG
>Ga0247843_1002455_pt1 | contig 33599 bp, 3 predicted proteins | sample LaCruzMarch2017__FD_192420 | JGI IMG/M metagenome (GOLD analysis project Ga0247843, IMG submission 192420) | Freshwater microbial communities from meromictic Lake La Cruz, Castile-La Mancha, Spain - LaCruzMarch2017_8m | ecosystem: Environmental > Aquatic > Freshwater > Lake | place: Spain... | reverse complement strand
GAACTAGCAATTCCCTAATAGTTTATTTTTAATTATTAGACCACCCAAAATTTACATGGACTGCTGTATCCAACCTTGAAAATAAAGATTCTAAAACCGGCGTTTTAAATCTTCAAGGGTGTAAAGAAATATACCTTTTAATAAAAATAATGATGGTAAATGTTCTTATTGTAAAGAATGTTCCAATAAAAAGCAGAAAGAATCAAAGGCAAAAAAAGGATCAAGACCTAAATATGAACCATCTCTTGATATTACAGAAAAGTGTTGTTTAATGTGTGATGACACAAAACCAGTTAGTGAATTTTGGAAATGCAAGAGGGAAAAAGATGGATACAATCCTCATTGCGTAGATTGTGCTAAAAAAATGAAAAAACCTCAAAATAATAAAACAGTTGTATAAATAAAAATGTGTTATTCATTCAAAACAAGTCTTATTTCTTATATTCTAGGAATATCATCTGCGATATTTGCCATACTAACAAATCAAATAGTATTAGGTGTTTTTATATTGACTTATTCACAAATTCAATTTGCAGAGATGCTTATATGGCACGGAATTGATGCAAATAATGATAATATGAATAGACTTGGAACATCATATGGAAAATATATACTGGCAACTCATAATATTGCAATTGGACTTGGAATTTTATTGTATATCTCTTTTGTAAAAAAGGAAGAATTGAAAATAGATGATTTCTGGCCATTAATAGCCGGAATTGCATTTTTCATTTGCGTTCTTATTTTCTACAGTAAATCAAATAAATTGGAAAAAGATCTAACTTATCAACTCAACAGAAATTGTGAAGATGTAAATAAATGTCAAAATATGAATAATAGATTAAATTGGCCTTGGTCATATAATTGGTATTACATTTCATTTGCAATGAGTATTATTATAGTTTTATTATACATAAAACCCGTTGAATCATGTATTTTATTGTTATCAGTATTTATAGGAACTTTCTTGTTATTTAATTTGATATTTGATAAACTTGTTGTAGGAAGTTTATGGTGTTTTAGCGCGGCTATTCTAGCGCCGTTATTGGTGATAGTAAATTATTTTATAATTGAAGGAAAAAATGTTAAAGATGTTTTAACTTAAAATTTTATTATTTCAAATAATAATAAAATTTAGCACCAAGTTGATTCGAATATATCACTTTGTAATTTATTGTCTTTGTCAAGTTTATAGAACATATCGGTGCAACCAGTGCAAATATATTCTTTTTTGAAAAATTTATTAAGATCAATGATATTGTTTTCTATCTTGATCAAATAATCTAAATAATCTTTGATTTTTTTTAAAAATTTTCCGAAAATTTCATCAGCTAAAGAATCATCTAAGCGTTCATCAGTTTTTCTCTCTTCGTAAACTTTTATAATTTTTTGAATAAAATCATTATCAAAATCTGTGTTGTGAATATCTTCATCTTCAAATATAAAGTCGAAATCTAAATCAAAAAATATATAATTTGATTTAATATTTTTTATATTACTTATTATTAGTTTAGTTAGAATAACCATTATTTTCTAAAGTTGCCATTTTTATAAATTAATTTTTTATAAAAATAGGATTATCGATCCTTACAATTTATTATTTATTTTTGCTATAATATAATTTGAATTAATCACGACTTGATTATTATATGAAATATTATTTGTTTTCTTTGATTCTTTCGCGGACGACTGACTTAGAACATTTGTATTAAAACCTTTGTTATATACAATTTCTTTAATAACTGGATTATAATATAACCCACCATTTGAATTATTCGTATCATATCTAACTGGATTAACGTAAAATCCTTGAGAAGTCCCTGTGAAACCTGAAGGATCTGTGTTCAAAATTATAGAATTAGATGCAATATTTCCTGTATTATATCCTATAATTACAGATGTGTTTTGTTGTGATACAACACCAGAATTAGACCCTAAAACAACAGAAAAAGTTCCCTGGTCATATTGCCCCGAACTATTACCTACTGCGATAGCATATTGATTTTGTCCTGAAAACCCTGCGTAATTACCTATAGATATTGAATTAATCGCAGCGTTATTATACCCTGCTTGACTTCCCAATGATATAGTTCCGGAAGCCTGGTTTTGATAACCCGATTGAAAACCCAGTGATATACTACTCATGTTTTGATTAGTCCACCCAGATTGATATCCGCATGATATAGAATATGATCCCTGGTTCCAAAATCCTGCTTCATTTCCTATACTTATAGAATATTGTTGTTGACCAGTAAAAGCAGCTTGATTTCCCAAACCAATTGAATTACTATTTTGATTATAACTAGAAGCGTTTGAACCAATTGCTATAGAGTTTTGTGATTGACCTGTAAATCCTGCTTGATAACCAACCGATACACTACCGCCACCATTTTGTCCATAAAATCCGGCTTGATATCCTACCGATATACTATTTGTTCCTGATTGAGAAATATAACTAGCCTGGTCACCAATTGCCACATTATATGAACCTTGATTATAAGATCCAGCAAGATTTCCTAACGATAACGAATAAGATCCTTGTCCTGAAAAACCAGCTTGATACCCAATTGCCTCCGAATAACTGCTTAATCCTGTAAAACCAGCTTGATATCCAATTAATATATTACCCATACCAATAGATTGATATCCAGCCTGTGAACCAATAGAAACAGATCCTGTGCCAATTTGATAACCTGATTGATAACCAAGTGATACAGCATAATCATCTTGAGCTATAAATCCAGATTGGTATCCAACTGCGGTAGATCCATCTCCGTTTATAAATTTCAAAGAATTATTTCTATACCCTTTAGCTTGATAACCAATTGCAATATTATTTTGACCTAATTTATCACTTGCATTAGATGAAGTGTACGAACCGGCTTGATAACCCAATGCAATAGATCCAGTTGCTTGGGTAGGACTAGCTTGATATCCAATTGCCACATCTCTTACACTATTCATCCCAGCCTGAAAACCTATTGATACACTTAGTTCATTAATCGAAGTGTCGGTGACATTTATTTTATAAGAAGCTTGGTACCCAATTGCGACATTATAATTTCCGCTATAATAATATCCAGCTTGGTATCCAATCGACACGGAATATGTTCCTTGTTGAACACCACCAGATTTATAACCAAGTTGAGTGTTTCTATACTTTGAACTATACCATGTGCCTCCGGGATTATCAGAACCAGCACTATATCCAATTGAAACTGTATTTTCTCCTTGTGTGGTGTACCCAGCGTTGTATCCAATTGACACATTATTAGTATTCGAAGAATAATATCCGGCGTTAAAACCTATTAATACATTGGCGGCTGATGAAATCCAATTTTGATTACCTGCATTTGCACCTAATGCAACTGAATTACGTTGAAGAGTACCACTTCCTGCTAGATATCCCATTGCCACACCATTACTTCTAGAAGCACCATTACCTGAGTTATATCCGACAAAAACAGTATTTAAGTCTGAATAGCTTGCTCCCGATCCACTTCCTATATTAATTGAATAACCTGATTGGAAATTTTGACCAGCAGAACTTCCTAAACTAATGGAGTGAGATCCCTGAGTGGAATTTCCTGCTAGATATCCCATTGCTATAGAATAAGAGCCCTGATTAGAATTTCCTGCTTGATAACCAACAGCTATTAAAAAATTATTTGAATAATTAACATATATTGATTCAAGCGAATTAATTGTGAATGTTGTTTTTCCTTGACCAAACCAAGATTTTCCATCTGTGCTAAATCCTAATGTATTAACATTTCCTCTTCCGGATGCTAAATATATTGCTGAATTAATAGTAATATTGTTTACATAAGAATCAAATATGGTTGAACCTAATCCAGTCCATGTTGTTAAATTCGAAGAATAAGCGATAGTATTATTACCTTCTCCACCGGCTATAAACTTATTGCCATTGGCATCCCATCGAATACCATTACCTTGAATTGAAAACATGGTAGTACCTAATCCAGTCCAAGAAGTTATATCAGTTGAATAAGCTAGAGTATTACTTGTGGCCTGTGTATATATACCATATAAACCATTCAAAGATGTAGTGAAAATTGTTGTGCCTTTTCCAATCCAATGTTTACCATCATTAGAAATAGCAAATGTATTTGTTGTTCCTGCTCCACCTGCAAACCATAAATTTTTATAATAAAAAACAGCTGTCCCATAAGTTGAGAAAACCGAAGAACCAACACCAGTCCAAATTGTTCCATTTAACGAATAAGCAGCAGTATTATAGGTTGTTCCAAGAGATCTTCCTAAGGCAACCCAAATGTTGTTGGCGTAACCAATACAATAACCATATAAATTAAAAATGGAAGAACCGAGTCCTGACCAAGTAGTACCATCAGAAGAATAAGCAATCGTATTTAAAGTTTGTCCACCAACAGCTACCCACAAATTAGTTCCATTATATTTAATACCATAACAACTAAGTGAAAATATACTAGAACCTAATCCAGTCCATTGTGTTCCGTCAGTTGAATAAACAATTGTGTTAAAACTTCCTATATTTGAAGTAATAGTAGATATGCTTAACCCATTGTCTGTTAATGTTAATCCTAAACCAGTCCACACAGTTCCGTTTAATGAATATGCATAAGAATTAACTCCTCCTGATCCAACTGCATAATAAACTCCGTCTTTATACATAAGTGAATTTACCCATGAACTAAAAACTGATGTTCCTAAACCAGTCCATTGAGTTCCATTAGAAGAATAAGCTAAATTATGATTAGATCCAAAAGTTCCACTACCACCAGCAATCCATAAATTATTACCATACACAAATGCATTACCGCTACTTGAAAATATTGTTGATCCTAAACCAGTCCATTGAGTTCCATCAGAAGAATAAGCTAAAGTATTGTTATTACCTACTCCACCTGCAACCCATAAACCTGAATTATAATAAACAACTTTGCACAGACCACCTGAAAATATGGTGTTTCCTAAACCTGTCCATTGAGTTCCATTATAAGAATAAGCTAAAGTACTTGCTCCATGACCACCAGCAACCCATAAACCTGAATAATAAAAAATACTTCTGCAATCAAATGAAAATATAGTTGTGCCTAAACCAGTCCATTGAGTACCATTTGATGAATAAGCTAAACTATTTGTTCCAGAACCACCTGAAACCCATAAATTATTATCATATTCGATAGAGAAACACAGTGTAAATATAGTTGCACCTAAACCGATCCATTGAGTTCCATTAGTACTATAAGCAAGTGTGTTTGTACCCTGTCCACCTGCAATAGTTAAATCTACTCCATTAGATTTTACAAAATAACCAGTTGTTGAAAATATTGATTTCCCTAAACCAATTCGGTCGGTTATTCCATCATATGAATATATCAATGAATTTGTATTATTACCTGTTTCAATAATGAGTGTTTTTTTTGTAAATCCTCCAGCTACAATTAAAGTATTATTGGTTTCAAAAGTATTTACTATATCCATAATTGTTGCACCTAAACCAGTCCATTGAGTTCCATTTGAAGAGTATGCCATAGTATTATTTGTTCCGATTCCACCACTTAACCATTTATTTACACTTCCTGAAACATAAATAACTGAATTACCAACAGAATCATAAATTGACGTTCCAAGACCAGTCCATTGTGTTCCATTTAAAGAATATGCTAGGGTGTTAATCGAATTTCCACCTGCAGCTAGCCACATTGTTCCGTTCGAATAAACACTGTTACCAATATTTGGAAATATACTTGTGCTGTTAGAAACTGCTGTCCATGAAAAACCGTCTATTGAATAAGATAAAGTTCTTGTACCTGATCCAGTCGAAATTAATAATGACGATTCAGAATAATGGGTGTAATTATGAATAGCCGCCGATGCACCTCCAGATGAACTAAAAATAGTTGCTCCAATACCAAACCAAGATGTTCCATTATATGAATAAGCTATTGTATTAGTTCCACTTCCCATAGCAATAAAATATTTTCCAGAACTTGAAATGGAAACTGAATTACCTGAAACGCTAAATACACTTGTTCCAATACCAACCCAATTCAAACCATCATAACTATAAGCTATTGTGTTAAGACCTCTTCCAACTGCAACAAAAACATTTGCTAAAGAACTATATGCAACGCTATTACCTACTGAAGTAAAAATTGCAGTTCCTAATCCAGTCCAAGTTGAAACATCATAAGAATATGCGAGTGTGTTAAGACCTTGTCCAGTAGCAACATAAACACCATTTCCGTAGGCAATTCCATTACCTTCGTATGAAAATGTTGAAAAACCAGCACCAGTCCAAGTCAAACCACTATCTGTTGAATATCCTAAAGTATTTGATGCTATTTGTGCAGTTTTATTAAAATTTATTTCAAAAATGCTATAACAAAATCCTCCATAAATTTGCCACATAGCAGTGCTGTTATATACAGTCCAAACGGTTCCATTTTTTGAATAAGCAACATTTCCAACTGAGAATGAATAACCTCCTGTCACCCATAAATTCAAACTTGTTACATATTTAATCGATTGAACTGAAAAAAAATTTAGTATACTTGTACCTAATCCAGTCCATTGTGATCCATTAGTTGAATAAGCAAGAGGATTTTGATTTCCACCACCAATTTCTCCTCCTGCGATCCATAGATTGTTGTAGTAGTGAACGGCAATACCTGTTGTAAAAAAAATGTTTCCTAATCCAGTCCATTGTGTTCCATTATAAGAAAAAGCTATTGTATTAGTTGAATTTCCAACTGCCACCCATCTTGAATTTCCGTAAACAATTCCATTACATGAATCGAAAATAGTGGTTCCTAAACCAATCCATTGAGTTCCATTAGAAGAATATGCTAAAGCATTTGTTCCTGATCCTCCACCTACCCATAATCCGATTCCATTGTAATAAGCAGATCGAAATGATGATGTGAAAATTGATAGGATTGGAGTCCAAGACAAGCCATTATAAGAATAAAAAAATCTATTAGTACCACTTGTTGAACCTGTCAACCATAGATTATTTTCATAATATACAAATAAACCATTTCCAAACATAGTACTTCCGAATCCAGTCCAATTTAAACAATCATAAGAATATGCAAGTCCAGCACCATCTCCGGCTGCAATGATTATATTTCCATCATATGCATAAGATCTTACCATTGAAGTAAAAGGTCCTTTTCCTAAAGATGAAAAATTAATACCATCATTAGAATATGCTATCGAACAATTATTCGAATTGTCTCCAAAACCACCTAAAATTTTAAAATTTGTATTGAATGAAGTTAAAACGTTTTTAGAACTAGAAATTGAATTAGTGTAATAATTGAAATATGTTTGTGTATTAGAAGAAACAGCTGTCCAATTAAGTCCATCAGAACTATAAGAAATTGTGGTGCTATTTGTTCCACCCGTTGCTATAAAATATATTCCTGACCAATAAACACTTTTTCCATATGTGTTAAATATAGTTACTCCTAAACCAACCCATAAAGTGCCATTAAAAGAATATGCCACTGTATTTGTTCCAGATCCCACGGCAATATAAATAGAATTATTATATGCTGCTCCATTTCCAGCGGTTGAGAATATAGTTGTTCCTAAACCAATCCATGTTGTTCCATTAGTTGAAGTAGCTATCGTATTAGTTCCTTGTCCCATTCCAATATATAGAGGATTTAAATAAAATACTCCATTGCATGTAGTCGAGAATATTGATGATCCTAAACCAGTCCATACTGTTCCTCCATTTGTGGAATATATCATTGAATTGTTATTAGTTAATGAAGAAGAACCAAGACATATATCATTCATTATTGTTGTTCCTAAACCAGTCCAAACAATGGCGTTAGATGAATAAGCAATTGTGTTATTTGTTCCATAACCAGTGGCTATAAAATAAGGACTAGACCATTGAATACCTAATCCTGTTGAAAACATTGTAGTAGCCACACCAGTCCATTGAGTTCCATTTGGGCTATATAATATCACATTTCGTCCTTGACCAACAGCAACGAATAAGCCTAAACTATTATTATGACAAACAGCATTACCAGATAGAGTAAATAATGTCGTTCCTAACCCAACCCATGTTGTTCCATCAGTTGAAAATGCTATAGAATTAACACCTTGTCCAGTTGCAACATATCTTGAATTACCATATACAATACCATTTCCTTGTAAAGAAAATATTGTATTTCCCAAACCAGTCCAATTATTTGTAATGGATATTAAATTAAATACATTATTATTAAAAGGTATTCTGGATGAATTATTTGGGGGGGAGAATGTTAAACCCAAAAGAGCTGGATTTTGTTGATTAGAATATTGAATTAAAATTGGATATGTAACATTTTCACTCATTACAAAATTACCTGCTGTATTAGAAATATTAGTATAGACAACGGCATTTCCAACTGTTGGATTACTGGTAGACGATCCAATCCATATACCACAATAACCAGATGTCGATAATACACGAAATTCCCAAGTGCCTGAATTTCCAGTTGGAGTTTGAATAAATCCTGTCCATTGCACTGAATATCTGAAAGAGCTGTCACTCTGATTATTAGTTGATAAAGGAAGAGATGACATGTCAGTTGTGATTCCTGAAAAATAAGAATTTTTTGGCGAAGCAGTTAAAAAGAAACTCGGGTCATTTGATGCAATTCCATTATATATCGTGTAATATAATCCCGTAACCAAACTACTTGAATAAGCAAGAGTGTTGTTTGCTAAAGGTGTTGTATTATCAAAAACCAAACCTCTAATTACTGTTCTACTAAGACCAAAAGTATTTGATGTATTAGTCCATTGTATCCCATTAGTTCCATAATAAATGCAATTGTTAGTTGATGAACTTCCAGTTATATAGAACATTCCCTCTATAAATGACACTGGTCCACCATAATTACCTATCAAAGTTGAACCTAAACCAGTCCATAGTATTCCGTCATAACTATAAGCAAGTGTATTAGTTCCTTGACCTGTGGCTACAAAAACATCATTTCCGAATTGAATACCTAAACCATATGTTGAAAAAACATATGATATATTTGTACCTGTCCATGTTAAACCATCGGTTGAATTATAAACAATTGTTGATCCTGATAAAGCAACATATTTACCTTTTCCATAACATACGAATCCTAATGAAGGAATTGTCGAACCTCTACCAACCCAATTTATACCATCAATTGATGTAGCCCAAGTATTTGGTCCAGTTCCAGACGCAAAAAATATTCCATTTGCAATAGATAAACATCTATCTGCTCCTGTAAGTATATTTGGAATAACTGTCCATATACTACCATCTTTACTGTAAGCTAAAGTATTTGTTCCAGTTCCAATAGCCACAAAGACACCATTTCCATATACAACATTTAAACAATAAGTAGAAAAAACTTGATTTATTGAAGGGATCCAACTAGTTCCATTATAAGAATAAGCTAAATAATTTGTTCCATTACCACCAGAAACAAAAATACCATTTCCATAACAAATTCCGTAAACATTTGATGTGAAAACCAAATCAGTAATATTTTTGAAATATTTGCCAGTAAAAGAATAAGCTAAAACTGAACTACCGCTACCACCTGCTAAATACAATGGAGAATAAGTTGAATTTGTAAATGAAATAGAATTACTCATAGCATAAATTGAATTAATATTACTTGACATTAAAGCTGACCAAACTGTTCCATTGGTTGAAATAGCCATCGAATTTAATCCGAATCCAAAAGCAATAAATGAATTATTATTGGGTAAATAAGTAACATTGTAAGCTGATATATTAAATATACTTGCACTCCCAGTAACACCTGTCCAATTACTTCCATCTATTGAATATGCAATAGTGTAAGATGTTCCTGAACCAGTGGCAAACCAAATATTATTAACGAAATTAACACCATATCCAATTGATAATATAGTAGTGCTTCCAGTAACTCCAGTCCAAATAACTCCATCCGAAGAATAAGCTATACTGTTATTAGAATCATTACCAACAGCAACAAATATTGATCCATTATTATAAATTTTATTACAGCTGTTTCCAAATATTCCAGAACCTAATCCAATCCATGTTGTGCTGTCGTTAGTGTATGCAAGAGTATTATTTGCAGCTGATGTTGTTGATGTTGAGATGACTTGAATACCTAAACATGATAAATTAAATACAGTATTCCCTAAACCTGTCCAAATAGTTCCATTTATACTATATGCTAAAGTATTATATACCGGATTACTTCCTGAACTTTGTCCCCCAGCCAGAAAAACTCCATTTCCATAGGAAACAGATAATGAAGATGTGTTGAATACTGTTGTTCCCAGACCAGTCCACTGAGTTCCATCAGAAGAATAAGCTAAAGTATTATTATTACCACCAACAGCTACCCATACACCATTTCCGTATGAAACACCTCTTCCAGTACTATTAAATATAGAGGATCCTAGACCTGTCCATTGAGTCCCATCCGAAGAGTAAGCTAAAGTATTTGTTGAACCTTGTCCAGTTGAAACCCATAGACTATTTGCATAATAAACATAATTACAACTTGTGCTAAATATAGAAGAACCTAAACCAGTCCACTGAGTTCCGTTAGAAGAATAAGCCAATGTGTTTATTGTTCCTGTACCACCTGATACCCATAAACTATTTGAGAAATAAACTGAATTTCCACTAGTATTAAAAATAGTTGATGCTAATCCAGTCCATTGAGATCCATTAGCTGAGTAAGCAATAGTATTGACAGCACCACTTCCAACGGCTACCCAAAGATTTGTTCCATTATAGAAAACTCCATATCCGTTTGTGCTAAATATAGTTGTTCCTAAAGTATTCCATTGAGTACCATTAGATGAATATGCTATAGTATTAGTTCCAGTTCCAACGGCTACCCATAAATTATTTCCATAAAATATTTGATTACCAGAAGTAGAAAATACAGTTGTTCCTAATCCAATAAAACCAATTCCGTTCAATGAATATGATATAGTATTATATCCGCTTCCAACTGTTAACCAAAAATTATTATTTTTATTTATTGAACCTCCTGCAACTATAGTCGTTCCATCTGAATTAGAACATATAGTATTACCCACATTAAATATAGTTGAACCTAGTCCTGTCCAGTTTGTAACATCAGAAGAATAAGCTATTGTATTAGTTGTTCCATTACCAACTGCGATATAAAGTTGACCAGTCAAAACAATATCATTACCGCTATAAGAAAAGATTGAAGATCCAAGACCAGCCCACAATAGTCCATTTTTACTGTAAGCAATAGTGTTTATATTGTCAAGACCAACAGAAATCCATAATGAATTGTTATTATTGATTACATTATTCGTTTGAAATTTAAAAATCGTTTTACCCAAACCAATCCATGATGTTCCATCAGTTGTATAAGCGAGTGTATTATTACCAGATCCACCAGATACCCATAAAGGATTTTGGAAAGAAAAAGTCGTTGCACTTGTAACAGATGAAAAACTTAATGAACCAAAAAATGAAGTAGAAGCTATTCCAGACCAAACTGTACCGTCAGTTGAATAACCTATATTATAACTTACACCTTGACCACAGGCTACGAAATAACTACCGGACCACGAAACTGAATTTCCAATTGTAAAAACAGTAGTTCCTAGAGCTGTCCAAGAAAATCCATTAGGGGAATATGCTATAGAATTAACAAGTCCTCTTCCAACAACAACAAATATACCTTTACTTTGACTCCAAACAATTCCATTTCCTGAATATGAAAATATTGATAATCCTAATCCATACCATGAACTTCCATCGTAAGAATAACCCATTGTGTTTTGAAGACTTTGTCCAACTGCTATGTAGACTGTTGCGCCATCGGTTGCAAATCCATTACATTGAATATTAAATAATGAAGAACCCAATCCAGTCCAAGTTGTTCCGTAAGAATTACTTGAAGAATAAGCCATTGTGTTAGTCGAATTTGTTGTAATTAGAGAATATGTGATTGCACGCCCCACTGTGAATATAGAAGAATTTCCAGAAACACTAGTCCAAGTAGAACCATTTGAAGAATAAGCCAAAGCATTAGAACCACCGGTACCGGTTGCTAAAAATAAATTATTTCCAAAACTTACATTTCTTCCTCTTATGCTAAATATTCCAGTTCCGATTCCAGTCCATGAGGTTCCATTAACACTCCATGCAATAGTATTAATTCCGTCTCCAACAGCAACATAAACACCATTACCCCATGTAACATTCCATCCAGATGACGAAAATATACCAGAACCAAGACCAACCCATTGAGTTCCATTTGATGAATAAGCTAAAGTATTCGTTCCATATCCAGTTGCAATAAATAAACCATTTCCAAAAGATACAGAGAAAGATACTTTTGTAAATATTGTTGCACCTAAACCTGACCATTGAGTTCCGTTCAAAGAATAAGCTAAAGTATTTGTTCCTTCTCCAGAGGAAACCCATAAATTAATTGCATAAACTGCATCAAAACCTGATGTTGAAAATATTGTTGCACCTAAACCAGACCATGTGGTTCCATTATTTGAAGAATATCCAATAGTATTATTAGATCCACTTCCTAAAGCGACCCATAATCCATTACCATAATGAATTCCTGTTCCGTAAAAATTAAATAAAGAAGTGGTCGAAGAAGTATTCCAAGATTTACCATCATAGGAATATTCTAATGCACTTATTGCAGGATTTTTATAATATGTTACAGAAGAATTTCCTGTTCCTATTATAATTCCATTTCCAAAAGAGAGCCCTTGTGTCATATCATCACCAGATGTGTGAAAAATTGTCGTGTTTATTCCAGTCCAGTTTATACCATTAGATGAAAAAGCTGAATTATTGTTTCCGTTACCGATAGCAACCCACTGACCTTGTAAATTTGTTATAATCGATTTTGACCCTAAACCAATTCCATGTAAATAATTTGTTCCTAAAACGGGATTCCACTGATAACCATTGTATGAATATGCTAAATTACAAGTTGTTCCTGATCCACTCGCGATCCATATTCCATTATCAAAAGATACATTAAATGCCATTATTAGAACAGACAAACTTCCATTGATACCTATCCATGACGTTCCATTTGTTGAATAAGCTAAACTATAATTTCCACAACCTCCAGCTATCCATAGATTATTAAAATATGCCACTCCACTACCTACAGAAAAAATATTAGTACTTCCCGTGACTCCGGTCCAATTAATTCCATCGATAGAATACCCAATTGTGAAAACAGGATCTTGTCCAACGGCCACAAACATATTTCCACTAGAGGCTATACCTTTTCCTTGTATTGAAAAAATATAAGAACCCAATCCTGACCAAGAATTTCCATTATCTGAAGAAAATGCTAATGTGTGAACAATTGAAGGGGTATATGTTTGAACACCAACTCCACCATATCCACCATTTCCAGAACCAAAAACTATATTTCCTAATTTAACCCAATTTATTCCATCATAAGATATTGCTTGAGTTGATGAACCGTTTCCGGTTGCGTAAAATAAATTATTTATAAATTTAACTGAATATCCAGTCGTTGTGAATGGTGAATTTAAAACACCTGACCAGATAGTTCCATTTGTTGAATAATACACAGAATATGTTGAACTAAATCCAACTGATACCCATTTATTAGATCCATAAATAACGTTATAGCAAATTCCAGATGTTCCAAAAACAGTTCCTAGTCCAGTCCATAATGTTCCATTTGTGGAATAAGCCAAGTTACTTTGACCTGGTGTTAAACTTCTTCCTCCAGCAACCCATAAATTCGATCCATTATAAGCAATGCTAAAACATGATCCTAAAACATTGTTTCCTAATCCAGTCCATGTAGTTCCATTATTTGTAGATGCAAGAGAATTAGAATTCAAAGAACCAAATCCGCTAGTTGAAATAAAACCATTGATAGTAACCGTCAACATTATTTGACTACCAGACCAACTAGCGATTGATGCTCCATTTATTACTAATACACTTGATTCTCTCACAAATTCTCCTTGAGATGTATAAGTATTATTAAATGATATAGATGACGATGATATAGAACCACTAAAAGAAACAAATCCGTCAATACCAGACAAAGTTATAGAAGTTATATACATTGAAGCAGACGGAAGTATATTAACATTAAAAGGACCATAACCTTGACCTACATTTCCGCTATATATTCCTGTCGATACAGTAGTAGAATATGTTGTTGTTGATGATTGAATAGATAATCCTAATCCAGTCCATTGAGTTCCATTGATGCTATAAGCATAATTGTTCGTACCTATACCTCTGGCTATTATTGTTCCACCATAATATATTAATGAAGTTCCGGCTGAGCTAAAAATAGTAGTTCCTACACCTGTCCACTGCGTTCCATTTGAAGAATATATAATTGTATTAAGTGATGATCCTCCAACACCAATCCACATTCCTATAGAACTAAAATATTTAACACTTTTCAATGATGAAATTATTAAAGAAACACTATTAGTCAATGGAGTCCAGTTCTGTCCATTAGATGAATAAGCAATGCTTGTTGTATTTGTTGTAGTGATTGTAGTATTATAACCACCTGCAACCCATAAATTATTTCCATATCCAACTGTCAAACCATTACCAGAAAATATTGTTGTTCCTAGACCAACCCATTGTCTTCCGTTAGAAGAATATGCAAGAGAGTTATTACCGTAACCAGCTGCAACCATCAAACTAATTCCATTATATGCGATAGAATTACATGTTGTAAAAATTGTAGATCCTAAACCAGTCCATTGAGTTCCATTAAAAGAATATGCCATACTATTAGAACTTCCTTTTCCTCCAACAATCCATAAATTTATGCTTGATATATATATAACTGTATTACCATTAGAAAAAATTGTCGTTCCGATACCAGTAAAATTCAACGAACTCGAGTTACCAACACCATTAATTGAATATGCAATACTATTAGTTCCTGAACCAACTGCAACAATTGTCAATGAATTATTAGAAGCTATATCTGAACCTGAAGTGCTAAATATTGATGTGCTTCCAGTTCCTGTCCATGTACTTACATTAGAAGAATAAGCTATTGTGCTTGTTCCAGCGCCAACTGATATTAAATAGTGAGGATATCCACCTGCAACGGCTATAGTATTATTTGTTTCTAAAGACATTCCTGTTAAGAAAATAGTTTTTCCTAATCCTGTCCAAATAGTTCCATTTGATGAATAAGCTAATGAGTTTGAACCATCACCTATTCCTAACCATTGATTCACTGTTCCTGATAGATATAAAGCTGCTTGTGCATAATCAAAAATTGTTCTTCCTAAACCAGTCCATTGTGTTCCATTGAATGAATAAGCCAAAGTATTTGTTGCATAAGATCCACAAGCAACCCATATAGTTCCGTTATAAGAGATGCTATATACAGAATCACTGAATATCGAAGAACCTAATCCAATCCATGTTATTCCGTCATAAGTATAAGCCATTGTATTTTTTCCTGGACCTCCACCTGCGATACAGAATTGATAAGATGATTTACCTGTAGCCACTATCGTACTTATCCCATTGCTTACCAAACTATTTCCAGCTAATAATGCAGTTCCTAACCCAGTCCATGATGTGCCATTAGTTGAAGATGCTATAGAATTTACAGGATCGTTACCTACTGCAAAATACTTGGTTCCGTTAAAAATAACACCATTACCACTTATTGAAAAAATTGTTGTTCCTAATCCAACCCATCCTAGACCGCTATTTGTTGAATAAGCAATAGTATTTGCACCTTGACCAACGGCAACATATTTATTATTTGACGAATTTCCTGCTAATGAATAACCTGCAACGGTGAAAATATATGTTCCAAGACCGTTCCAAGTTCTTCCATCTGAAGAGTAAGCTATCGAGTTATAACCAGATCCTAAAGATAAATAAATTGGGGAATTATAAGAAGACGAAGTTGCAAACGTCGAAATATCATTTCCGTCGGTTAAAGTTGATGACAAATTTATTTGCGTCCAAGAAGTTCCCGAACCATAAGCGTAATTATTTGATCCATTACCAACTGAAATAAAATTGAATCCAGACCAAATCACACTATTTCCATAAGAACTAAAAGAATTGGATAATATACTTGTCCAAATTATTCCATTGTAACTATAAGCTGATGTGTTAGTTCCTGATCCAACAGCTACAAACATAAGACTATTATATGCTATATTTGATCCATAAGAAGTGAAAATTGTAGTTCCTAACCCAGTCCAGTTCATTCCATCATAAGAATAAGCTAAAGTATTTGTTCCTTGACCAGATCCTATATAAACACCATTTCCATAATTAATTCCATTACCTTTAACCGAGAAAATTGTTTGTCCAGCTCCGACCCATGTTGTACCATCATTTGAATAAGCAAGAGTATTCCCTTGTGATAATGAAGCAAAATTATTTCCAATATTTGAAAATAAACTATTTCCTAAACCTGTCCAAACTAAACCATTAGAACTATATGCCATAGTGTTCAATCCAGACCCAGTTGCATAAAATGAAAATCCAGTCCAACTAACTTTCGATCCACTAATAGAAAATACTGTTTTTCCCAATCCAGTCCAGTTCGTTCCATCGTATGAATAAGAAATTGTGTCTATCGAACCCTGACCAACGGCTACAAACATTGATACCAATGAACTCCATACAACACCGTTTCCACTAAATGAAAATATGGTTGTTCCCAATCCAGTCCATTGAGTAGAATTGGAAGAATAAGCTAATGTGTTAGTTCCTTGACCAGTAGCTATATATAAATTATTTCCATAACACATTCCATTTGCTTTATATGTAAATATTGTATTTCCTAATCCTGTCCATGTTGTTCCATAATTTGAAGAATATGCAAGAGTATTAGATATTGAGTAGTTATTCAGAATTGGTAAAACACAATAGCCTGAAGATGAAAATAATGTTGTTCCTATCCCAGTCCATATAGTTCCGTTCAAAGAATAAGCTACATAATTATTTGTTTGACCAGTGGCATACCATCTATTTTTACCAAATGAAACACCTGTGACTAAACTTGAAAATACAGTAGAACCTAGACCAAACCATTGAGTGCCATTTGATGAGTAAGCCAATGTATTATTTAGTGACCCGTTTCCTCCCGCGACCCATAAATTATTTCCATAAGCAATACCTCTACAAGAATAGTCAAATATTGTTTGTCCTAGACCAGTCCACTGAGTTCCGTTATAAGAATAAACTAAAGTATTTCCATTACCAGCACAACCTGAAATCCACATACCGTTTGCATATATAACAGCGAATCCAAGACCTGTGACAGTTGTTCCCAGACCAGTCCACTGAGTTCCATTATAAGAATAAGCTAAACTATTACTTGTTCCTAATCCACCGGCAACCCACACAGCATTTCCGTAATTTACACATGTTGAATAAGAAGAAAATATAGTTGACGAATTAGGTATTCCAACCCACTGTGTACCATTCGTTGAATATGCTATACAAACACCTCCTGTAACATCTCCGACACTAACCCATAATCCATTAGAAAATTTAATTCCATACACCTTATTTGGATTAAATGGTGATGATGATATGTTAGTCCAGTTAGAAAGATTATATGAATAAACTAATGTTTTACTTGAACCTGATCCACCTGCAACATATAAATTCAACGATGGACTGTAATCAATTGATTGCACACTAGTAGTTAATCCTGTGCTAATTGTTGTCCAAGAAGATCCTCCATTCTTAGATACAGCAAGACCTGATCCATCACCACTGACTAAAACAATTTCGCTTGTGAAATTATCAACAATTAAAGAACTACTTGAATTTCCAACAAAACTATGAATTGTTGTGCCTAATCCAGTCCATATATAACCATTTGAACTATATGCGACTGTATTTGTCATACCAGAACCTGATGCTATGAAATTAGAACCTGAAAATGAAACAGATTGTCCGAAAAATGTAAAAATAGTTCCGCCTAATCCAATCCAAGTTGTGCCATTATAGCTATAAGCAATTGTATTTAAACCTTTACCAACAGCAACAAATATTCCTCCATAACCAACTACTCCATTACCTGCAATTGTGAATATAGTTGAACCTAACCCAGTCCAAGTTGTTCCATCGGAAGAATATGCTAATGTGTTAAATCCTTGTCCAGATGCTACAAATAAATTATTATTCCATGTAATACCATTCGTTTTAATAGAAAATAAAGTATATCCTAATCCAATCCATGTTGTTCCGTTAGTATTTGAATAAACCAATGTATCTTTAACGGTTGGTGTCGAAGAAATTATTGTCGATTTAACAGATATTAAATCAGAAATTCCATAAGATGGAGTCCATATTGTTCCATCTGAACTATAAAATAATTTGTAATTACTACCAAACCCACTTGCTACAAAATAATTTCCGGTCCAACTCACATTAATTCCCAATACGTTAAATATAGTTGTTCCTAAACCAGTCCATTGAGTGCCATTAAATGAATAAGCGACAGTATGAGTTGCACTTTGTCCTATTGCAACAAATGTGGCCAACGATGAACTATAATCTATACTTGTTCCTGTTGTTGTAAAAATAGTTGTTCCTAATCCAATCCATGTTGTTGTGTTTGAAGAATATGCTAAAGTATTTGTCCCTTTACCAGTAGCTACGAAAATTGAATTTCCATAAACAATTTCATATCCACTGATGCTGAAAATAGATGAACCTATTCCAGACCAAGTAGTTCCGCTATCTGTGGAATAAGCAAGAGTATTATTTAAAGTATTAGTTGATGTTCCTCTTACTGGAGCTAATCCAAAGCAATAATCAGCCGGGAATATAGTAAAAGAAGTCCATATGCTTCCACTTGTCGAATAAGCGACTCCACTTGTTCCTCCAAAGTAAAAAAGTGAACTAGTTGGGTCGTAAGTAACACTTCTTCCTTCTGAAAGAGTTTCTCCTGCACCAGTCCATTGAGTGCCATTTGATGAATATGCAACTTTATACCCTCCATTACCTACAGCAACCCACAAACCATTACCAAATACTACATCATAAACTTGTGAGCTAATAACTCCATTTCCTAATCCAGTCCATTGAATTCCATTAGTACTGTAAGCAATTGTATTTAATGTTGGGATACCAGAAGAGTAACCAACTGCAACCCATATATTTCCATAAAAAATAGAATTTGTAATAACATTAAAAATTGAAGAACCCAGACCTGTCCATTGTGTTCCATTAGTACTGTAAGCCATTGAATCAATGAAAGTGCTGTTTGCTGATCCTCCTGATAGCCATATACCATTACCATAATGAACAGACTTTGCGAAATTTAAATATAAACTCTTTCCTAAACCAGTCCATTGTGTTCCATTAGTAGAATATGCCAAAGTGTTTAGTTGATTTCCGCCATAATCTCCTCCGGCTGCTAACCATAAACCATTGAAATAATGAATTCTGAAACAATTAATAAAAATAGATGTTCCAATTCCAGTCCAGATTGTTGGATTATTATATGAATATGCAATAGAATTTGTTCCTCTACCACAAGCCACAGTTATATTATTTACAGGATCAGAAAATGAATTCCAAGCGTCAGATGAAAAAATAGTCTTACCTAAACCAGTCCATTGAGTTTTTCCAGTTGTTGAATAGTACATTGTGTGTAATCCTGTATTACCTCCGAAAGCTAATAGATAAGGTATGTTGTTATAAGTATTTTCAGAATTTGAATAAAATCCGTTGATTGAAGAACTAAAAATATTATTTACATTATAGTTTGTCCATACAATTCCATTAGAACTATAAGAATATACAACATTCCCATAATATACTCCAGATGCAACGAATTCATTACCAGACCAATAAATAGTCGATCCTTTTATAAATATTGTGTTTCCTAGACCAACCCATGTAGTTCCATTTAAACTATAAGCTATGCTGTTCATTGAACCTTTTCCAACAGCAACAAATAAACTATTTTCATTATATGCAACTCCATATCCTATTGAATCAAAAATTGTATTTCCTAAACCAGACCATGTCACACCATTAGATGATGTTGCTAAGGTATTTACTCCTTGTCCTGTTGCAATCCAAATATTATTTCCGAAAATCGCATCAGTTGCTTGAATAGTAAATATGGTTGATCCTAAACCAGTCCATGTTAATCCATTATTTGACGAATATGCAAGGGAATTGGTTTGTTGAGATATATATGAATAATATTGATACCCAAATGAAATTGAATTACAAGTTGTAAAAACCGATGTAGAAATAGATGGTATTGTATTCGTTGACCAATTATTTGATGAATAAACAAAGTGGTTATTTGATGATCCTAAACCTGTTGCTATCCATACATTATTTGTTGGGTTAAATGAGATAGAATTTAAATTAGTTAAAACATTTATCGTAGTCCAATTTTTACCATCATTAGAATATCCTAATGTAGATGATGACCCATATCCACAAGCAACGAAAATACCATTTGCATAAGTCAATCCGTTTACATATTGAGATAATACAGTGCTGCCTAATCCAACCCAGTTAGTTCCATCAGTTGAATAAGCCAATGTGTTTGAACCTCTTCCACCGACTACCCAAACATTTCCATTATATGCAACACAATTTCCTTGATTTGAAAAAATGGTATATCCTAAACCAACCCATGTTATTCCATCGCTACTATATGCTAAAGTGTTAGTTCCATACCCCAAAGATATCCATTTATTTCCTAAATATGAAACTCCTAAACAGCTCGCTGAAAATATAGATAATCCTAATCCAACCCATTGTGATCCAGACGATACAACTGAATAAGCTAGAGTATTAGTTGACCCATTTCCTCCAGCAACCCAAATGGAATTTCCATATGAAACACAATATCCTGTATTATTAAATGTAGTACTACCTAAACCTATCCATTGAATACCATTGTTAGAATATGCAATAGTATTTGTCCCCAAACCGACTGATACCCAATTCATTCTATCAAAATTATGAGCAACTCCATAACCAATTGAAAATATTGTTGTTCCTAATCCATAAAAACTTGTTCCATTATATGAATATGATATTGAATTATTTGAACCTTGTCCCATTAAAATAAAAATTCCAGATGAATTAGTTAAAGATTTTCCAGTCGCAACAATTTTTCCGGTATTATTTGATTCTATTTTGTTTCCGATAAAATTCAAACTATTACTTGATGAAGTCCATTGAGTTCCATTAGAGCTATATATCAAATTATTATTCCAGTAAAAAGATGCGATTTGAGAAGAAAAATTTGTTGTAGTAATTGAAGACACTTGTGATTCTGATAGAATTGAATTAAATAAATATAATCCTCCTATATTTCCATTTAAATATCCATCCCCTGAAATAGATCCACCAATATAATTGAGTGTTGTTGTTCTATCAATCAACAATGATGATGTTTTTGCTGCATATACAAGAACACCATTTTGATAAAATTTGACCATATTTGTAGAATTGTTGTATGTAACCGAAAATAAATACCAAGTATTTTGAACGACAGTTGTGGCGGTTGTCTGTCCTAAAATGGCGGTTGTATTATTATAAACGCTAAAGTATAATTGATTTGTTGTACCATTTCTTGATAATAACATATTATTACTAGTTGCACCATTTCCAAAATCAAATATTTTTTCATTGTTTTGTGGACTTCCTGTAAATTTAACTAAACAAATTATTGAAAAACCTGTAGTTCCACATGTAATATTCATATTGTTAAAATTTGAAAGATGTTGTTGATTTGAAGCATTAAAATAAACATACGGGTTATTATTCGGCAAAAAACTACCAGATGAAAAATAAGTTGGTTTATTACTTACAGTTTGTTGAGAAAATCCAACCCAATAAGAAATCAATGTCATGTTTGATAAATAAGACAAAGTATTCAAATCAACTGTAAATACTGGATCTTTTTGTCCGGAAACAATAAAATTTGTTCCATTCCATGCGACTCCGTTTCCTTTACTAAAAAATGTAGATCCTAACCCACACCAATTGTTCGGTACTTTAGTTGGACTATATGCAATCGAGTTCACCCCTTGTCCTGTTGATATCCACATATTTGTTCCATTATAAGATATCGAATTTCCACTAATTGTAAATATATAATTTCCTAAACCTATGAAGTTTGAACTATCATTGAATGAATAAGCTAGAGTGTTTGTTCCGCTTCCGACAATTCCATAACTCAACATCTTTGATTCTCCTGAAACAACAACGCTACTTCCATTTGATGAAACAGAATTAGCTTTGTAAGGGAATATTGCATTTCCTAAACCAGTCCATTGCGTTCCATTTGAAGAATAAGCTATTGTGTTTGTGCTGCAATTTCCAACTGCGATATAATTTGTTCCATTCCAATTTAATCCTAGACCACTAATACCAAATATTGTCGTTGAAAATCCAGTCCATATAGTTCCAGATGAAGAATAAGCTAAAGTATTTAATCCTTGACCAACAGCTATCCATAAACTTCCGTTTTTTATTACTTTATTTCCAGATTTACTAAAAACGGTTTTGCCTAGACCATAAGTATATGTTAAAAATCCTCCACCGTAGCAAATTGTATTTTTTCCACTACCAACAGATAATGTAACACCTGAATATTGTCCTCCGGCTACAATTAAAGATGATCCATTTGATGCCAATCCTCCATTACTTAAAGTTGTGTCGTTATTAAAATTGTAAATTTTCATTTGATACCCAAAATAATTTGGTGTGCCTATAATTTGAGAACTAAATGTATAACTCGTAACCCATGTAGTTAAATCAGTCGATGTATAAATTTTAGTTGGCGATGAAGATGAATATCCAATATAGATATTTCTCGCGGAATCATAATTCAAAGAAAATAAACTTATTGACGATGTTATAGTTATTGTACTCCAAATTAACCCGTCATTTGAACGATAAATTAAATTGGTTCCTAATAACAACCAGTAAGTTCCATCCCATATCAATTGATCCATATTTACTGATATTGTTGGTGTTCTTGTAGTCCAGGTTGTGCCATTTAAAGAAACAGCTGTATAATTTGTTCCCAAAATCAAAAATCCTACCCCATCGCTGGCTAATAAAGAAACAGCTGATAAAGTGTTTCCTAAGCCTGTCCAAGAAATACCATCAGTTGAATAAGCTAAATTATTAGATCCAGATCCGTTACTAATTATAACTTTACCATTTGTTACTAATTTATAATTTGAATCTATAGATTCTTGAGCAAAAATAGTAGTTGCGGTTGATGTCCATGAAATTCCGTCGGTAGAATATTTAATTCTATTAAGATTTGATCTTGCAATCCAATAATTATTGAACCATATAGTATCTGATAAAAAATCACCAGAACTGCCATTTCCTGGTGATAAATAAGACGTCCAATTAATCAAATCTGTTGACTGAGAAAGGTACGTTTGATCAAAATTTCCATATAGAGATCCAATTGCTAAAAACGTTGTTCCATTGTATGCAATTTTTGTATAATTGGAATAATTACTAAATCGAGTTATATTTACAGAATTAACAACTGACCAATTCAATAAATCTTGTGAATAAATTAAAGCATTTGGTCCACTTTCACTCGCGAATATATAAAGTGGTGAACTGAATAAAGACGAGTTTCCATTCGAAATTATAGTTGTTCCAAGACCTGTCCAAGTGCTACCATTTGATGAATAAGCTAAAGTGTTTGTCCCAGTTCCAGAAGCGACAAAATTAGTTCCATCCCAAATTAAAGAATTTCCGCTTGTGCTAAAAATAGTTGTTCCTAAACCAGTCCATGTTACAGGATCTGCATTTGCGCAATAAGCCAATGTATTTGTTCCTGATCCCGCTGAAATCCAAAGATTCGAACCATTATTTAAAATTGCATTACCACTACTTGAAAAAATCGTAGTTCCCAATCCAAACCAAATTTTTGGATTTCCAAATGATGAATACAATCCATAATTACTATAACTTACTGATATTGTATTAGTGCTATCTTTTCCTAAAGAAGTTGAAATAAAAATACGTTGTCCACTCGCCAAATTATTTCCACTATTAGAAATGACTGAATTACCTGTGGCCAAAATCGTATTTCCTAATCCCGTCCAGGCAGAACCATCAGTTGAATAAGATATTGTATTACCAGCACAAGATCCAACTGCAACAAAATTTGTTCCATTCCATGTAATTCCGTTACCGCTTGTTCCGAAAACTGTAATCCCCAAACCAATCCATGTGCTACCAGAAGTTGTGCTATAAGCAACCGCATTAGTACCCTCACCAACAGATACCCATAAAGGATTATATGGAATTAAACTTGAAAGTCCCCATTTATATAATAATTCTTTTTCAATTTGTTGTCGTTGATAAGTTGTTACTGCAGTATTAAGAATTAATATTTGGGCTAAATTCACAACACCTGATAATGATTGATTATTATTATTTCTTGTATTTATATATATTGAATTCGTCATAGAAACAGAAGCTCCGGCGTTAGCAGCAGATGAAACAGAAACACCATTAACATAAAGTGTTTGAGTTCCTGAACCAACTACAAGTTCCATCAATCTCCAAGTTCCTATACTAGTAGAATAATTTGCACTACTAATTGTACTAGTAGTTCCATTTGTATTTATATATGTATTATTTGCGTTAACAGACCACAACCAAAACCCATTATTACTATTTGCGTTTGGACCGAATTCAATCCATGATGACCCAGAATAAAGAACAAATATAGAAAAATTTGATAAATTCAAAGTCACATTGCTAACTGAAATATATTGATTAGTTTGTAAGGATACAACACCTAAACCATTTAATAAATTTGCTGAATATGTTGGACTTGTACTCGAAGAAGAATTATTTGCTGATAAGTTTCCAATCGAACTAATCCAACTTGTAACATTACTGGCATTAGAATTAATTAAAGAAGATGAATCTAACCAAACTTGCACATTACCATTAATATTATTATTTATATATGATGTGCTAGCATAATCTGGTGGAGGTAAAATTCCTTGATTAACAACATCGTTGCCACTAATTGTAAAAATAGTTGTACCTAAACCAGTGAATGAATTATTATTTCCATATATCAAAGTATTAGTTCCATTTCCTACGGCAACATATGAAACATATGATTGTCCAGAAGCAATTATCATGTTAGTTGCTGGATTATAATAAAGTTTATTTCCAATATAAAAAACATTTAAACCTAATCCTGTCCAAACTGATCCATTACTTGAATAACAAATTGAATTAGTAACATCTTGTCCACATGCTATAAAATATATTCCATTCCAAACAACTCCATTACCTGAATATGAAAAAATCGTATTTCCTAGACCTAACCAATAATTTCCTGTTGTTGAATAAGCAACTGTGTTGCCTCCTTGACCAACCGCAACCCATATAGGATTTGTTGAATCTCCATTATTTACGACAGCATTACCTGATGTTCCAAAAATATTTTTTCCTAGACCGGTATAAATTGTGGAGTTATTAAACGAATATGATATAGTATTTGAACCTGTTCCAACAATTACATATACAAAATTATTTACACCACCAGCTAAAGATATTTTGCTAACACTATCATAATAAACAGTATTTCCTGTTGATAAAATTGTATTTCCTAAACCTGTCCAAGATGTTCCTGTTTCAGAGTAAGACAAAGTGTTTATTAAACAGTTTCCAGTTCCAAGAAAATATTTCCCATTCCAAATAACACTATTTCCGCTAACTCCGAAAATAGTTGTACCTAAACCTGTCCAAGAAGACATTTGCGATTTAGCAAAAGCTACACTATTAGTACCTTGACCAAAGGCAACGATATTATTATAATTATTGGTTGACACACTATTTCCACTAGTTGAAAAAATAGATGTTCCTAATCCGTTAATTGTTCCTAAAATATTATTCGACCAAGCGATTGTATTACTACCTTTTCCGACAAATATATAATTAACATTTGATATTGCGCTCGCAACCATTGACGATCCGGAATTGTTAGAAGCAATTTTATTTCCAATATATAAAATATTTTTACCGCTACCTCCAATCCAATTAGTCCCTCCATTATTTGCATTTCCATATGAAATATTATGAAAATCTCCCATTCCAAGAGCTGTAAAATATGTATTGTTCCAATTTACTCCGTAACCATATTGTGTTAGTGGAAAATTAGTAACATTCTGATATGATGTTCCATTAGCGCTAACTCGACATCTTGAATTTGAATCTGTATCACCTCCGTTACCACCAACTGAAACCCATGTCCCAATCTGACCATTGTTTGTGACATCAAATGCATAATTACTAAAATTATTTTGACTTGACCCATATGCTTCATTAATTGATGATCCAGTTGAAACTACCAATCCGTTAGGTCCATAAAATATTATGTTGAAAATCCTTGTTCCGCCAGCAACTAACAAACCATTATTTTGATTATATGTAATCGAATTTCCTATATATAAATTTGTAGTTCCGATACCAGTCCAAACGCTTCCATTCGAAGAATAAGCAATTGTGTTATTTAAACCTGAACCAACAGCCATAAACTTATTATTAGCCCAAACCAAACCTCTTCCACTAATTCCAAAAATAGTTGTTCCAAGACTAGTCCAAGATAATATTGAACTAGTGTTAGCATAAGCAATTGAATTCATTCCGCTGCCTAAAACAACACATAATGTATCATTTGAATTAAATGCCACTGCGTTACCAACATCTGTAAATATTGAAGTTCCTAATCCAGACCACGATGATAATCCGTTAAATGACACAGCAACTGTATTTGCGATACCTGATCCCACAGAAACATACAATAAACGACCAATACCGCTTCCAACCATAATAGAACCATTTGAAAAAATGTTAGATCCAACATCAAATATAGTTTTTCCCAAACCAGTCCAAATTATACCGTTAGAAGAATAACTTATAGAATTAGATAGATCTTCACCGACTGCTATAAAATAAGTTCCATTCCATGCAATACCATTACCGCTTACTGAAAAAATTGTAGTCCCTAAACCAGTCCATGTTTGTTCTAAATTTAATGTGTAAGCAACCGTGTTTGTACCAGATCCAAGAGCAACAAAAGTGTTAGACCCATTATAAACTATTGCATTTCCGCTTGTGCTGAAAATTGTCGATCCGGAACCATACCAATAATTACTTCTACTGAAAGAATTTGAATAAGCTATTGTATTTGTTCCAGTACCTAATGAGACTACTAAATCATTTGTGAAACCACTTGCAATCAATTGGCTTCCATTCCATTCTATTTTACTACCAATAAAAAATATAGTTTTTCCTAATCCAGTCCAAATTGTTCCATTTGATGAATAAGCCATTGAATTGTATGCATCACTTCCTAGTGCCACAAAATAAGTCCCTGTCCAAACCAAACCATTTGCATATGATGAAAAAATAGTAGTTCCTAAACCAGTCCATTGTGTTCCACTTGTATTACTGTAAGCCAAAGTATTTGACGAACCTTTTCCTGCACTTAAAAAAATATTATTTGCGAATATTATTTGATTACCCCAACTACTAAATATCGTATTACCAATACCAGTCCATGTTGAAGAATTGGTTGAATAAGCAATAGTGTTAGTTGAACCTTCACCTACTGACACCCATGTATTATTTCCATAAGCTATTGAATTGCTAGAAACTGAAAATACTGATGGTACTATGCCGTTCCAAGAAAATCCATCAGTTGAATAACTCAGTGTTGCCGGAGAATTACTATTTGGTAATAGATCATTAAGATTATATCTTATCAATATTTCATTTTCAACCCCTGCTCTTTCAGTGTCACTTAAACTTTTATTAAAAATTACAAATTCAGCCAAATAGTTATTTGTGATATTAGATGAATCATTTCTTGAATTTATATATAATGTATTAGTACTTTGTTTACTATCTATATAATTTGACCCACCATAACCACTTCCTAAAAATGTGCCATTTCTATAATAAGATTGTCGCCCATCTTTAAGGACCATTTCAACCAATTGCCATGTGTTTGATTGGGTGAAATTTCCATAACTATAGTTTGTGCTCCACGGAGAAGAAGAAATATTACTATTATTACCAGGACTACTACCTGTGTGAAAATAAAATCCGGTGTGAAAATTATAACCCATTTCTATGAATGGCCCATCAGTGCTTTGATTTATAGCATAAAATAACATAAACACTGAAAATCCTGAAAGATCTATTGTGAAATTATCAACTCTCAAACATTGAGGATTTGTAAATTGAACAACACCTGAATTGTTCAATATTGTTGTGTTATATATTGGATTACCAGACACAGAATATGCAAATAATGAACCTACTTCAGAAGACCAACTTGTTATAGATGATCCATTAGACAAAGAACTAAGAGAGCTTGATTTTAGCCATAAAGCGACATTAGATGATAAATTTGGTAATATATATGACGAAAATGAATATTTCACAACAGAATTACCAGTCGCCACCCATGATTGTTGAGAACTATTAAATCCTGCTTGATTTCCTAAACTGATTGAGTATGAAGAATTATTTAAATACCCTGCTTGAGCACCTATTGCCAAAATATTATCAGCCAATCCTGTAAAAACAGCTTGGTATCCAACACCAATTGAACCAATTCCTTGAAAATATCTACCTGCGCTATTTCCAATTAAAATAGAATTTGATTTAGCTGAATACTGTCCCGCACTATTTCCAACTGCAACATTATATGGGGCTGAAACTGGATTTTCATTTTGTAAAGCTCTTGAACCTAAATGAACGTTAATACCAGCAGCGAAATATTTTTTAGTTTTGTCATCCCATACTCCATAATCTGAATAGTTTGTTCCGTAAATAACATCTCCATCACCACCAGGAGTTCCTGATGATGGCCCAGTCGGTCCGGAATATCCTATTGATCCAGTGTATCCTGTTTTACCCTTAACTCCTGTAAACCCTGTGTAACCTGTAAATCCTGTGTAACCTTCAAATCCTGTGTAGCCGGTTGAACCTTGATAACCTGTGTATCCAGTGTATCCTGTGTATCCTGTTCTTCCTGTATAACCTGTTATTCCTCTTGATCCTGTATAACCTGTGTATCCTGTGTAACCTGTGTATCCCGTAACACCTCTAAAACCAGTAACACCTGTGTATCCTGTATATCCTGTATATCCTGTGTAACCAATTGAACCATCTGTTCCTGTATATCCTGTGTAGCCTGTGTAGCCTGTATATCCTGTATAACCTGTTAGACCTGTATAACCTGTATAACCAGTTGTTCCCGTATACCCTGTGTATCCTGTTAGTCCTGTAAACCCTGTATAGCCTGTATACCCTGTGTAGCCTGTTCGACCTGTTAATCCTGTGTACCCTGTGTACCCTGTATATCCTGTATAACCTGTTGTTCCTGTTCGACCAGTATATCCAGTGAATCCAGTATAACCTGTGTATCCTGTGTAGCCCGAAAATCCTGTTCGTCCAGTATAACCTGTGTAACCTGTATATCCGGTTATTCCTGTATAGCCTGTGTATCCCGTTCTCCCTGTATAACCTGTAAACCCTGTATAACCTGTATATCCTGAGTAGCCTGTGTATCCCGTTGTTCCTGTGAACCCTGTATATCCTGTATAACCTGTTGTTCCTGTGTAACCTGTGTAACCTATTCGTCCTGTGAACCCTGTATAACCTGTGTATCCTGTGTATCCTGTTCTTCCGGTATAACCAGTATACCCTGTGAATCCTGTGTAACCTGAATAACCTGTATACCCTGTGTATCCTGTTAGTCCTGTGAATCCGGTGTAACCAGTATAACCTGTATACCCTGTTGTTCCCGTTCGACCAGTGTATCCTGTGAACCCTGTGTATCCTGTCAACCCTGTATACCCTGTGTATCCTGTGTATCCTGTTGTTCCAGTGAACCCTGTATATCCTTTGTACCCTGTATAACCTGTGTACCCTGTGTACCCTGTTGTTCCGGTATATCCTGTATAGCCTGTATATCCTGTATACCCTGTTCTACCTGTGTAACCCGTATACCCTGATGTTCCTGTATAACCTGTATATCCTGAATACCCTGTTCTTCCGGTATAACCTGTGAAACCCGTGTACCCTTTATACCCAGTGTAGCCTGTATAACCTGTATATCCAGATGTTCCAGTGAATCCTGTATACCCTGTGTATCCTGTTAAACCTGTGTAACCCGTATACCCTGATGTTCCTGTGAACCCAGTATAGCCCGAATACCCTGTATAACCTGTATAACCTATTCCTGTTGGTCCTGTAAAACCGGTGTACCCTTTATATCCTGTAAACCCTGTTCTTCCAGTATACCCTGTGTAACCCGTTGTTCCAGTATACCCTGTGTAACCTGTATAACCTGTGTATCCTGTTCTTCCTGTATAACCTGTGAATCCTGTATAACCAGTGTACCCTGTGTATCCTGTTCTTCCTGTGTAACCAGTGAATCCTGTGTAACCTGTGTAACCAGTATAACCTGTGTATCCTGTTCTACCAGTAAATCCTGTGTACCCTGTGTACCCTGAGTAACCTGTGTAACCTGTATGTCCAGTATACCCTGTAAATCCTGTGTAACCTGTGTATCCTGAGTAACCTGTGTACCCTGTGTAACCTGTGTGTCCGGTATAGCCTGTATATCCTGTATATCCTGTTATTCCTGTGTAACCTGTATATCCACTAAATCCAGTATACCCTGTGTACCCTGTGTAACCTGTGTAACCTGTGTAACCAGAAAACCCTGTGTACCCACTATATCCTGTGTAGCCTGTGTAACCAGTATATCCTGTGTATCCTGATAAACCGGTGTAACCAGAAAATCCTGTGTATCCCGAATACCCTGTTCTACCAGTATACCCTGTATAACCTGATGTTCCTGTATAACCTGAGTAACCTGTGTACCCTGTGTACCCTGAGTAACCTGTGTACCCTGTATATCCTACTATACCAGTATATCCTGTATACCCTGTGTAACCTGTGTAGCCTGTTAATCCACTATACCCGGTGTAACCTGTTGTTCCAGTATACCCCGTGTAACCTGTGTAACCTGTGTAACCTGTGAATCCAGTATAACCTGTATAACCTGTATAACCTGTGTATCCTGAATATCCACTAAATCCAGTATAACCTGAGTAACCTGTGTATCCTGTATACCCCGCCCCTGTTGGTCCAGTAAATCCTGTGTACCCTGTGTATCCTGAATACCCTGTGTATCCCGTGTACCCTGTGTATCCTGTGTAGCCTGAGTATCCACTATATCCTGTGTAACCTGTTATTCCAGTATAACCTGTGTATCCTGTGTAGCCTGTGTACCCTGTGTATCCTGTATATCCTGTGTAGCCTGTGTATCCTGAATAACCTGTATATCCAGTAGTCCCTATGTAACCTGTATATCCTGTAGTTCCTGTATATCCTGTGTAGCCTGAGTATCCTGTATAACCTGTATAACCTGTGTGTCCTGTATATCCTGTATACCCTGTATAACCAGTTGTTCCTGTATACCCTGTGTAGCCTGTGTAACCTGTGTAACCTGTTGTTCCAGTAAATCCTGTGTAGCCTGTGAACCCTGTGTATCCAGTAAAACCTGTGTAACCTGTATAACCCGTGTACCCTGTGAAACCCGTGTAACCTGTGTACCCTGTATACCCTGTGTACCCTGTGTACCCTGTGTAACCTGTGTACCCTGTGTACCCGGTGTAACCTACTCCTTTTGGACCAGTAAATCCAGTGTAACCTGTGTAGCCTGTATAACCTGAATAACCTGTATAACCTGTATAACCTGTCGTTCCGGTATATCCTGTGTAGCCTGTATAACCTGTTGTTCCAGTATACCCTGTGTACCCTGTGTAACCTGTGAACCCAGAGTAACCAGTGTAACCTGTGTACCCTGTATAACCTGTATAACCTGTGTATCCCGTAGCACCTGTATACCCTGTATAACCAGTGGTTCCTGTATACCCTGTGTAACCAGAGTATCCCGTGTATCCCGTGTACCCTGTTGTTCCTGTATACCCGGTGTACCCTGTGTAACCTGTAAAACCTGTGTAACCACTATACCCTGTATAACCGGTGTAACCTGTATATCCACTAAATCCAGTGTAGCCTGTATAACCTGTGTACCCGGTGAAACCTGTGTAACCTGTGTACCCTGTATAACCTGTATATCCCGTTGTTCCAGTGTACCCTGTGTAACCTGTGTAACCTGTTGTCCCTGTGTATCCTGTATAACCTGTATATCCTGTATACCCTACTCCTGTTGGTCCAGTAAATCCTGTGTAACCAGTGTACCCTGTAAAACCTGTGTAACCTGTGTAGCCTGTGTAACCAGTATACCCTGTGTAACCAGTAAAACCTGTATAACCTGTTGTTCCTGTATAACCCGTGTACCCTGTATACCCTGAATAACCTGTTGTTCCTGTATAACCTGTATAACCTGTGTACCCTGTATAACCTGTATACCCTGTGAAACCCGTGTAACCTGTGTACCCTGTATACCCTGTGTAGCCTGTGTACCCTGTGTAACCTGTGTATCCTGTGTAACCTGTTCGACCTGTGTAACCTGTGTAACCCGTGTAACCTGTGTACCCTGTGTACCCTGAATAACCTGTGTAACCTGTGTATCCTGAATAACCTGTATATCCCGTAGTCCCTGTGTACCCTGTATAACCAGTGGTTCCTGTATACCCTGTGTAACCAGAATATCCTGTGTAGCCTGTGTAACCTGTTGTTCCGGTATACCCTGTATACCCACTAAACCCTGTATAACCTGAATATCCTGTATAGCCTGTGTGACCAACTCCTGTGTATCCTGTATATCCTGAATATCCTGTATAACCTGTATAACCACTAAACCCAGTATATCCTGTGTACCCTGTATAACCTGTATACCCTGTGTACCCTGAGTATCCTGTATAACCTGTGTAACCTGTGTGTCCGGTATATCCTGTATACCCTGTATAACCAGTTGTTCCTGTAAAACCTGTATAACCTGTGTAACCTGAGTATCCACTTAATCCTGTATACCCTGTATACCCTGTTAAACCTGTATATCCTGTGTAACCAGTATAACCTGTATACCCTGTGAAACCCGTGTAACCTGTGTACCCTGTATACCCTGTGTACCCTGTGTACCCTGTGTAACCTGTGTATCCTGTATAACCTGTATATCCGGTTGTTCCTGTATACCCTGTTGTTCCTGTGTAACCTGTATAGCCTGTTGTTCCTGTATAACCCGTGTACCCTGTGTAACCTGTGTACCCTGTTGTTCCAGTATATCCTGTGTACCCTGTGTACCCTGTGTACCCTGTGTACCCTGTGTAACCTGTGTACCCTGTGTAGCCGGTTGTTCCCGTGTAACCTGTGTATCCTGTGTAACCTGTGTAACCTGTGTACCCTGTTGTTCCTGTATAACCAGTGTAACCTGTGTAACCAGTATATCCTGTGTAGCCTGTAAATCCTGTGTAACCAGTGTAACCTGTGTATCCTGTATATCCCGTTGTCCCAGTGTATCCTGTGTAGCCTGTAAACC
>Ga0247843_1002454_pt1 | contig 33614 bp, 32 predicted proteins | sample LaCruzMarch2017__FD_192420 | JGI IMG/M metagenome (GOLD analysis project Ga0247843, IMG submission 192420) | Freshwater microbial communities from meromictic Lake La Cruz, Castile-La Mancha, Spain - LaCruzMarch2017_8m | ecosystem: Environmental > Aquatic > Freshwater > Lake | place: Spain... | reverse complement strand
CTATCGCGGCCGACCCGATGCCCTCGCCGCCACGCTCCGCAACTACGGCACCCAAGGCTTCACCGTCCTCTTCACCACCGATCAGCCGATGCGCGCGAAAGCCGTCCTCGGCCAAGCCGATATCCATCCGTTCGAAGTCGCCGAGAAAGGAGCGCCGGGCACCTACCTCTCCCACGGAAACCTCGGCGGAGGCTTTGTCCTCCCGAACGACAAGTTCGCCCTCGTATCCGATGCCGAACTCTTCGGCGTCGCCCGCCTAAAGCTGCCGCAGAAGCGGTTCATGGAAGGCTCCCCCATCGCCACCGTGCTCGATCTGAAGCCCGGCGATTACGTGGTCCACATCAACTTCGGAATCGGGGTTTTCCGTGGCCTCGTCAAGCGGACCGTCGAAGGCGTGGAGAAGGAATTCCTGTTTGTCGAATACCAAGCCCCCGACAAGCTGTTTGTCCCCACCGACCAGCTCGACCGCATCCAAAAATATCTCAATCCGTCGGATACCGAGCCAAAGCTCAACCGGCTGAGCGGAGGTGAATGGCAGCGGACCCTGGGAAAAGCGAAGGAGGAGGCCAAGGCCTTCGCCCGGGACCTCGTTAAGCTTTACGCCCAACGCACCCGCGTCCAAAGAAGGTCGTACGGGCCCGATACCCCGTTCCAATACGAAATGGAATCGACCTTCCCGTGGGTCGAAACCCCGAGCCAGCTCAAGGCGATCAAAGAAGCCAAAGAAGACATGGAGCGCGGCTATCCCATGGATCGCCTCGTCTGCGGAGACGTGGGCTTCGGCAAAACCGAAGTCGCCATCCGCGCCGCCTTCAAGGCCGTCCAAGGCAATCGGCAAGTCGCCGTCCTCTGCCCAACCACCATCCTCTCCGAGCAGCATTTCCGAAACTTCCAAGAGCGCCTTGGCTCCTTCGGAACCCGCCTCGCCCTGATCAACCGCTTCACCACGACGACCGAAAAGAAAGACATCTGCAAGCGCTTAGAAGCCGGCGAGGTCGAAATCATCGTCGGTACCCACTCGCTGCTCGGCACCGGAATCGGGTTCAAAGACCTCGGACTCACCATCATCGACGAAGAGCAAAAGTTCGGCGTGAAGCAAAAGGAGATGCTGAAGCAGCTTCGGAGCGAAGTCGACGTGCTCACCCTCTCCGCCACGCCGATCCCGCGAACCCTCAGCATGGCCCTCATGGACATCCGCTCGATGTCCCTCATCAACGACCCACCGCCGGGCCGATTGCCGATCCGCACCTACGTCCGAAGCTACGCCGGCGAAGTCATCCGAGAAGCCATCCTGCGCGAACTCGCCCGCGGCGGCCAGGTCTTCTATGTCTACAACCGCGTGGAGTCGATCATGCACGTGTACGAGAAGCTCCGCAAGCTCGTCCCCACCGCGCGCATCGGCGTCGGGCACGGGCAAATGAACGAGAAAGAACTCGAACCGATCATGGTCGGCTTCATTCGCGGCGAAATCGACATTCTCCTCAGCACCACCATCGTCGAAAACGGCATCGACATCAGCAACGCCAACACCCTCATTGTCGAAGGTGCAGACAAACTCGGCCTGTCGCAGTTGTATCAGCTACGAGGCCGCGTCGGACGGTCGGACCGTCAGGCCTACGCCTACTTCCTTTACAGCGGAACGATGGACCTCTCCTTCATCGACCAAGGTCCGCGCCAAGACAGCGCCACCGACCTGAAGCGGAAGCACAAAACCGTCAGCGAAGGCGCGATGGCGCGGTTGCAGGCCCTGCAAGAGTTCTCTAGCCTCGGCTCCGGCTATTCCCTTGCCTTCCGCGACCTCCAAATCCGCGGCGCGGGCGAGCTCCTTGGCGCAAAGCAGAGCGGAACTATGGTTACCGTCGGCTATGAGCTCTACACCCAGCTCATCAACGAAGCCGTGACGCAGCTAAAGAACTCGGTCGACGGAACCCGAACCGGGGATTCGGACGAGGTTCGAGATCCGCTGGCGAACCTGGAACCATTGCCGATGTTCGAAGTCCCCGTGGTCGCCATGCTGCCCGAGTCGTACATCCGCGACCAGGCGCAGCGGCTGTACTACTACCAGCGCATCATGTCCGTGCGCGATCCCGCTACCCTGGGCGCGGTGCAAGCTGAAGTCGAAGACCGCTACGGCCGTCCGCTACCCGAGGTTCGAAACGCCTTCCGCGTCATGGAACTGCGACTCCGAGCGCGAGACCTCAGCATCGAAAAGCTGGATGCCCGACAGGCGAAGCTAACCATCAAGTTCTCCGCCGACGTCTCTCACGGCCCCCGCGTCTTCAGCCTCGCCCAAAAGAAAAACCGCGACTGCCACACCGGCGCCGGCGGCCTCGTCTGGCCCTACCAAGGCAACCCGCTCAACGCGATCGAGAACTTCATGAACATCCTCACGGATAGCATCGCGGCGGTCGATGCGGCGCGGATGTCGCTGAGCTGACCGGTCGCTATGAGCCAACGAGATCTCAGGTCGTAAAGATGGAACGACTACCGCTACCTGCCACCGTCGACGAAGTTCAATCCATCCATGGCCCCACCGGGGATCGAATTGTCCATCAGGCGCTGGCGTACGTCGCCATGAGAAATCTGCAGTTTGTCGTTAACAACGCGGCAACCCCGCTGGGATCGGGAGCATCGTCGATTCAGCGCGGAAGCTTGATCCACAGGGGCCTCCTTGTCTCGCGTCGTACGCCGGTAGCAACGAAAGTCTCACCGTTTGCCGCACAATCTACGATTTCGGAAACACTCCACCCAAGTATTCGTAGTCCGCGCCGGGAGGCGTACTCCTCAAAGTCTTCCAGGGCAATCCCAATTCGCCATATGAACGCACGCCGACCTTGGCCTTTCGCTCGGCCGCCGAAGACGATAAGTCCATCATCGCTGATACACGAGGCCCTGACCTCCGCCCAATCAGCGGGCACTGCTATTGATTCCATCGTGCCAGTCCGAAGGTTTCGCGCGAAGAGGAAAGTCGAGTCGTCTTTAGTGTGTGTCCCGTAGAGGAACGCACCGTTGCGGGAGAGACCCGCTTCTCCGATCTCTTGTTCAGGGAACAGCTGCGAGAGGTACAAGGGCTCCGCTCCCACGCGCAGGATCGCACGCTCGGAAGCAGGTTGGCGCTTCTCAGCCGATTCGTCTTGCGGAATGTAAGCATTCAACTCGACCAGTACTGTCCCACCGTCGGCGGACGCCTCAAGAGTCGATCCCATTGTATAAGATGCCGGCATCGAAGCGAGCTCCGAGATTTCGGATCCATTCACTTGTATCGGCCTGCGGGTTTCACCAACGATGCCCGATCCGAGATATGTTCTTGTTTCTCCTCCAAATCCGATCACAATGTCCTGGACCCCTGCAGGTAGAGGCACATAGCCGTCCTTTTCTGAGTAGACCGTTCCGAACTCGTACGCACTCCCAACCGCGCAGCCTCCTACAATCTCGTCGCCGTCGTCGCTCACGGCATCCGGTGTGCACGCACTGCTGCTTTCGTCTGGGAATGGTATTTCTGTATGGCCCTTCCCCTCCGACCACAGGAATGTTTGAAGACGTGCTCCACCGTTATCGTATGGAATACCTGCCCCGAATCCGACGACATACCCGCCTGACGCGGAGATCGCGCTTGGAGTCAAGTTTCCGTCACCATATGGGATTCGGGGTAACACGATCACTTTTGGGATCTCTGAGGGATGTCTCGAACGAATAATGGTCTTAGGTACAGCAGCAGTAGGCTGGACTGCGTTACCGCAGCCCGGTAACACAGTCGCGAGTACTGGCACAATCACCCACAGGCGCTGTACAAGACCGTTACCCCGCCGCGGCTTTAGGTGCTCCAAGGCAGAAGAAATTGATAGTTTTGAGAAGGCGTTTCCCCGAGCTACCCGCTTACGTGGCTTCGTTTCACAGTGAGATCTCGTCATCTGAATCCAGCCCCTCCACAACCAGTAGACTTCGGCTCGTCTTCGGAGCGTGTTCGGCGATCAGAGGAAGGTATTCCTCTTTATCAGCTTCCGAAAACACTGCGACCTGCAGAGGCAAGCTGTACTGAGATCGTCCTCCATGAGCGTTGTAGACCATCTGACCCGGTCGTTCAAGCAGGTGCGCCGCCTGAGTGTCCGCGTCGAGCGCCTTTGTAGCGTCCTCGTCGCTGCAAGTAAGCACCATCCTCACCGAGATTTGAGCCAGCGTCGAGGCGGGGAGGGCGTACTCGCCGAGAAGTGTTTGTGAAGCAAGAATTGCATGTACTCCGAAAGCGCGCCCTTGCCTTACAATCCGGTCAAGGAGCAGCGTCGCCCTCGCGGATTCTTCAGGTCCCGCCGTGAAGAACTCTTGGAACTCATCGACGATAAGAACGATCCGGGGAAGTCCTTCGCCGGAGCTACGGCGGTAATCCGAATACTCTTCAATGTTCAGTGCGCGGAATAGCTCCGCCCGTCGATTAAGCTCTTGGTCTAGAAACTCTAGCACTTTCAACCCAACCGCTGGCCGACTTTCGATTGCGATGAAACGCGCGTGAGGGAGTGAGGCCGAGGCATAGGGTTTGAATCCCACGCCTTTCTTGAAGTCGACGAGATACAGCTCTAATTCTTCGGGAGGATAGGCGAGAGCTAGTCCTGTAATCACGATGTGAAGCAGATTGGACTTGCCCGAACCCGGCCGACCGACGACAATTGCGCTGTGGGCGACCTTCTTTCCAAGCTCAAGGAACTGGATCTTCTTGGCACCCGTCGGGCCGAGGGGTACGCGTATCGAATCGATCGCAGTGTGGGTGAACCAAGAGGCTTGATCCAGTGCGGCACCAGCGAGTAACTTCCGAAACGGATAGGTCGCGTCTTGCTGCGCTGCGATACCTTCTGCAAACGACTGGCTAATCCGACGAAGAACTCTCTCGGGTACAGAATATGGGGTGATAACGTCACATCGAGAGGCGAGCCCTCCCCTCGGAACTAACACCGTTCGACCCTTGTGCGCCGAGTCGCTCATCGGATCACCTCAGCCTCACCAAGAACCGAGCTGTCCACATATCCATATGTGGACTGCCGAGCGGCCGGTGCCCATGACCGGACTTCAACCCCGAATCCTATCTCTTCCAAACGCTCCTTCGCCGATGTCGCGACACGATGGCTAACGTGTTCTAGCAGCGGGAACGGCAAGTCATCGGCGAACTGAACCTTTGCCCACGCTGACTGCGCCTCACTGGCAGTGCAACCGGTCACCGACTGCCATGCATCGACGAACGCCATGCCTTCAACAAACATCGACTTGCTCGAGACCCAAAGGTCGAACAAGCCATCGTGATGGGGAGGGTCAGCCAGAATATCGCTCGGTTCATCGGCCGTTTGCCGCTCCTCCAGCGCCTCCATGAAAGTAAGGAGTTCTGCTGCGGCAGATCCTTTCTGGACCCTCGTGTGTTCGACGCTCATGTAGGTGATCACTCCGCAGCGAGGACCAGATTGGACAACGCTGCGAAGCTTAGCAATCGCGCCCTCCGTAAATCCGTTTGGGAAGTCGTAGATCAAGAGATACCGGTACGGTTCAATAAGATCGCCAACCGCCTCGTTGTAATCCTTAACCGACCAAAAGTCGTTCCGGAGATACTTTTGGATTACTGTAGCCATGTGTTCCGAAAGCTCTTGAAGGCGCGCCTCGATGTGGTGAGGCTCAGACCAGACTTTCGGCCCGATGAGACCTTCGTCATAGTCCTGTAGACCGAGCAGAAATGCAGCATTCTGTCCCAAGCCTAGCGGGTCGATTACGACGAACCGACACTGGCCGACTGGAGTCGTCGCTAAGGTCCGCAAAACAGCGCTCTCTAAAATGACCGCAGGTTCTCTAGAAGAATCTTTGTATGAGACAAGAAGTCCCGTGTCGCCGCGTGAATCGTAGAGTTGAGGAACTGAGATACTGCTTGGCCCTAGAGTGTTTAACGCTAACCGTTTGGTACCTGCTTTAAGCTCGAACGGGGCAATGAAGGAACTCTCAGCATCCTCGGACTTCCAGCTACTCCATGCGTCACTGGACCAAAGGGCACAAGGGGCGTAACCAGACATTGTCTCCAGATCTCGGAGGATGTTTCCAAGTGCCCCGCTCACGCGGTCTTTGATCGTCTGCTGTGTGTCGACGCTAAAGCGCCGAAAGCGGTCCTGACGCCGCCGCGCAAAGGCCTCCGACTCGTCAGCAAAATCTGCCACAACCTTTTCCGCCTCTGCATAAACTCGCGTTCCCGTGATCGTGATCAAGTGCTCGAGGGACTCAAGAGCCCGCCGCATCGACTCGGTCGATCTCCACAGTGCTCCACCGCACACCAATATCAAAAGCGTGGGGGCAGTTGCGAGCGCTAGCCCGAGGAGGGGGTTGAGGCGGTTGCCCAGCACGTATGCTAGCACGGGAATCGATAGCGCGATATAGAACTCAACGCTGACAGTGATAAGAGCAACAGTCCGTAAGCGAGCAGTTACCTGGTCATGGACTTGGCGAAGCTTGTCTAAGTCGTCTGTATGATTCCCGTTCAAACCTCGTAGGCTCTCTCCGATCATTGGCGCGCAGTCACCAAGCGCCCACAGCCTGACGCTTGCCGCAAAGTGAGCCATCCGTTGCTTCAGCCCCACTCCCGAAGTAGGCGAAGGAGCCAAATCTTGAAGCAGCGCCTCAAGCCGTGCTCGCGCCTCCCGATCTGCATCAGCGGTCAGGTGCTCAGGCTGGACGTCAACCTCGAGCTCCCGTTTCAGGTCTCGCAAGTTCCTTTCGCATTCGCTAAGCCGCTGGAGATGCCCGTTCCATTCGCGCTCGGATCGCACATTCAGAAGCAGGCTGACTGCCTGAAAACGAAGACACTCCGCTTCGAGATGCGCGATGCGCGCAAGTAGGGATGGAGTCCAAGACAGATCCAGCACCAGACAACTGTACCAGCGTGAGGGACAAATGACAACTTGCGTGCAATAAATCGATGCTGCGACTTGACATAAGTAAGGATTGCCTGGCACAGTGAAAAAAGAAACATGACCGATAAGCATGCCAGGTTCGCCCTCAACCTAGAAGCCCCCTTCACGTTGGAGGACCGGCAAAACTCTGCCAGAGACCTTGATAAAATCTGGTCCGAAATAGGTGCAGGCGAAGTGGTGGCAGCCGCTGCCTTTTGTACGGATCGAAGGGCCGAAGCTAAAGCCGCTTCGACCGTACTCGAAGCTTTTGACGTTCAAGAGGAACCACCCGCTCCGCCCTCACCCTTTAGTCTGCACAAACGATCTACCGAGACGGCTAAATTCGTTGATCAGCAGCGTATCCGGCTGAGAACCAGGTTGGCGCTAATGGCAGGTGCATTGCTTGCACTCAACTTAGTGGTTGGATACGTCGTCACATCGTGGCCCGACTGGTTTCCCAAGGACGGCTTCAGGCCCCCGCAAGGATTCGCGGAGTCAAAACGGGAGTACCAAGATCTACAGGGAGACGGAGGTAAGGAGGCCATGATATGGGGTGATTTAAGAGCTAATGCAGGCTCTCTAAGTCATGCTCTGTACGTGTACGGTGGAGGAAAGGAGCTAGCGTCTACACTTCACGACATGGACTACCCGAGGGTGACGACCGTCCCCGATCCAGCGGGTAGCGGGCGACTGGTACGACTCCTTTCGAGCGAAGGCGCGGGGCGTAGCCTGTTGCTTCGACTACAAGGAAATTCTCTTACCGACGTGCTACCAATTCCGGCGCGCACCGTTGCATCGGTGGTGGACCCAGTCTCTCGGAAACAATTCATCGCTCTCTACCCCAGCTCTGATCTAGATAATCGCATCGTGTTCTATCAGTCATTTGACGAGCAATTGACGGACAGCGGCTTCTTGACTGACGGAGTATCGGCCGACATCTCGACTTTCGAGAGCTACCTGATGGCGAAGGGGCTCATCGTGGACGGAAAACAGCCAACTAAATTGGCAACAGTAAGTCTTCTCAAGGTGCTTAACGATGCAAAGCGAGATCGAACATTACAGGAAAAAAGAGACCGGGAAAAGCGCGAGGCCGCGCAGCGGTCTGAGCGCCGCAAAAAGGAATCCGAAGCGCGAGCCGCTCTTAAGCATGAGCAGTGGCACGACCAAATCCGATTGCAAGGACACAAGATTGAAGTGCCCCAAGGTTGGACATTAACAATCGAGCGTCCGAATTCTGACCGAACTGTCTTCAAGGCGGCGAAGGAAGGTTGCATGGTTACACTAGAATTTGTTACCGGCAACGGAGGAGATCTTAGAGATTATCCCCAGGAGGCCAGTGACCGTTTTTCTGCGCGCCCGGAACTTCGTTACAATCTGCTTTCACTTCAGGGCGGCGACTACTATAGAAGCCGAGGACAGGTACGGTGGGAGTACGAGCGGGTGTACGAGGGCGGGCTCAAACACCGGGTAGCGTGGTACTGGAGTGGGGTGGCTTTAGTGGTTCAGGCCCCGGCCGACGAATGGGAAGTACGACGCGAAGACCTGATTTCTGTAGCCGAGACTTTGCGCGAACTTTAATCTGATTCCCAGGCGAAAATCTCCTTGAATTGGGAAACACATATTGCGCCTTCGGAACCTATAGCGGTAACAACTGGCTAGTTCCTGTTTCTTGACCAGCCTAGAGCGTTAGAGTTTCCGCTTCCGGGTTGGTCGTGAGACCATTATTGGAGGCCTTTGGACTCTTTAGCAAGGAAAGCCCGAGACTTTGTTCGGTTCGAATCGCTCTGGAAGCAGTTTCAGCCGGAATGACAAGACAGTCCCATGTTCTGGCACTTGGGAGCAAGCGTCGCCGGTCGCCGCTTGAAGCTAACCACCGCCCGAACGCATGCTCTAGAGTCAGTAAATAAGTTTCGCCATGGTCACAGCAACTGCCTGTTTTTAGGTAAAGCCGCCCTCTTCACCGGGAAGTTGCGAACTTTCCACTGGGCCGCCAAGGAAGTGTTCAGGAAGAAGAAGAGAATCGAACGCCGCGCGAGGAACTACGCGAACTTTCCGTGAGCGCAATTGTTGGCAACCGCTGCTCACTCCACGATAATCCGAACCACGTTCGAAACCCAACGGAACTTCGGCACCTCGTCATAAAGCGACTGCAGCGCCGCCTTTGCCTTGGCCGCTTCCTCCGGAATCAGCGGACCGCCAAGCCAGCGGTCGATTGGCGATGTCGTGTCAATCTTTCGCCGGACATCATCGCGCTCCTTGCGATTCCCAGATGCCCGCCACTCGATCCAGTCCGCAAAAAACCAACTAAAGGCATTTCAATGTGAACCGAAGTTATCGTACGATAGGTGTAAGCGACGTTTACGGTGCGTCAACGAACAATCCTGTTCGCGAAGCATCCCAAGCCGCCGACTGACTCCATTAGAAAATCATGTTAACAACGCTGGCCCTCGTCCTTGCGTCCTCGGCTCAAGCTACTTTTATACCGGCAAACCTTGGTGACAACCAGTGGATTGTGGAAGCGGAGGTAGCCGGAAAACGCGGGAGATTCCAAATCGGCACAAACTTTCGAGAAACAGTCATCAGCGATACATTCCTCGAAAGTAAACCAAGGGAGTGGGTGTTCAAAATTGGCGACTGGCAGTCGGTCGCGGTAAACGTCGTTTTCTCGAACGAACTTGCCGCTCGGGGCATTGATGGCTTTCTTGGAGACAATTGTTTCCAGAATTCTTCCATTGCGTTTGATAACGTCAATCGCCGGCTGTCAGTTCAGTCGGAACCAGGAAACCTATCCTCGTGGTTACAGACAGATAGTCGTGAGGTGCAATGGATACCACTCGCTCAGAATGACGAAAATCAACCACTGTTCTCTTGTTCCGTCGCTGGCACAAAGATTGTTGCTGCGATCACGTCGGGAATCCAGTTTTCGAGAGTTGATCCGGATATTGTGTCAAAAGCTAGCATAAAGAAGCTAGGCCAGGCAAAATCGTTCGAACTCGACACTAAAAGCGACGTGACGAGAGATACAGGGTTTCTAATGGACTTCTCCGTAGACAACGTGGCCTTTCCACCCACAAGGGTTGACTTTCGTACTGCCGAGGAAGAATTGGATGTTGCTCCCATCGCGATCATTCCTGACGCTTTGGGCGACAAAGTAGTATTGGACTATAAGAACCGACGACTTGGGTTTACCAATTTGTCGAGTGAACGATATGCCACGCTGCTTTGGCGAAATATCTTTCATTGGTCAGTCGAGAGCGTTGGTGACAACCTGCTTGTTCCCGAAAGATGTCGTTACCTGGGGCGTACTCAAGTAACCAAAGCGGAGGTTTTGGAAGTCGGCGGGTTGAAGGCCAGTGACCTTTTCAAGAGACTATCGACATCTAAAAGTTTTCAAGACATCTCTTCTCTCGTTGAATTAGCAGATACGAGATATCCAGTAATCTTTCGGACATCGATGGGCCTCAATCGTCTAAACATAAAAATAGACAGAAATAACTAAAGAGAGCTTGAGTTGCGGAAGCACAAGCTTCTGGTACTCCTTTTTGACTTTGCCCGATGGCGAAACGGAGTACCGGAAGATAAGCGCTCTAAATGCTAACTCAAAGTGCATCTCTTTTCTGAACTTGCAGTTCACTCAACGACAATCCGGACCGCTTTCGAAACCCACCGAAACTTCGGAACCTCGTCATAAAACGACTGCAGCGCCGCCTTCGCCTTGGCCGCTTCTTCCGGAATGAGCGGACCGCCGAGCCAGCGCTCAATCGGCGCGGTGGTGTCAATCGTTAGCCGAACGTCGTAGGTGCCCTTGTTGCCCAACCCCAGCATTAGCGGCCCCTGACTCCACACCATCCCGTTAAGCACGTCCACCGATGCACCTGGCGCGATGGAAACAAAGTCTTTCGGCACGGCCGGATTGCTGTTGCCGCAACCAACCTCACACGGCAGCCTCCATGTGCCACCCGCCGGCCGGACTTCGAACTGAATCAATGGCGACTTCGTTCCGAACTGCGCACTATCCCCCTGCAGCACAAACCGAATCGCCCGCTTCCCCACATTCCGAGCCTCCGCCCGAAACACCACCGCCTCCCCAAGCTTATACGTCGTCTTAACCGCCCGAAAATCAATCGCCAACGGCGGCGCAACAAAAAGGAGGATGGCGGTCCCGAGCATCAAGAGTGAGACGAGCGGTCAACCATTCGGCTACACAACACCAAATCGGTCGCGAGAACCGTCCCAATGATCGAGCTTTGTAAACCGCAGATTTCCTCCAAAAACCAGGTTGACTTTCACCTTCCCCGCAGCCCTATAGGTGTGAACCCCACCTCCCTGAAAAACCGAAAATTTATACTCTCGCGTAAGGCAGCAAACATAAATAATAAATTTCTGCGGCTTGCGACGGCCATCTTTCGCCTACGACCAAAGGCCCGGTCACGTAAACTCTAGGGCATGCAAGCCAGTCCAACAGCGGTTAACCCTTGGATTCTTGCCATGAGATTACGAACCTTGCCCGCCGCGGCGGTCCCGGTCGTGGTGGGCGGAGCGGTTGCCTATCGCGAAAACGTTCTGCAGCCCCTGCCGCTCCTCGCCGCCCTCATCGGAGCCCTCCTCATCCAGATCGGCGCGAACTTCGCCAACGACCTCTTCGACTTCCAGAAAGGTGCCGATACCGCCGAAAGAGTCGGCCCCGTTCGGGTCACCCAAGCCGGACTTCTGACGCCCAAACAGGTCGGCTTCGGGGCCGTCATGGCCTTCCTCTTGGCCTCCCTTTGCGGACTCTATCTCATCTGGATCAGCGGCTGGCCCGTCGCGGTCATTGGCGTCCTCTCGATCATCTCGGCGGTGCTCTACGTCGGCGGACCCATCCCATACGGCTACCGAGGCCTCGGAGAGTTCTTCGTCATCCTCTTCTTCGGCGTCGTCGCGGTCTGCGGAACCTACTTCGTCCAGGCCCTTAAGGTCTCTCCCATGGCCGCCATCGCGTCCATCCCCATCGGCTTTCTCTGCGCCAACATCCTCGTGGTCAACAACGTCCGCGACATCGAAACCGACCGCGTCGCCGACAAACGAACCCTCGCCGTCCAGTTCGGACGAGACTTCGGCCTCCACGAATACGCCACGATGCTGCTCCTAAGCCACGCCATCGTCCTCGTAGCCGCCATCGCTGGCCTCCTCCCCATCGGCTCCCTCATCGTCCTCCTCACCCTGCCCTACGGCTGGAAACTCTACAAGCGCCTAGAAAGCCTAACCGGCCCCGCCCTAAACCCCATCCTCGGCGCCTCGGCCCAATACGAACTGCTCTTCGGCGCCCTCCTCTCCGTCGGCATCCTCCTCCCAATCCAGTTCTAAACGCGCATCTAACGTACAATTCGAACCGGTGGAGAAGTTCGATGTCATATTGCCAGCGGGCGGCGCCTTCAAGGGCCCCTTGGCGGACCAAACCCAGGTCCCGCACAAAACCCTCCTCGCCCCGTTCGGAGAGACCCTGCTGCAAACCGGCATCAGAGCCATCCTAGATTCGGGTCGAGCCAACCGAATCGCCGTCCCCGGCGAAGGCTGCGTCCACGATCAGCTCCGCGAAACCGACTTCCGCCTCGTCCCCGGCGGCACCACCGGCCCCGGCACCATCCTAAACGGCCTCCGCGCCCTCCGCCAAAACGGTCCCCTAACGGATCGCCTACTCCTGGTAACCACCGACCTCCCGTTCCTGGAAGCCCGCCACATCAAAGAGTTCGTAGACCGCGCCCCCAAAACCGCCGACCTAGCCGTCGCCGTCTGCAACTCCACCGAGTTCGAAGTCGTCTTCCCAAACTCAACCAACACCTACGTCAAGCTAAATGACGGCAAATGGACGGTCGGCGGAGTGTTCCTAGTGAAAGCCGAGCCGTTCGAAAGAGCCATCAGCCACCTAGAATCGGTCTTCATCAACCGAAAAAGCGTCCTCGGAATGGTCCGCTTACTCGGGCCAAAATTCCTGCTACAGTTTGCATTGCGGCGAGTCGGCGTAGAAGACGTGATTCGGAAGGTCGAGTCCATCCTCGGCTGTTCCGGCGCCGCCGTCTACAAATCTGCCCCCGAACTTGCGTTCGACATCGATGACGTTGAGGACTACGAATATGCCATCGCCCACCGAAGAACTCGCGCCTAAAGTCGATCCAAACGAGCTCCCGCATGTACCTTCGCCGTACGAGGGACAGGTCCTCAAGCCGTGGCAGCACTTCATCCTCGCCGCCTACTGGTTCGCCTCCACCTTCCACTGGGGCGCCCTACTGGTCACCATGCTCCCGGCGCAAATCGCTGCCTTGGATCCGAAGCATCGAGCCGAAACCCTCGGACTCGTTTCAGGCGCATCCGCAATCGTTGCGCTCATCGTGCCGCTCTTCTTTGCTGCCTTAACGGATAGATGTGCCTCAAAGTGGGGCCGACGGCGTCCTTACATGGCGATCGGTATCGCGATCAACATCCTTGGTCTTGCCGGAATGGCGGTCAGTTTCACGGCCGGGAAACCTGCTACCGCAGAGAGCTTTCCCGCCTCACTGTTCACGAGTCCTTCACTTCTGGTGTTCTCGCTCGCGTACATGGTGGTTCAGTTCGGAAACAACGTCACCAGCACCGCTTACATGGGCGTTATTCCGGACCTAGTTCCAGAGAATCAGCGAGGTGCCGCCAGCGGCTGGATGGGCTTGCTGTCCCAACTTGGCACACTGGCTGGGGCCATTGTCATCGGAAACGTGATCAAAGAGGACCAAATCGCCCTTCAATACACCGCGATCGTGGCGGCTCTCCTTGGGGTTGGGAGCATCACTTTAGTCGGCATGAAGGAAACGCCGCTTCCCGTGAAGCCTCCGAAGATTCATTGGCCGAGTTATCTCAAGAGCCTGTGGATTAGTCCAAAGGAGTACCCCGACTTCGCGTGGGTCTGGATTACCCGCGCCCTTGTCATGCTCGGGTTTTATGCGGTGCTTCCGTTCCTCAACTACTATCTTGTAGATGTCATCGGTGTCAATCAAGATGAAGTGGGTGTGGAAGTTGGGAAGCTCATCGCACTCATTCTTGTTTTCGCCAGCTTCAGCGGAATCTACGGCGGACAGCTCAGCGATAAAATCGGCCGAAAGCGCGTGGTGTACGTGGCCAACGCCGGAATCGCCGTCGTCGCCATCTTCTTCATCTTCTGCCAAAACATGACCCAGGCGATGATCGTAGGGTCATTCTTCGGCTTCTTCTACGGAGCCTACGGCAGCGTCGACTACGCTCTCGGCACCGACGTTCTCCCGAACAAGGCGCATGCCGGAAAAGACATGGCGGTATGGCACATCGCCATGACCCTGCCCCAGTCCTTTGCCAGCCCCATCGCCGGCGCGCTCATCGCCTCCTTCGGCTCAACAACCCTCATGCACAAGGGCGAAGAGGTGGTCCGATACACCAGCGCCGGATACTCGGCCGTCTTCATTCTCTGCTCGGTCACCTTCGGCGCGGGCGCGTTCTTGCTCAAAAACGTTAAGGGCGTTCGTTAGTTAGCTGAATGTCGATGCTTCGCCAAGGCAAGCACTCCGTTTCCGTGCACAGTTGATACTGAAGGCTCACCCGATAACATTCGTCAGGCAACTCGGCCGAAAACTTGCCGTCGGGTCTCTTCTTGTGCTTAAGCGGCATTAGCCTGGCACCAGCCTCCTCATCATGAAGCAGGGCTGCGATGAGAAGACCATTACCAGCCACATCGCGGTTCAACTTAAATCCGCCTGGAACGCTTATCGTCAGCGTTGAAGCTGTAAGTTCAAACTGGATATCTTGGGCGACGGTTACGCCGAGGGCTTGAGCCTCGATCATCGCCGAGGCAATTGCTTCACACGCCCCCGGCGCTTTCTGGACCCAATCGCACAACCGAGAAAGATGAAACGCCGCGCGTTCGGTCTGACCTATCCGCAGAAGTAGCCGAATCGCCGTCGCATTCGCGCTCGGAATCGGGGTGTCAAAGACCGGCTTACTCCGGGCAAAGAGGTCCATGCTGTCGTTTCTCGCGAGCCAAAATCCACCAAACTCCGTGTCCTCAGATTCCCGCAGCTGCTCAACAAGAAGCCGAGCGGACGCATGCCATTGGCTGTCATTTGTGGCTTCGAAAAGATCCAAGAACGCCATTCCCAGATGCGAAACGTCATCGAGGAACGGCTTCCCCTCCGGACCCGCCTCAGTTAACTGGTGGCAACCAAGGTTCTGCCGCCAAACCTCCCCACATCGCGCAGCTACCTCGATCTCTCCGGAAGCAACGAGCCCAGAAATGACCAAACCATTCCATGCCGCGATGCGCTTATCGTCGCGGTTTGGCCTTGGCCGCAGGTTCCGCACGGGCACTAATCCTTCCAAGACGGCAGGCAGCGCCTCCGGCAAAGATTCCGAACTTGAAAACAGGTTCCGACCAGAAATCTCCCGCGTCGCTTCCTCGTGGTAGTTCCCCTCCGCACGAAGGTCAAAGTGGGACCGCATGAGCTCAAGCTCGTCTGAGGCCAGAAGCCCCTCAAGTTCAGCAAAAGTCCAGGTGTAATACATCCCTTCCTCGGCATGTCCACCCTCGACCTCAGGCGAATCTGCGTCCAGTGCGCTGGCAAAGGTGCCGTCCTCCATCCGCATCTCGGTCGTCAGCCATGCGACCGTCTTTTCCCGCGCACGAACAAGCTCGGAGTCCGTCTCATGCCCAAGCTCCTTCAGCAAAAGCGCGTTGTCGTACAGCATCTTCTCAAAGTGCGGCAGTCGCCATTCCGCGTCGGTGGAGTACCGGTGGAAGCCACCACCAACTTGATCAAAGATCCCGCCCCGAACCATGCGCTGCAGAGTGAAAGTCCGTAACGCCTGCACCTCCGGATCGCCAGTCAGTCGAAAGAGCTCGAGTGCACTGTGCGGCGGAAACTTCGGTGCCGTTCCAAATCCAGCATTCGTCTCATCGAAGTCGTCCCGAAGCCGGTCGGTAACGTACGCGCTGTTCCAATACTCTAAAGATCGATCAACAACCTTCGGCATCCGCCCGAGCGCGTCTTCCACATTCTCGCTCAACTCTTTCGCGGTTTCGTAAATTGCCGCACGGTTCTTTTGCCAAGCCTCGGCCACCCGCTCCACAATCGTCCGAAACCCCGGATACCGGTCCCGATCTTCCTTCGGGAAGTACGTCCCGGCAAAGAACGGCTCAAGCGATGGCGTCAAAAACAAGGTCATCGGCCAGCCACCCCGACCGGAAGTAAGCTGGACCGCAGTCATATAGAGATCATCAACATCCGGCCGCTCTTCGCGGTCGAGCTTGATACAGACGAACGATTCATTCAGCCTCGCTGCGATCTCTGGATCATCAAAGGACTCGTGGGCCATTACATGGCACCAGTGGCAGGCGGAATAGCCAACGCTCAACAGGATCGGGACATCTCGACGCTGCGCCTCGGCATGTGCTTCCTGCCCCCAAGGCCACCAATCGACTGGCTGGTCGGCATGCTGCCGTAAGTAAAGAGAGCCCGAGTTTTGGAGTCGATTTGCCACGGTTTACTTCCTCGAAACAGCTCGCCAAGCTTCCCGATACTTAGTATGTACGTAGCGAGGAACGAGATAGAGCGAAAGTGCCCGTTCGGCCGGTCGTTGGGCTTCCGTGAACGCCATTTCGTACCCAACCTGCTCGGCAAAAGCAGCCGAGCGCTGGTCGTACTTGCCGTTCGGATAAGCCAAATAGCTCGGAAGTTTCGAAGGCAATTCGCTCCGAAGGCGCATCTGCGATTTCAGGAACTCCGACTTCACTTGCTGATCGGTCAGCTTCGCCAAATCAGCGGGGTGTGAGGCAGTCTGAGAGGCGATGGTTACCCCTTGGCTGTGGCATTCGCGCAGTTCATCCCAACTCATCTTCGGCCGCCCGATTGCAGAGCCCACGTAGTCCGTATGGACAAACATCGCGACCGGAATCTTGCGCTTACGCAGCTCAGGCAGGGCATACATGTAAAAACCCCGATAGCCGTCGGCAAACGTAATCACGACCGTCGGCGGAGGAATTGCCTTTTCAGTCAACGACCTCTTTAGGCTTGAGACGGAGCCAAACGTCGCGCCTTGCTTGGACAGCCAGTCAAGTTGCTGCCGGAACTCATCCACCGTGCAATCAAACCAAACCGAAGCCTTCGTCCGCTTCGGAATGATGTCGTGATAGGTCAGAACCACCGTTCGACTCGGCTTACCCGGCACAATCTTGGGTCCTTCAAACGCAACCGTTAGACCTAACAATGCCGCCAGCATGGCCCTATGATGCCGCATCCGTTCGTATACTGCAACGGTGGACGTTTCCGTAGCCGCTCTCTCAGATTACGCGCTCATCGATCAGCAGGAGAAGCTGAGCATTCTTGGCATCTTTGGCACGCTCGGGGCGACCGCTGAGCCCATCACGCACCCGAAAATGTGCTTGGTGCTGGTCTTCCAAGCATCCCGCGGCGACTACGGCCGCGTCCGCGAGTGGATCGTTGAAGTCACGGACTCCGACGGCCGCCCTGTAAGCGGACGGATAGGCGGCGAAATCCGAATTGATGGCACGCCGGAGTTTCCACCGATCGCCAACATTATCGTGAACTTCGACAACTACACGTTCCCGAAATTTGGCACGTACAGTTTCACCGTATTCATTGACGGCGACATCAAGAAAGAACTGCGCCTAGAAGTTCGCCAAGTGCAAGCCCAACAAAGCCCGCCCCCGCTGAGTGAGTGATTACGACTTGCCGCCGGTCGTCGCGATTCCCTGGATAAATGTCTTCTGAGCAAAGAAGAACAATACGATGATCGGGATGGTGAAGATGGTGCTTGCCGCCATCAGCTGAGCCCACTTTCCGCCGTGCAGGCTCAAGAACTGCTGAAGCCCGTAAGCCAGCGTGTAGCTGTTCGGATCGTTCAGATACAGCAAAGGCCCGAAGAAGTCGTTCCAGGTTCCAAGGAACTGGAACAGCGCGCAAGTCGCCAACGCGGGCTTGGATAACGGCAAAACGAGTTGGGTGAAGATTCGCCACTCGGAAGAGCCATCCACCCGTGCGGCCTCCGCCATCTCCGCCGGAAGCGTTCGGAAGAACTGGGTCAGCAAGAAAATGAAGAACGCCGAACCGGTGAAAGCCGGCACAATCAGCGGCAGCGGGGTTCCGTACCATCCCAAGTTTCGGAAGATCGTAAAGACCGGAATCATCGTGACCTGACCGGGCAGGGCCATCGTTGCTACCATCAAGGCGAACCACATTTCTTTGCCCTTGAAGTCAATTCTCGCAAATCCGTAGGCGACGACCGAACTTGAGCCCACCGCTCCAAGAACCGTCAGAAGGCAGAGAATAAGCGTGTTTCGAAGGTAGATCCCAAACGGAACGGTTTGGAGCGCCTCCGAATAGTTTTGCGGATGCATCGGGCTCGGCCACAGACTGCTGATCTGAAAGCTCTGCATCCCCGTGTTGGTGTAAATCTGAGTCTCCGCTTTGAACGAGGTCGAAATCATCCAGATTAGCGGCAGAATTGCCGGAATGGAGAGGCAGATCAGCACGATATGGATCAGGAGACGGTTGCCTTTTTCCATTGATTACTCCTCGTATCCAAGCGACTTTCGCTTACGCTGTTCTTCCGCGACCGTGTAGCGCAGCTTTTCGAGCGCGGCTTTTGGCGAGAGTGTCCCGCGCACGGCTTGATCTTCCGCCCTGCCAATTTGGTCGTTCAAGAATTGCAAGTACGGAACCGGCGGCATCGGCAAGCAGTTTTCGCTCGACAGAATATCGATGAAGCCTTGAAACTCTGGACCCTGCTTCAACCATGCCTGGAATGTCTTGGTTTCGACAAGATCCGGAAAGAGCGGCAGCCAGCCTCCATCGTTAAAGCACCGGGCAGACGCTTCCTTGTCCGCGAAACCTGACCAAAATCGAATGAAATCCCATGCGCCTTCCTTCTGCTTCGCTGAAGTTGGGATCACCATGAAATTCCCAGAAATGGTGCCGCCCTTCGCTCGCCCGTTTGTCGCCGGCGGAGGGATGGGAATCACCCGATACTTCATGTCCGGTCGGTACTTTCGAATCTCTTCAACCCGCCACTGACCATCGATCGTGATCGAAAGGTCACCGGTGATAAACGGCCACCCCCCGGTATCAGAACCGGTGTTTAGCCCAGCCTGAAAACGCGTGACGCGTTCGAAGCCGATCTTCCGGCGTTCTTCGGTAATGAACTCAAGCGCCCTTAGGTTCTCAGCCGAATTCAAGGTAAGGGAGTCAGACGCCGGATCGTAAAAACCCGGCCCGAAGTTGTACGCAACGAAAGAAAAGCTGTTGAGCAGGAACCCAAGTCTGGTCAGGTTCCCGTTTGCATCCGTTTTGTTCAGCCGATTCCCGAGTTCACAGACCCCCTCAAGCGTCTTCGGGAAGTCCTCGACGTTCAAGCCGAGCTCTTTCAAATGTTCTTCGTTGACGTAAAGAGCATAGAGGTCGCTTCCGATGGTGACGCCGTAGGTTTTCCCATCAAACCGACCCGAGTCGCGAATGACCGGATAGCTGTCATTCATGAAACGAGTTTGGTCCTCCGGTGGCATTACCTCTTCAAGCGGAGTCAGAAGCCCATTTGATGCTAGCGACGGAATCGCTCCGTTCCACATCGACATCACATCGGGCGGATTACCGCCAATGATGCCGAGGGTCAGCTTCGAGTCGGCGCCCGAGCCAGGAATCGACAAAGGCACGACCTCGTACTTTGTCTGCGACTGGTTATATCGCTCGGCGATGTCGGCAACAACCTTCGCCCATTCGCCACCCCATCGGTGCCAGAACCGCACTTCGATCCGGTCTGGATACTTTCGTTGGCTCGGCGGCTTTTGGCTAAAGACGAACGCACCAAACCCAAGGGCCAGCAACAGGAAGGCAACCCACTTCAGGTTCTTAACCATAGTGCACCCACTTCTTCTGAGATCGGAAAACAATTGCCGTGAGGGTCACCACGATTAGGAACAGGATCCACGCCATCGCGCTGGCATAACCCATGTCGTAGTACTTCCAAGCTCGGTTGAACAGATACAGCGAATAGAAAAGTGTGCTGTCTTGAGGCCCGCCGTTCGGCGTCATGACGAACGCCTGCGTGAAGTACTGGAACGCTCCAATAACTCCCATCACCAGGTTGAAGAAGATGACCGGTGAGAGCATCGGCAACGTCACGTGGCGCAACCGCTTTGCGGGACTCGCACCATCAATGATCGCGGCTTCGTAAAGATGGATCGGAATGTCCTTGAGTCCGGCGAGATAGATGACCATTGAGCCGCCCACGCCCCAAAGGCTCATTATCACAAGAGCCCAAAACGCCCAGAACGGATCATTCAGCCATGCCGGACCTTGAATCCCAAAATTCCGAAGCAGATTGTTGATAAGTCCGGTGGTTGGGTTAAGAATCCAAAGAAAGACCACCGACGTGGCTACGGTTGGCACGATGGACGGAAGGAAGAAAATCGTGCGATACGCCGCGATCCCCTTCACTTCTCTGTTCAGCAGCAGTGCAAGACAGACCCCAACCACAACCGCCAATGGAACGTGGATGACGGCAAACTTGACCGTAACGAGCGCAGACTTCCAGAACAGTTCGTCCTGGGTGAGCAGCATTTGGTAGTTCGCAAACCCAACCCACTTCGGTGGAGTGATGATGTTGTATCGGGTGAACGACAGGTAGATGCTTTGAAGGAACGGGACAAACGTGAAAACGAAGAACCCGATCAGCCAAGGTGCGATGAAAAGGTAGCCCGTCAGATTATTCTTTCGACCTGGCTTCATCGCGGAATCGACACACTATGGACCGTTTTGGGGGTGGTGGGCGGTGAGGGGCTCGAACCCCCGACATTCTCGGTGTAAGCGAGACGCTCTACCAACTGAGCTAACCGCCCCTGTGGACAGAAATTATAGCTTGGTTTTTTCCGTTTGTCACCGTATAATCAAAACGCAGGGATATGCGACTACTCGTCTGCTTTACGCTAGGGATGGCGGTGGCGACGGCTGCAGCACAATTGCAGCCCGCAGAGGTTCAGTACATCGGCGCGGAAAAACCGCTTCGTGGGTACCGCCTTGGCGACGAATGCTTCGTCCCCATCGAACTCCTTCCCTCCATCGGCTGGGATGCCACCCTTCGCAGCGATAAGGTCACTCTTACCGTTGCCGGGCGGAAAGTCGAGTTCCCTCACCGAACCTTTGCTGGAAGCCAAAGTATTCCGTTCCGCAAAGCGATGGCCGAATTTGGCGGTGAAACCGAGTGGGATCGAATCGGACGTGTGCTCAAAGCAGTTGCCATCGGAAAGTTCGCTGGCGGACAGATCAAGTTTGCCCTTCCGGTTTCTTCCGTCACGCTAGATGCAGGCAAGATTCTTGAAATTCGTGGTGCAAAGATTCTCGCCAGTCCAGCTCAAGTGCCGAAGGGCATCAAGCTCCAACAGGGACCTGATGGCGTGCGGATTATCTCAAGCCAATATTCGTGGGACATTCCGAACGGGCCAGAGCAGTACTCATTCAGTCTTCCCGCGGCTCCCTTGACGAACCCGCTTCCGATCGCAGACACATCGCAAAGCCCAGTTGGAACGACGCCACCTCCCGTGAGCACGGAGCCAACGCAGATACCGCCCGTAGAACCGCCGGTTGATCCATCTGGAGATATTCCACTTGACCTGGTCGTGCAGACCGACAATGCCACGTCGAGCATCATTCAGCTTAGAACTGTAGTGCCCCTGACATCCGCCCCGCAATTGCGGATGATCGAACCAAACGTCTTCGAACTCGTTCTGCCGAACGTCGCCATCGCGATTTCAAACCCAGAAGCGGCGAAAGCCTCCGGTGTAACCAACGTTTCGGTCACGAAAGAAGGCACAAGTTCGGTCATTCGCTTTATTCTCGACCGGCCCATGGGCTACGAAATCTGGACCGACGCTTCGGGTGTGAGTATCCAGCTCATAAAACCGGCCATCGGAAACGGGAAGCTCGCGGGCAAGCTGATCGTGGTTGATCCTGGCCATGGCGGGAAAGATGGTGGCGCCAAATCTGGAATCGCCCGAGAAAAGGAGTTAACGCTTAAAGTCTCGCTGGCGCTTGCAGAACAGCTAAAAGCGGCGGGCGCGACCGTGATCATGACTCGGAGAACGGATGTTTTCATCGGACTCACTGAGCGTGCGGAAGTGGCGAATAGGAACAAAGCGGACTTCTTTATCTCCGTGCACATCAATTCCACGGCTAAAGCTTCCACTTCAGGATCGATCACGTTTTTCCACGGGCCAAGCGCGGTCAAGGAACTTTTGGCCCGGTGTCTTCAGCAACAGCTTGCTAAAATCAACGGGCTTCCGAGTATCGGCGTATGGAGTGATAAGCGGATTTACAACAGTGGCTTTGCAGTTTTGAGAATGTCGAAAATGCCTGGTGTGTTGTTAGAACTCGGATTCATCAACCATCCGAATGACCGTGCTCGAATGTTGCAGGCGGACTTCCCTGCGTCAGTTGCGGGAGCGGTTGTGAAGGGACTCAAGGTGTATTTAGGCGATGGCAAGTAACTCAGGCGCAAATAGAGGCGCGATAATTGCGGCATTCTTGTTGTCGGCCGTTGGCCTGGCTGGCGTGGCAACCTACGTGATGCAGACGCCGCAGGCGCAACGCGTGCCCGACGCAATGCGCCGACAATCGAACACGGAAATAACCAACAAGCCCGATGCTCCGGTCGCGGAGAAGATGCAAAAGGTTCGGTTTGTGAAACTGAACGGCGACGATCTAGAACTCTCGGCTCAGGTAGAAATCCCAATCTCCAAAGGACCCGCGCTCTACAGCACCAACGAAACCATTCAGGCGCTCGGACTCACGGAGATTCGGTGTCTAGGAATCGATATCGATCACGGAGTGGCTACCCTGAGCATGAACCCGGCCGTCGAAAGCGGCTTCGGCAGCATGGCAGAATCGGAGTTTATTGAGGCTCTTTCGAAGAACTTGGGACAGTTTGAGAACATCGACTCCTTCCGGCTGACCGTTGAAGGAACAACCATCGAGAGCCTTGGGCACTTTGAGATCGAGAATCCTACTAAAGTGATCCGGCCTAGCGGGACGCCTTCGGAATCTTCTTTGCCGAAGAAGACTTCCCCTTAGCCACACCAAAGGATTGATGTAGCGACCAGCCGATCAGGCCGAGACTGATGGCGACCCAAGAGAACGCCCAAACCGCGGCAGGCAGTCCCGTCACTTCCTGAAGAATGGTGGCGTCTGACGTTCCACCGGTCCAGCCGCTCATCTTAAAAACGGTGAGAACGCTGGTGATGCTGTTCAGACACTGCTGCACCCCGATGAATTGCGCCGCGTAAATCGGAAGGTCGTTCTTGGTATTTCCTAGAACCGCGAAGAGGATCGCGATGATGACTCCGCTCACCAATCCAACAGGATTTCCTCGCACCAGCGCCAGCAGCGAGATGACGAGCAGAAAGCTTGTTCCCAGCAGTGCGTGCTGCGCTCGTTGGACGGTGGTGCTGTACAGAATCAGCGCCGCACCAAAGATGCTCGCACCAACGTAACCCGCACTTCCAATCACGAGGATGTTTCCGCCACGTATCGGGGTCGTGCCCGAGCCATCTGGGAACACTTGTATCATTTCCGGAACTCCGCCCGTACCAAGCGCTGCGAATGCATGAGCCAGTTCGTGAATGTGCGTGTTCAAGTACAGCAGTGGGATGAGAAGCGGTCGGAACGGACCGAACGACATCAACACCAGCGTGGCGATGGCGGCAACAATGAGCGCTCGTTGTGCGGTGGTCTTATTCGGCATGATTTGATCCTGCTGTCGCGGGCTCGCTTCGCTGGCGCCGCCACGTTTCAATGGCGCGCCATAAGAAATGTACGGCAAATCCGACCGCAATTCCCACGCACCATCCCCAAAGGACCTGTCCCGGGAAATGGGCGCCGCAATAGATACGGCTGATTCCAGTGAGAAACGCGATGATGATCCACGGTGCGCCCCACCACTTCAGATTGAGCGTCATCGCAACGGCAACCGCCGCCATATTCGCACTGTGAGCGCTGGCGGTCCCCATGCTGTCCGTTCCACCCACCCGCATGATGACGTCGGGCAAAACTTGAAACGGTCTGGGATCGGGAAGTTGTTGCTTCAAAACGTCGGTGATTTCGTTAGCGATTGGGAAAGCCACCAAAGCCTGAATCGCCGCCAAGCGCGAGTTCCGGCTTCGAAACATCATTGTGAGGAGCAACGTGACAAGGAAAATCTTGACCCCCGCGTAGTTCGTGGCTTCGCTCAGAAACCGAAAAAAGGTCGCCCAAGCCTCGGGCCATCGATTCACCCAATAGAAAATGGGGAGATCGACTCGATGCATCACCGGATGGTATCTCAAACGTAAACTACTGCTATGGGCCAGTTGACTCGTTTCCTTGCAAGGCAAATCTGGATAGCCCTTGTTTGGTACATGCGACGACCACCCATCAAGAGAATGCGTCGAAACGTGACCGGCCTTATGCCCGGGAAATTTGGAGAGCGCGCACGTCAGTCGCTCACCCGGCAGGATCGATTCGCACGAAGATACGGCATTCTGATGCTGACCTGGTCGCTCAACCTGCTCTTTGCAAGCCTGTTCATTACCGGAACGTATGTGCTTGTGACGACGGCATCTGAGAACGGCTGGCTAACCGTGCCAGGCTCCGAAGATCGCGCTAATTTACGCTGAACCGCGACCAGTCACCGGCAAAGAGCACTTCCTCTTCAAGCAAAACTCCGTACTTCGACCGGATGGCATGCTTCACGTGCTCGGCTACCAGGCGAATTTCCGTTGCAGTAGCGCCATTGATGTTGAGAATGAAGTTTGCGTGTCGCTTGCCGACCGCTGCGCCTCCGATCCGGAATCCCTTAAGCCCGGCGCGCTCAATGAGGAATCCGGCCGGAATGATCCCCTTCTCTTTCAGTGGGCCCGGCAAATCGTCAAGCGTGTTCGCGAGCGAGAAATCCGTGACGTTCTTGAAAAAACTGCCTGCGCTTGGCGATGGTGGCTGCTTCGAGATTCGCTGTCGCTGATACTCTCGCGCTTCATCGTAGGCGGCCTTTCGGGGTCCGCGAAGGAGCTCCATGCGAATCGCCAATACGACCGCGTTCGTGACTTCACCCGTACGAAGCACCGAGTCTCTGTATTTGAACCCCATCCAATCGGCACCAACAACTTCCCTCTTGCCGTTCCAGACCACGTCGAGTTCACGAACAAACTCGCTGATATTGCTGCGATAGGCTCCGGCATTACTGACCAAAGCACCACCGATGCTGCCAGGAATGCCGACGGCAAACTCGAGTCCGCGGTAGCCAAGCTGGACCGTCTTCAAAAACAAGTCTTGATAGCCAAATCCCGTCTCCACCCAGACAGAGCCCGCCCCGTCATCCTGAAAAGTTCGAGCAAGATTGCGGATCACGATTCCCGGAACGCCGTCGTCGGATGGCAACATATTGCTGCCCCACCCAAGCACCGAAATCGGCCAACCTTCGGCTTGCGCAATCAGGGCGTGCATAGCGAGCTCATCGCGATCACGGGCAGTTACAAACCGCTCTGCCGAGCCGCCAGCCCGCAAGGTCACGTACGGCTTTAACGAAACGTTACGAAGCATTGAGTGCCCCAGCGGAAGTCTTATACGGCTTCTTCGGCGTCGAGATGTTCGGCTCGGCCATATATTCCGGCAACAAAGCCTCAGCCGCCAGCAAGGGCAATTCAGACCAGAACTCCGCTAATCGTTCGGCTCCGGGAAACTGGCTCGGGCGATCTTCGGCCCCGTAGCCAACGCTCGTCTCAGGCAGATCGTGGGTTCGGCGACTTTCCTGCCCAGGTTCTCGGAGCCAGAATTCACCCTTTCGCGTCGGCACAAATGCTGAGCCACCGCGCATGATCAAATCAAACGAAAACGCCCCGATGCACGGAACGCCTTGGGCAAAGGCAAAGCTCTTCGCCAAAACAATGCCGACTCGAACGCCGGTGAAAGAACCAGGGCCTAGATCGGCCGCGAAGATCGTGGCGGCACGCAGCTCGCGCCCTGTCTTGCGTAAAGCATGTTCTAGAAGCCGCAGGCAAACTTCACCTGCCTGCCGGTTCGCAGGTTCGCTCGCCGAGAACAGAACATCCTCGCCCGAAATCAGGGCGACGCTTGCCTGTGGACTCGATGTGCTAAACGCAATGATCACGGGTTCGTGCTGAGCTTTAGGGAGCTGAGCAAGCGCTTGATCTCCCGCTGTTGCCCTTTCCATTTGTTGAGATCGGAGCTTTCTGCCGCTACAAGAACATAGAAGTCCGAGCTCTTCAGGTAGGCGTCGTATGCGGCAATCTTCTGATCCTCCTGATTAAGTCCCACGCGCAAAACTGAACCCACGGTTCCACCCGCCGGGGTCGCTTCGGCTTCAACATCCTCTCGGTAACTCACGCTCTTGAATAGCGAAAGTCGGTCAGATGCTTTCGCCATTAACGCCCGAGATGGCTCCAAACTGTCAGCCAGGAAGTTGAGCTCCACCACAACCCGAAGGTTCTGCTTTTTGAAGAAGAACTCTGCCTTCGCACCATTCACATTCTCAAGTTCCCAGCCCGATGCGGCAAGGATGTTGACCGTCCGTTCGGAAACCGTCATCGACGCCAAAGGCTTGGCATTAACTGACGATGGCTTTGTCACGCCATCATCCAGGACCGTTCGGGCCGGACGAACCTGGACTTGCTTCTTCGTTGGCGGTGGCGCGGTTGGATCTTCCACCGGCAGCGGATCGCCATTAATGGTCTTGAAAGTCTCCATGACCTTCTGCCACTGGAACCAAACGTTCTCAAACGAGGTGCCTGGAGCACGAAGATGGAAGAGCAACTTCTGAGAAGTTCGGCTATAGAACAAGCCCGAAACCTGGGTGTAAGCCACTCCCTTTTCGCTGTACTCAAGTTGGGTCAGAAGCAGAGGAACGCCAAGTACCTGCTGCTCCCACTGTCGGTTCACCACTCGCTTTTGAAGCTCGTTGGAAGTGCGCTGCAGACTCTGCCAAGCTTCCGTGTCGCCACGGAAATTGGCCCGGATCAGCTCCAACTGCCCACTTCGGTCGGCGGTATCGGCCGGAATTCGTAGAACCGTCCGACGTTTATCGCGCTTTTCGATCTTCCAAGACGCGGGATGCGAAAATCCTAGATTGAGGTCTTTGTCCGCGTACGGAACAAGCTCTGGCTCCTGATAAAGCGCAAAGGTGAGGCCGAGGGCCAACAACTGCATAAAAACATTATGCGACCTTCAAGCCGGTAGCACCAGAACGAACCGGGCCCCCTGACCCAAAACCCCTTCCTCGGTGGCGTTTCCGCCGTGAGCTTCCAGGATTCCCTTCACGATGCTCAAACCCAGGCCCATCCCTTTCGCTCGTCCCGAATAGAACGGCTGGAAAATGGTTTCTTTCCGATCTGGCTCGATCCCAGGCCCGGTGTCTGCAATGACGATCCTAACGTATTCGTCGTCTGAAGTCAGCTCGGTCGTCACCGAAAGCTGTCCATCTGTAATATGGTGCAGGCTGTTCTCGATCAGTTCAGAAATCGCCCGCCGCAAACGCCGATCATCCGCCAACACCGGCGGAAGCTCATTGAGCGTTAGCACCAGCTGAATCGGACTCCGCTTCGGAAAAACTTCCTCAACCGTTTCCTTAACCAGCGTGTTGATATCAATCGGCTGCTTCTGGATCTGCGTCGCCGAAACAAAGTCTCGGAAGTCGTTGAGGATCTCCTCGACACGCATCACGTTGACCGACAAGCTCTTTTGTAGGCTCCGAATACTCTCAATATCCAGAACCGGTTCTGAAGCCAGAAAACCCAGCTCATTCACGTCGCCCTTAATGGCAAAAATGCGGTTCCCAATCATATGCGATGACTTCGCACTCAGTTCCCCCCAAGCAATCATCCGCTCGCTGCGGACGATTTTCGACATGATCTGAATGTTCTCAAGCCCCGACGCCACTTGCTCGGCAATGGCCTGCAACAGCCGCTCATCCATGCTCGTGAACCGGTTATCGACAAACGGGTTATCACTGCGGCGGCGTAGCGCTCGAATTACCCCGTGGATGTGATTTCGAAACATGATCGGAACCGCGAGGAAGCTAGCAATCTGCTCGCTCGGAATCTCCACGTACTTCCCACGCCATCGCGTATCCGTCTGCGGATCGTCCAGCAAAATCGGCTTTCCATTCTGCGCAACCCATCCCGTGAACCCTTCCCCTTTGTCGTAGGTGAGCAGTCCAATCTGGTCCTTCAAACGCCCAATCGTGCCCCGCAGGACAATCTGCCGATTGTTGGCATCGAAGAGAAAAATACTGCACGAGTGGAGCCGCAACGTCTGCTCCGCAATCTCGATGACTTGCTGAATCAGATCAGCCTCGTCCATCACCGTGTCCAGCGAGTTTCCAATCTGGATCAGCGCTTCCTCGCGGCGATTCTGGTCAATCCGATCAATCAACGACGCACAAATCGTGGCGGCGCTTTCGATGATCGTTTGATCCGAATCCGAGAACGCATGCTCATGATCCGACTCCACGTTCAAAACCGCCCGCAGCCGCCCGCTAATGTCGCGAACCGGGACCGCCATCTCGCTCAAAGTCGAATCAAACAGGGCCCGATACTTCGGATCCTCGCGCACATTCCCCGCAACAACGCTGGTCCCCGTGGCCGCAACCCAGCCCACGATCCCCTCTTTAAGCCCCATATCCAGCGGCAAATGGCGGTTCTGCGCAACGGTTTCCCAATCCCGGCCACTCCCGTATCGAACGGTCAAGTCGCCAACTTCCTCGTCCAGCACCGCCAGCAACGAGTGGCTTGCTCCCACCAGTCCAATCAGCCCATCCAGCAGCCCGGAAATCGCTATCTCTGCATCCGGTTCACGCAAAGTCGCTGCAACAAGTCGGGCCAGTCGTTGTTCTGGGAGCACATTCGAAAGTATGTCTCCCATAATCAGATTCGATGTACGGCCTTGCAATGGAGCGGGAAATTCGCGAACAACCATCGATACTGCGCGCGGCGCCAGAAAGCTACGCGCCGATCCTGAGCCAAATTCGCGAGCAAGGTCCGTTCGAGATGGTCCTCCTCGCCGCCCGCGGATCGTCCGATAACGCTGCCCTCTACGCCCGCTATCTCTTCGAGGTGAAACTCGGCATTCCCGTCTCCCTCGCCGCACCCAGCGTTTGGACCCGATACGACGCAACCGTCCGCTATCCAAAATGCCTCGCTATCGGCATTTCCCAAAGTGGCGCCGCGCCAGACGTGTCCGAGGTCCTCGAACACCTGAAACAAGCCGGTCACACCACCGTTGCCATCACCAACACTCCTGGCTCCCGCCTCACCACCGTCGCGGACCACACCATCCTCATCAACGCGGGAGAAGAGAAATCCATAGCGGCGACAAAGACCTACTCTGCAACCCTTCTCGCGCTGTACGAGTTAGTCCGCGAACTCAGCCAGACCCTCCCCGAGCCCGTCCTGCCAGACCCCGCCTGGATGGCCGAGTGCTTCAATTCCGCGCTCATCGCAAGCAGACCAGTCGTCAGAAGCTCGCCCATCTTCTGCCTTTCGCGCGGCTACGGCTTCAGCACCGCCATGGAAACCGCCCTCAAGCTCATGGAGTGCTCGCTCATTCCCGCCAAGGCGTACTCTTCCGCCGATTTCGAACACGGCCCGAAGGCCCTCGCTGGCCCAAACAGCGTCGCGATCAGCTACGACGGCGACAAGCCGCACCTCGCTGAGAACGGCTGCGAAGTCATCCAAGCGCCGACAAACTCCGCCCCGGACGAAATCAAGCCGATCTGGGACGTCATCTTCGGCCAATGCCTCGCCCTCCTCACCGCCCGGGCCCGAGGCCTTGACCCCGACGATGCCCGCTTCCTGCGCAAGGTGACGCGAACCCTTTAATCCTCGGGATCAAAGGTCACAAACGGACACTGATCCCACACCGTCTTCATCTTCAACGCCCGCTGCAGAAGGGTCAAGTACTTCTGGTTTGTCACCGGAAACGCCCCCAGCGACACCAAATGGTCATTCATGATCTGCGCGTCAAACAGCACAAACCCAAGCTCCCGGCACTTTTCAACCAAGTGATACAGCGCAACCTTACTCGCGTCCGTCTCGCGATGAAACATCGACTCCGCGCAAAACGCCCCACCCAGCGCAATCCCGTAAACCCCACCGACCAGCCGTTCCCCGCTCCAAACCTCGCAAGAATGCCCCCAGCCTTGCCGGTGAATCTCCGTATAAACCTGAATGAACTCCGGAGTAATCCAGTTTCCTGAAGGCCGCAGGCAGTGCTCCATCACCTCGGTAAAAGCCGTATCAAACGTCACCCGAAATCGATCCTGCCGCAGCACCTTCGCCAGCGACTTGCTCACATGGATCCCCTCGATCGGAAACAGGCACCGCGGGTTCGACTGGTACCACTCCACTACGTTGTCGTCGTCGCTCATCGGAAACGCCCCTTGCTCATATCCAAACCGGATCAGCCACGGAGTCAAGGGTCGTTGCCGCACCCAAGCATTATAGGGATTGGCACCTATTTTCTGCCTCGGTAAGCTAGAGCCGAAATGCACGCTCAAGAATTACTGATGAAGCAGATTGAAGAAACGGGCAACATGCTGTTCAAAGCGTTGGACGGAGTAGAAGAAAGCCACTATGACTACCGCGTCCACGAATCCATGATGACGATTCGGGATCATGTCCACCACCTCTGCGAGTCTTACGTCGCCTTTCTCGCCCATGCCAATGGAAAAGAGCACTCTTGGGGCTCCTATGACCTGCCCGACAAGTCGCGCGCAAATCTGATGACTGAGTTTGTCCGCCTTCGGAAGGAAGCGATCGACGCCATTCACGGCAATGCCGAAGCCCAGATTCTTTTCTCCGGAGCCGCCTACATTGCCAACCACGATGCCTATCACATCGGCCAAATCGCCGCCACGCGACAGGCATTCGACCCCGAATGGACCAGCTACAGCCTCTATAGTTGAGAGGAATTTGAACCTGTAGGGGTGTGAAACGGAGGCTGCTCGGGTATCCTACGGCTTCCAATACACACGGACGCGGTTGCTAAGACCAGGTCCTGAGGTGCATGCGCCCCAGGTAATTCGAAGCAAAAACTAACCGCTCCGGAGGAATAACCTGGAGGTTACAAGAAAATATGGTCCAAATTAGCATGAAGGAACTGCTGGAATCCGGCGTTCACTTCGGTCACCAAACTCGTCGCTGGAACCCAAAGATGAAGAGATTCATCTACGGAGCTCGAAACGGCATCTACATCATCGATCTTCACCAGACGATCAAGCTTTTCGAAGACGCCCTTAACTACGTCCGAAAGCAGATTGAAGATGGCGGCACCGTCCTCTTCGTCGGAACCAAGAAGCAAGCTCAGGCTGCCATCAAGGAAGCTGCCGAGCGATCTGGTCAGTACTTCGTTTGCGAACGATGGCTGGGCGGAACCCTCACCAACTGGAAGACGATTCAGGGCCGTGTAGGTCGCCTGAAGGAACTCGACCGAATGGATGCGGAAGGCTATCTCGACCGACTCCCGAAGAAAGAAGCCCTCAAGCGACGACAAGAGCGAGACGAGCTGCAGCGATACCTCGGCGGAATCCGAAACATGACCGCCATGCCGACGGTGATGTTCGTGGTCGACCTCAACAAGGAATCGATTGCGGTCAAGGAAGCCAAGAAGCTCAACATCCCCATCGTGGCGATCGTTGACACCAACTGCGACCCAGACCTCGCCGACGTAATCATCCCTGGAAACGACGATGCAATCCGCGCGATCCGATTGGTAACTCAGAAGATCAGCGACGTGATTCTCGAAGCCCGACCGCTAAGCGATGCGCTTACCGAAGGCATCTTCAGCGATTCCACCCCGCTCGACGAAACCGATCCGGCGTTCGACTACGTCCCGCCAATCGACGACGAGCTCCTTAAAGCCTTTGGCGCAGACACGGAATAAAGAACATGGCGAACTACACGGCAGCAGACGTTAAGAAATTACGTGAAGAAACCGACGCACCCATGATGGAGTGCAAGTCGGCTCTCGACGAGGCAGACGGCGATCTAGCCCGAGCGAAGGAAATCCTCCGCGAAAAGGGTAAGTCAGCCGCCGGAAAGAAAACTGGCCGAGCAACCGGCGCTGGCGTGGTGGCCTTCGCCCTTAGCGAAGACCGCAACACCGTCGGTGCAGTTGTTCTCGAAAGTGAAACGGACTTCGTTTCGAACAACGAGAACTTCCAGAAGAAAGCTCAGGAAATCGCAGAGTACGTTCTCGCCAACGGCGCACCAGAAGGCAACCCGATGGACGATCCTAAGTTCAAGGAACTCTCCGACGACGTGATCGCGATGTTCCGAGAGAACGTTCAGATCTCGCGAGCCGTAAAGATCGAATCGACTGCGCCAATCGCCTTCTATGTTCACCACAACAAGATGAAGGGCGCGCTCGTCGTGTCCGAAGGCGACAACGCCGGCAACGAAGCCGTCCGAAAGACCGCCGTCCACATCGTTTCGCTTCCTCCCGAAGTGATCACGAAGGAAGAGCTGTCCCAAGACCTGCTCGCAAAGGAACTCGAACTCGAGACCAAGCGAGCCATCGAAGAAGGCAAGCCAGAAAACATCGCGAAAAACATCGCGCAAGGCCGCGTCAACAAGGAATTCGTCAAGCGAGTTGTTCTTCTTGAACAGCCTTTCTATGCCGACCCAAGCCTGACCGTGAGCCAGTATCTGGCGCAAGAAGCCAAGGGCACGAAGGTCACTCGGTTCGAGTACTTCGCCGCCGGCGCTTCGGCTCCGACCGAATAACGTTCAATGTCCGGGTGCATCGAGCTAAGGAGCACCCGGACATCTTCACAGCAGTTCTTCCAGCCGCGCCAACAATTTGCGCTGTCGCTGACAGAATTCGAGTTTGCCACGCCTCCCTTGCCGGAAGTGTTTGAAGTCGAGTCTATTAGGTTCAAACGCTATACTTCTGCGTTTGAGTTTTTGGAACTAGACCTGACTTTGTCGCATTTCGCGAGAATTTTTCCGAATTTCAAGGCAAAAGCACTACCATCGTCTGCAATTTTGCTATAGAATTCTTGCTGATCAGTACTATCACAGTTAACTTTTCGCGCGCACAATTCGGCCAATGCAAAAATTACGGACCCATTATGAAATCCTTCGTATCGCGCAGGACGCTCCTCCGGAAATAGTCGAGTCAGCTTTTCTCGTTCTAACCCAGAAGTATCTTAAAGGCGACAACTCCGGAGCAGCAAACCGCGCCGAGGCAATGGCTCAACTTTCCGAGTCATACAAAGTACTTTCGGATCCGATCGCCCGCAAAAAATACGATGAGTCGATTCGGTGCCGAGACCTAGCTACTAAAAGCAAAAGTCCTCAAATAAGGTACGACGAAATGTTAGCACGTACGGCGACAATTGACAAGATACATCGAGAGCGGCTTCCAATTAGCAAGTTAAACTGGCTCTATCAGATACTAAAGTTTTGGCCACTTTATGCTGGCGTTGCGACAATCGTTTATCTGTGGTCCGTCAGCCTGAACTCCGAAGAGTTGAAACAACTATCCAGCCAGAGCGTGGCTAGTCCCCATTTCTTGACCAGCCTAGAGTGTTAGAGTTTCCGCCTCCGGGTTGGTCGTGAGACCTTCTCTGAAGGCTTTGGGACTCTTAAGTCCGAGGCTTCGGTGGGGTCTG
>Ga0247843_1002453_pt1 | contig 33618 bp, 26 predicted proteins | sample LaCruzMarch2017__FD_192420 | JGI IMG/M metagenome (GOLD analysis project Ga0247843, IMG submission 192420) | Freshwater microbial communities from meromictic Lake La Cruz, Castile-La Mancha, Spain - LaCruzMarch2017_8m | ecosystem: Environmental > Aquatic > Freshwater > Lake | place: Spain... | reverse complement strand
CGTAATGGGTCCGTTGATCCTCGGCCGATGGCATCGACCCATGCACGCGGCAGAGGTCGGTCGTGCCCGCACCGATATCGATCACCAGAGTGTCATCCAAGAAATCGAGGCCGTAGGCCACGGCGAAAGGCTCCGAGCACACGATCACCGAATCGATGCAGTTGGCAGCGGCTTCCAGAATGGTGGCCTTGCCCGCGACACTGGCCTGAGCCGGAGCACCGATCACCGCGTAGATGACCGCGTCGGCCGGCGCATTGATTTCGCGCACAACGTACTCCAACAAATCGCGAATCGCCTTTTTCACAGGTTCCGGATCCACAACACCTTGCTGCTTCACCGAGGCGCCTGCCAGAGGCCGATACAAATGAACCGACATCCGGTTTTCCAGCGCTTCTTGACCATAGATGATCTCCCGGCCTCCCAGTCGCTTCAATGCGACATGGTCCTTCGGATAGCCCACATACGACCAAACGGTCTTTCGAAAGCCATTGGAAGCAGTGATGGATGTCCGACTGGTTCCAAGATCGATGCCGACAAAAATGGTTTCCGCCATGAGACGCGTGTTGCTGGTTGTTTCTCCAATGAGCCCGGGTGCTCAGTGGGGAATGCGTCATCCAGAGCGCTGTCTTAAGACATTCTTTGAACAGCTACCCAAAAAATGTCGTCCCGGTTGCCCTATCAACCCAGAGGCGGCACCCGGATTACCCCGAATAGACGGTGCTATCGTTGGGCCCTGGCCTGTGAGTGAGCAGACCGGCTCGGGCGATCACGACAACTGAGTGACGGGAGTCACTCGGCCTTGTAGGTGCCGGTTGAAGTCTCGGATCTCGATAAGCAACCGCAGCTTGAGATCACGTTGAGGGTCGTCGTCCTTGAGTCCTGGCTCCGCCAACGCCATCAGGAGCCATCGGTAGGAGCGCGAGGAAAATCCCGCTTTCTGATTCCGGCGCTCATTCTCTTCGATCAGACCCGCCAGACGGCGGAGTCTGATTTCAAGAGCCTGTTCGCGGTCGCTCTGGTAGGCCTGCTCTTTCTTCAACGCCGCCATCAACCGCGCCAACTCGGCCTCTTCTTGGAGGCGCTGCCGTCGGCCCAGTTCCGGCAAACTGTTGGCAGTTGTGTCAACCGGCTTCGGAATCGCAACTCTCTGCGGCTCTGCAGCCGGTCGAGGTGTCCTGTTGTGGAGCCCAGCAGGTTTTAGCGAGGGGACCGGCGGCTTCAGCATCAGCGGCGAACTGGTCGGTGCCTTCGACGGATCGAGAGCCTCATCAGGCGCCGACACCCAGGGTGTCGACGGGGCCGCAGGTCCAGTCCGTGTGTCGGATTCGAGGATGGGTGCCAGACTGGGCTGCGGTTCTAATTTTGGAGCCAGCTCTGTGGAAACTTCGACGCGTTGCTGCAGCGCCGTTGGCAGGGCCTTCCTCTTGGATCGGAACCACCCCCACGCCACCGCCAAGAAACCAAAAACCACTACCCAAGACCATCGACTAAAGAATCGGCTCAACGAGAAACGATCGACGACGACGCTCAGGGCCGAGAGCTGCGATTCCGGTGACCCAGGCGGCGATACGTCCAACACCGGAGTGGCGGCCTGAACCATGGCCGAAGCCTGGGTAGGCACCGCCGAGGGCGCGCCGGGATCGCCAATTCCACCAATGATCTGCTCACTGGGGGCGTTCCTGGCCAGCACGTCGGAGGCCCTGTCAGCGGGCTGGATTGATGGCTTGAGGGAACTCGAAGCATCCCCCGCGCTCCGTGGCTGAGCAGCTTGAGACTCAACAGAGGGCACCAGGGCTTCCACCCGATTGCTTCGACCCTCCGACGGCATTCGGAACCTTCCGGCTAGGGCTACCCGGAAGGCTTCGTACTCCCGATTTTGCTCGGAAATAATCCGTCGGGCTTCTGCCAAGGGGACCGCCGCGGCCATGCTCGCGTCGGGAATTTTCAGGATCGCTCCGGCTGGGAGGCGATTCACATTCCCGCCCGTGAACGCATCGGGGTTCCGCCGCAAAAGGGCCACGAGCATCTGGTCAAGAGAAACCTCCGCAGACAAACGGACCACAGCGATCTCGCTCGCAGTATCGCCGGGCTGGACCTCGACTTCTTCACCTTGAATTTCGCCGGTCTGCGTTTCAAGGACCTCGACCCTGTTTTCGCGGACTGAAGTTATTAGGTCTCCCGTTGACCGAGGGCGAGTCTCTCGAGTGGGAGCAAGCGCTCCAGATTGACCCGACACTTTCGGCAACCCGAGGAGGGCTGCACACAAAAATACCACCCTGAGCGGAGAGCCCGCTTCTAGATGAGACGCGTTGTGAGACTGACTGAGTGGCACCATGGCAAACGGCTCGCTTGAGGCAAATTCACTCGGACTCATCGCGGACTCGAATTCTTGGGTCGCAACATCGCGAACGGATGAAACTCGACGCCGCATGGCACACGAGACCCGACTGAGGATGGATCGGATTGAGGTCGGACGCTGCCCGAAGATTTTTAGCGAATCAAGGACGTTGGGTTTGTTTCCTCAACAGATCCGTCTCGCGGGTCTCAAGAATATCGTCGTGGGCGAATCGCCGCCCTCCTTGGCCGCCGGCGTCGAAATAGATTCTCAGAGACGGCCCTCTGCGGTCCGGAAGAGGTCGCTGAAGAGGCCGCCACCCTTCAAAATGACCAGGCTCCGGCGGAAGATGCGGTCCACATTGCGGTTCGCGTCGAGCACATCCTCGCAGTGGCGCTCCGCACCCCGGTGGCCCACCCCATCAAGCTGCGGGCCAACCTGTCCTCCCCGCCCCGCCAGCCAATTGAAGGTTCTGCACAAGGTCTCAAAGATCCGGGCGCTTGCGGCGCTGTCCGGCCGGGATTTGAGGAAGGCCGGATGCAGACGGAAAAATGCGAGGTCGGGAAGTTGACCTTGTCTGGATCAGGCCAAGAGGTTAGAGCCTGCATTGGTGGAGTTCGAGCGGAAGAGCCCCGACAGATCGTCGTCAACGGTGTCCTGAAGACTCCCAACGAGGAACCAGATGCAACTCCACATCGCCATCGATGGACAACGGCAAGGGCCGATGTCGCTCGAAGAGGTCAACGCCCGACTGGCCGACGGCCGGATCCCCGCCGAACCCACGCTCGCCTGGCATGAGGGATGTCCGGAGTGGATTCCCCTGTGGCAGGTGGCCGGCGTGATGTTCCCCATCCCGACCGCTTCATCCTCGACCCGCTCAGCCGATGTCAGCGAGGCAACCGGAGGCCATGCCTCGGCATCCACGGGCCCCTCGACCGACACGCTTAGCTCGGTAATTCCCTACCGGAACCCGTTGGCGTTGGTGGGATACTATCTGGGCATCTTCAGCCTGATCCCGATGCTCGGCGCCGTGCTGGCGCTGCCGGCGATCCTCCTCGGCATCCTCGGACTCCGCAGCTGCCGCCTCAATCCGCAGGCCAAGGGAAAAGCCCACGCCTGGGTGGGCATCACGACTGGCGCGATTTCCGTCATCGGACACCTTCTCGTCGGGGTGTTCTTCGTGGCCGGCCGCTGACTTGCCGACCCGCAGAGCCAGAATCGAACCGGGGGATCCGGCACGCCTCCCCTCTGAGCCTCCTTACGTCTCCGAGCACCCGAGTCTCGCGAGAGTTGAATCGCGTGAGGTGTTTGTTAAGGTCTGCAACATGACCCCCAAGGCTCCCGCTCACCCACCCCGTCGTCACCGACATCGATGGTTTGCTCGGCAAGGGTTGAATCAGGGGTTCACCCTCATCGAACTCCTGGTGGTGATCGCCATCATTGCAATCCTCGCCGGGATGCTCCTGCCGGCCTTGGCCAAATCCAAGACACGGGCCCAATCCATTCAATGCCTGAGCAATCAGAAGCAACTGACCTTAGCCTGACAAATGTACACCGATGACCACTCCGACAACCTGGTCTGGAATGACCTGACACCGGACGGTTCGGGCTGGGTTCGAGGTATCATGGATTACTGGCCGGGCAACAGCCACAACACGAACATCGCCAACCTCACCAACCCCAACTACGCCAAACTCGCGCCCTACACGCAGTCGCCGGGCATCTACCGGTGCCCGGGGGATCGCAGCACCGTCACCATTGGCGGCCGACGCATGGCGCGGGTTCGAAGCCTCTCCATGAGTCAGGCGATGAATTCCCGGGATGATTGGCTGAGCTACATCACCAAGGCCAAGTACACGGTGTTCCGCAAGGGGAGCGACCTCAACCGCATGGGGGCGTCGCAGGCCTATGTGTTCATCGATGAGCACCCGGACAGCGTGAACTATGGCGATTTTGCCGTCTCGATGAACGACGGGGCGGCCGCCGGTTCCATCCACATCATCGACTACCCGGCCAGCAACCATGGATCGTCCGGAGCCCTCAGTTTCGCCGACGGCCATGCCGAGATCCACCGGTGGATGGACCCCCGCACCGTCAAGCAGGTCCTGCTCAAACCCATGACTCTGGTGGTGCAATCTCCTGGCAATGTCGATATGCGCTACATGTCGGACCACGCATCGGTGCGACTGACGGATTGATCCAAAACTGATCCATCGCCACCGCTCACCGCTGATGTTCCCTGTCTTGCATCGCCGCCTTCTCAGCCTCTTGGTCGTCGCGTTGCCGTCGTTGTCCGGCATTCACGCCGATCTCCCATTGACCCGTGACGAGTTCCTGCGCATCGACCGCGTCTGGGATCTCGAAATGGAACTGCCCCCGGGAGCCTGGGAAGCGATGGAACCCCGACCGATCCGTCCTCCACAGCGACGGCCACGGCCCGATTCCGATTTTGGACCTTCAGGCCCCGAGGCTCCGGGCCCGGATTGGAATCGGCCACCCGAGGACAGACCGGGTCAGGAAGGACAGCCACCAGAAGGTCGGGAGGGCTCATTCCCAAGGGGCCCCGGAGGCATTCCACCGGACGGTTTCGATTTTCCATGGTCCACCGGAAAGGTGACGGTGGGCGGGGTGGTCTTCACCAACGTTGGGGTGCGCTTCAAGGGCAACAGCTCCTTCAACGGATCGCGCGGTTCACTAAAGCGCCCCTTCAAGCTGGATTTCGACCGTCACGTTCCCGGCAGAACCTTCGCCGGCCTCGAGGAATTGTTCCTCAACAACAACGCCAATGATCCATCCCAACTGCGGGAGTCCTTGGCCTACTCGGCCTTCGCCAAGGCCGGGGCTCCTGCTCCACGGACAACCGGGATGCGGGTCTGGCTTCGACGCGGAGAGGCCGAACCGCGGCAGTACCTCGGCCTCTACACAGGGGTCGAGCCGGTCGAGGGAGATTTTCTCAAAAGGCAATTGGGTTCCAAACGCGGACTCCTGACAAAACCGGAGCGGGTCCGGGGATTGGAATATCTCGGAAACCACTGGGCCGCCTATGCCTCCCGATACGAGACCCGATCCACCGTTCGAACCTCCGACACCCGACGGTTCATGCAGCTGCTCCAGGACTTGGAGGATTCCACTGATGCGATCTTCCAGGAGACCTTGAAGCGCGACGTCGATGTGGACGCCTTCCTGCGCTTCGTGGCGATAAACGCCTGGTTGGCCAACTACGATTCCTTTCTCGGCAACGGCCACAATTACTACCTTTTCCTGCCTTCCGAAGGCCGTTTGCGCTTCATCGCATGGGACCTGAACGAGGCCTTCGGTCGTCATCCGATGGCGGGACCCGCCCTCGAGCAGGCCGGATTTTCGATCCTGCGGCCGGCAGCCCCCCCGAACGCCGTCTTGGAGCGGTTGTTGAACCAACCGGAATGGCGGGACCGATACCGGGCCTTGGTGGAAACCCTGGTCCGCGACGGAGGCCCATGCTCGACGCAAAGCCTGCTGGCCGATTTGGCGATCCTGCGAAAGACGCGTTCCGAGGCCTTGGCCGCCGAACCCCGCTGGGGCTCCGGCAATGGCCCTGGCAGTGGCCCCGGAGGCCGACCGGGCGCTGGCCCCGGCCACGAAAGACCAACTCTAGTTCGCCCGGGCGGCGGACTGCCCGAGCCAGAACCGCGAGGGGAACACGAGGGGCGTCGGCCGAGGTCTGGCCCGATGTTCGACACCACTCCGCTCGAGGACTGGATCCTCGAACGCCATCGTCTGGTGAGGGCCGAACTTGACGGCCACCGGACCGCGACACTGCCACGCATGCGGATGGGTGGGCCGGGGCCAAGGCCGTCCCGACCATTCACTTCTCCCCCCACCGGAGGCCCCGACCCGTTCCCGAGGCCCTTTTCAGACGGTCCTCCCGGCCCGGGAACGCCCCAGCGACCCTGAGAATCCCCATCCAACCAGCAGTTGGCGGGCCTCACCTGACCTCTCTGCTCACCGGGGCACCTTGAGCGAAGCCGCTTGGAATCGACGCAGATCAGGATCGTTGACCTTGACGGTCTGGGTCTGGATGTACGGTGGCATGCGGCCGATGCGGATCGTGTCGGGCGAGACGAAGCGCCACGACTCGGCGTGACCATCGGCGAAACTCAGCGTAGCAGCCCCGGCATGGCGGACCGACGGGAAGTCTACCCAGAACCACTCCCCAGGCTGCGTCACCACGAAGCGCGCGTTCTCGATGCTGTTCTCGTGCTCATCCAAAAAGACAAAGGCCTCGGCCGGTGAGGGCAACACGATTTGCGAAAGCTTGTGCCAACAACTGAGGTCCTGAGGATCCGGCATATCGTTCATGGAGGCGCTCATGGAAACACTGCGCGAGCGGAGAATTCTCCGGGCATCCCGAACCGTCGATCGATCGGCCGGGCAGTGGTAAATGCCCGACGCTTGGTTGTACGGAAAGAGCAAGCCCCTGCGGATATTGAAGTCGTTGGTGTCGGTGAAGGCATTGCCCGTCACCCAGGTCCTCGCGGTGGCATTGGCTCCTTCGCGGCCTCCCGTCAGCACGGTCTCGTTGGGCGGCAACTCATCCTTGAAGTCATCGATGTACAGCAACCAAGCCAGGTTGAGTTGGCGGTAATTGCTCAGGCACTGGGTCCGTAGGGCCTTGTTCTTGGCCTTACCCAGTGCGGGCAAAAGCATGCCCGCTAGAATCGCGATGATTGCGATCACCACCAGCAACTCGATGAGCGTGAAGGCGCTCAGGCGCTGCGAACTATTCCGCCAAGCACGGAGCTCGGGGCTTTGAGACAGGGATGCGTTCATGGACTCCTGAGGCTCCTCGACGGCGTTTCTTTCCAAGGGATCGTCATCCACTGCCCTGTGTAGCCGACCCTCTCAAGCGCGGACATCAGGATTCTTAGAAACCTGGGGAGAAGGTTATTCCAACGGAAGTTTGCGAAACCAAGGCTTTTCTGAATCGGCTTGGACGCCTGATTTTGTGATTCACCATTGCCGGGGCCCCCCATTCCAGTCTGATGCTTGGCGATCCCGCGATCCGTTCAGATGCACTTATCGAGTCTGCCACCTTTTTGTCGCCCATGATGGATTCTCGCCCTACTGCTCTGCCGCGCTGGGCTTGGCTCACCGTGTGCCTCCTCGCGCCGGTCGCGCTGCTCAACTACCTCGACCGACAAATGTTGGCGGCGATGAAAAGTTCCGTCATGGCGGACCTTCCTGACATCGGATCCGATGCGAACTGGGGACGAATGCTCGGACAATTCAAGTGGGTCTACGCCTTCCTGAGTCCGGTGGGCGGTTGGATGGCCGATCGGTTCGGCCGGCGGTTGACGATTTGTGGCAGCCTCTTCGCATGGTCAGCGGTGACGTGGTGGACGGGGCACGTGCAGTCCTATGGAGAACTGCTCACCGCACGATCCCTGATGGGCATTAGCGAGGCCTTTTATATTCCGGCCGCCTTGGCGCTCATTGCCGATTATCACACCGGCGAAACCCGTTCCCGCGCGGTCAGCTTTCATCAAATGGGCATCTATTGCGGAGTGATTCTCGGAGGATTCACCGGGTATGCCGCCGACCATCCAAGCCTGGGCTGGCGGGGAGCCTTCGGATGGAGCGGCCTAGCTGGCATGGCTCTGGCGTTGCCCCTGGTATTCCTGCTCAAGGACCGTCCGCGTCCCGCAGCGGCGTCATCCGGAAACACGGCGGGTCTGCAGACCATCCGCGCACTGTTGACCAACCGTTCCTTCCTGCTGCTGGTCGTCTACTTCACCCTGCCGGCGCTGGCCGGATGGGTGGTGCGAGACTGGATGCCGGCCATCCTGAAATCGGAATTCAAGATCGGCCAGGGCAAGGCCGGCGTGTCGGCGACCTTGTATTGGCAATCGGCAGCCATCGTGGGGGCTCTTGTCGGCGGATGGCTGGCCGACCGCCGGATGCGCACGACCCAACGGGGGCGGATCCAGGTTAGTGCGCTGGGCATGCTGCTCATCATTCCCGCTATGTTCGGGGTGGGATTCGCGCCTCAGACCGGTCAACTGTGGGTGGCCGTGGCGTTCCTCATTCTCTTCGGACTGGGATGGGGTTTCTTCGACACCAACAACATGCCCATCTTGTGTCAGGTGGCTGCGCCAGAACAGCGAGCCACCGGCTACGGGCTGATGAACCTGGTGAGCATTAGCTGCGGTGGGCTGGCGGATTGGGGATTCGGGCTCATGCGCGATCGGCACCTGCCGCTGGCGGCCATCTTCAGCGTCTTTGCGTCCGTGGCCTTGGTTTCCGTGTTCTTGGTTTTAATGATCCGCCCCTCAGAAGTTCCACTTGCGTCCAACACCCCAGCCCCCAAACAACCCTGACGCCAGCCTCGCATTGACGGCGGCTCGTCGGTTGCCTGAGCGTCTTGGGCATGCTCCCCACCGTTGGAACATGCCGCGCCCTTTACATCCTCGCTGCCTGGATGGCCGGTGTCGCAGTGCCACCATTGGCTGGCGACTGGCCGCAGTGGCGAGGCCCGACCCGCACAGGACGAGTGGCCGCCCACGAACCGGTGTTGACCCGACTCCCGTCGGCTCCCCACGTGGTGTGGTCCATCGCCGCGGGGCCTGGATATGCGTCACCCATCGTGGCCGAAGGACTCGTCTTTGCCATGGAAGCCCAAGAGGGCCAGGAGGTCTTGAGGGCCTTGGACGCCGCCTCGGGTGCCGAACGGTGGAAAGCCATCGTCGATGAGACCTTCACCGACTCCCAGGGACCCGCCGCGCCGCGCTGCACGCCGGTGGCATCCGAAGGACGGGTTTATGCACAATCGTGCCGGGGCAAGTTGACCTGCTTCGCGGCCGCCAATGGCAAAACATTGTGGTCGGTCGACTACACCAAGGATTTTGCTGCCACGTTCATCGGTGAGAAAGGCAACTCCCAGGGAGCCATGCGCCATGGCAACAATGGATCGCCGTGGGTGGAGTCCGGGTGGTTGTGGGCCTCGGCCGGGTCCACGAATGGCGCTGGCATGGTGGCGCTGAATCCCCAAACCGGCGCGGTCCGATGGAAGAGCGGCCATGAGGTGGCCGGATATGCCGCTCCGATGGTGGGCACGGTCTTGGGAGTGCGTCAGGTGGTGAACTTCATGGCCGACGCCGCCATTGGATTCGATGCGCAAAGCGGCCGCGTGCTGTGGCGGTATCCGCTCAAGACGGCCTTCGCCCGGCATGTGATGACCCCGCTCATCGTCAACGACCGGGTGATTCTCGGGTCGCATCAAACGGGTCTCATGAGCTTACGGTTCACTCATGAGGGCGAGCGCTGGTCGGTCGCCGAGGTGTGGAACTCCAAGGAGGCGGCGCCCAACTTCTCCTGCCCGATCCTCGTTGGTGACCGCATCGTGGGCCTCGGTGCGCAGCGCGAGGTGGTGTGCATCGGCGTCGATGACGGCAAGGTCCGTTGGACCCAGTCGGGCTGGATCACGAGCGCAGCCGACAAGTCCCACGCCGGATTCATCGCCGTCGGCGGTACGTCGGCGCTCATGCTCAGCGATGGCGGTGAGCTGATTCTCTTCGATGCCGGAGGCGAAACGTGCCGCGAAATGGGTCGGGCCCAGGTGACCGGAGTGAACTGGTGCAATCCGGCTTTGTCGAACGGTCGCCTCTACCTGCGGGATGGCCTGCGCAATGCCGGCCATTGGATGTGCGTCGACCTGACCCGGTGATCCACGTGTCGCCGTTTCTGTAAGTCCAAAACAACGGACCGCGAAACCCCAAGATCAGCGGATCTGACACAGGTCCCAATCGAACTATTGAAGGTGGGCACAGCGGCCTTGCGAGTGCAGTGGGTCGGGCTAGTCTCGAAGCAATTCCTCGGTTCGCAACATCCGGGCCGTCATGCGAAATGGATGCATCCATTCCCGGGCTTTGAGCGGATAGAAGAACACCAGTCTGTTTGTATGAGCACTTTTCACCCCCTCCATTGGAGATTCCTTAGCCTGCTGTGCCTCCTCCTCGGTACACTGACCACGGCCGGACTGCAGGCGCAGACTCCCCAGGATCCGGGGCGCTCTGTTCAGGTGTTTCTCACGTCACCGGCCTCCGGCACGCAGCAGCTATCCGGGTCCCTGAAACTCGAAGCCGTCGCCGTCGATCCCGTGGGTGGACCGGTCACCCAACTGGAGTTTCTGGCTGATGGTCAGGTAATCGCCAAGTCGGACCGCAGCGGCGATGTGTTCGCTACCGTGATCGGACTCAAAGTATTGCATCAGGCAGTCTGGGAGTCACCGACCCCGGGCATCCATGTACTGGAGGCTCGCGCCGTGCAAAACCAGAAGATCCTCGCCACCTCGGCACCGATTCGAGTGATCATCGGAACACTCCCCGTTCCCCCTCCGGTGGATCCGCCAATCGTTCCGCCCCCGTCGACCACGGTGGACCTGAATGTCCTCGATCCGATGGCCGTGGAATCCGACTCCAAGGATTTGATGACCTTGGAGTTCCGCCGCTCGGGTGACTTGTCGAAACCGCTTCGGGTGTATTTCAAGGTCGGTGGATCGGCCGACTGGAACACGGATTTCACGGTCATTCCTGGCGGGTTGAAACCGGAACCGGTGAGCGATCCCAACCTCGCCCCGTGGGTGCAATCGGTGGTCATTCCGGCCGGGTCGGCCGTCGGGAAGCTTCCGCTCGCGCCGATCCCGGATGACAAGGTCGAGGGCGATGAAATCCTGTATCTGGGCGTAATTTCGAAGCCGGAAAACCTCAAGGAAGGCCCAGAGTCTTCCGACTACCTGCCCGGCCGCAATCCGGCCGCACGGGTGATGATCCGCGACTCAATCCCACCGGCCCCGTCCGATGCACCGACCATCCGCATTCTCGCGGTTCAACCCGTCACCTCGGAGCCGAATCCCTTCATCCGGGTCATGCCTGGACGCATCGTTTTCCAGCGGTTGGGGAACCCGGCCGAACCCGTCCGCATCCGCTACGCGGTCGGAGGCAGTGCGCGCAATGGCGAGGACTTTTCCCTGCTCGACGGAGACATCACTTTGGGAGCCGGTGAAACCCAAGTCGAACTCATCATTGGAGCCCTCGAAGACGACCTCAAAGAACCGGAGGAAACCGTGGTCATCAAACTCATCGACGACCCGTCCTACCGGATCGATCCGTCCAGCGCCTGGGTCCAGGTAACGATTTTCGATTCCACCATATCCCCGAAAGCCTTCCTGAAGTGGGTCAGCCCCAAGACCGGCGAGCGACTGCGCATCGGCAGCGAATGCGCGCTGAAACTCGTGGCGGTCGACCCCAACGGCTACCTTCCATCGGTGTCCTTCTGGGCCAATGGAAAGCCCATCGGAGATTCCCAAATCCAGTTCTTCCGGGCTCCCGATCCGGAGACACCCATCGAGCACAACCTGGTCTGGAAAATCGACTCCGAAGGGCCGATCCAGCTGGAGGCCATCGCCGTGGATGCCTCCGGGAACAAGATCGTATCGGCCGCGCTAGTGATTCTGGGTCTGCCAGCAACCGACCCCATCGAGCGCAGCCTGCACCCCGCCGACAACGCGCCGGCTGACTCGGTGATTTCCGACATGGAGTGGATGGTTTGCGCCAAGTACTGGCGTTATGGTGTTCCTCTGCCACCGCAGTCAGCTCCGGTTTCCGTCGGACACCTCTCCCGAGCCGGATTCCTGTGGCGATCTGGAGGCGACTACCGGTACGACGCTTCCGTCGGTTCGTTCCCCCGAGGATGGGTCCCGCTCGAAGGCTCCCCCGGCAATTCTGGCAACGCAGGTCCGCTCCCGCCGCTGCCCGGTTTGCCTGGAATTCTGGGCACCAACGGAACCCCAGATCGTTCGCCCAACTCGTACATTCTGGGCGAATGGACTACCGACTCGGCCGACTCCATCACCCTGAAAATCCATTTGGGACCGGCCGCGAACACCCGTTGCCAGGCAGTCGAGATTTTTGTGGGGCGCGATGCTGTGGTCTCGGACATTTCGGATGACGGACAGTTCGACCCGAGGACCGGCATCCTTCGTTGGGGGCCATTCTTGGACGATTCCCTCCGGGGATTGAAGGCAAGCGTCTCGAAAGCCACCCCCCTGGAGTTCTCGGGTTTGGGTTCCTTCGATGGATTTGATCTGAAGATGCTGACCCTCGGTTCAAAATTCAATGCCGAAGGGCCAGCGGCTTCCACCCCTCGACTCGCTGCCATTCCCGCATCGGCTCAAGGAGATGCCCGCTTGGTGCTCCTCGGTGCCACCAACGGCAGTGCAATGGACCTGGAGGTGTCGGAGGACATGGTCCAATGGCGACGCATCGGAACGATGCTCGGCAATGGTGAATCGCAACTTCAAGTCGACACCGATTCGGGATCTTCCACGCGGCGGTTCTACCGGGTGATTCCCCGCAAGCGTTGAGGGCAGCTTGAGGATGGCGCGAGGAATGCATCCATTTCCGGATTTTCAGCGGACAGAAAAATGCCATGCACTTCGGTTGCCCACCGTCTCGAGAGTCTGAAAATCAACAATCGGTTTGGCGGAGAAGCCTGCTCGGCGAGTTTCGGTTCATCATTGCAATCGCCGGAGTCTTGCTCGGCATCCCAGTGGGATGGGCGGCCACCAACCGCTTCGATGCCCTCACACCGGCTGGATCTCATTGCGGCATGAATCACGGATGCTGAGCCGGAACCCGATAGCCCCGATGCCACGTCAGGAACCAGAGGCGATCCAGGCCCACGGCTTCCACATGCCCGTCCACCATGACGAAGTTCACCGCCCCCGGCATCTTGGATCCCGGCGAAACGGTGACCGTGCCGCGGAAGGATGAACCATGTCGCGAAATGCAGAAGCGCTGCATCATCGCATCGTTGCCACCCATCGCGAGATTCCGGGCCGGACGGTCGGTGGCCAGTGGCCAAGAATCCGCCCAATTGCTGTCGCCAAAAATCGGTGTGGTGACCGGAACTTCGTAGCTGCTCTCCTTGGCGAAAGCCTTCGTAGCATCGATGGCGCCTTCACCTTCTGGGGAATACTGCCAACCATTCATGCCGTAGCTGCTTTCGAAACCGGTGTTCCACTGCACCGGAGACTTGACCGGGCCATACCAGGCGGCGGTGGCAGTCCCCATGGCTTCGCCCGTCGGGTTACGGTTGGCAGGAATGGGCGCCGTCGGGCAAACCCGGATCTTGTCGGACGGCACATTGTTGGTCCGAAGCACAGCCATCCAGAATCGGGACGGTGTGTACGCCACCGGGAACGTCTTCCCGGTGTCGTTGAGGTACATAAAGAACCCCAAGCCCATTTGCTTGAGATTGTTGAGACAAACCACCGAGGCCCCCCGCTGCTTGGCACGGCTCAGAGCCGGCAGGAGCATGCCGGCCAAGATCGCGATGATGGCGATCACCACCAGTAACTCGATCAGGGTGAAGGCTCCGCGCTGGCGACCCAGGAGCGGGACCGGAACTATGGATTTTGGAGAGGTCATGGAGATGAGTTTTACCAAGGTTTGCTGGCAATGCAGAAGAGGTGCTGGTCGCCGCGAAGGATCAACCGATCGGCCGCGGGTACAGGGCTGGCGACGATGCGCTCACCCATGGGGTTTTCCGAGAGGATCTCGAAGCGGGGCCCAACGCGAACCGCAAAGACCACCCCATCTTCCCGGGCCGCATAAAGGATTCCGTTGGCCACCACCGGCGAAGCATAATACGGGGCGGTCGCCTTGGGCAGGGTTCCCGTCCACAGCGTTTTTCCGGTGGCTGGATCCATGCACACCACTTCTCCGCGGTGACGCAGCAAGTAAGCACGACCCTCGGCCACTGCCGGAGCAGTGACAAAGACTCCGACGTCATGACGCTCCCAAATGCGGTGGGTCGAACTCACATCGCCGACAGCTCCGAGGCGAATCCCATACACATGCGCCTGATTGGGTCGGTCATCGCGCCCGACCGGCACCAGAACCGTGTCGCCATGCACCACCGGCGATGCGATCGCCGGCCAATAGGCGGTGCCGGCAGGATTGAAACCTTCGGCGGTCCAAAGAGTTCGACCATCCGTGAGCGCATGCGCAATGAGTCGATCGGCTCCCCAAGTCAGCACGGCTGGTTTGCCTCCGTACTCGATGAGCAACGGCGTGGCGTATCCGTTGTTGTTCTCCGCCGGCGCGACAAATTCGCGGGGGACCTTCCAGCGCAATGCGCCGGTCTTCTTGTCCCAGGCGGAGACCCAGGACTCGCCATCATGCAAACGGCTGAGGATGACCGAATCGCCCGCGATCAAGGGAGAGGCCCCGGAATCCCAGTAGAGTTTTTCCGCACCGAAGCGTTCGATCAGGTTGAGCTTCCAGAGAATTTTCCCCTCGAGGCTGACGGCGGCAAAATGACCGCTCTTGAATTGCGCATAGACTGCCTGTCCATCGGTGGCGGGCGAGGCGTTGCAACTGGAGGCCAGCGTGCGGTGACGCGGATCCGCCAAAGGTCCTACCGGGGTTTCCCAGAGTTTGCGTCCCTGGAGGTCGAAAGCCAGGATGGCGTCCTGCCCGGATGAGGGTGAGGTCAGGTAGACGCGCCCTCCGGAAACCACTGGGGTCGAGGTGCCCTTGCCGGGCAGTTCGACTTTCCAGGTCACCGAATCCACCGACCACCGTTCCGGAAACCGCCCAATGGCCACACTGCCTTGAGCCGAGGGTCCGCGCCACGAGGGCCACTCACCAGGGACTGCGGCGGCCAACGAAACACTCATCATGCCAACTGCGCACCATGCTGCTTTTCCCAGGGTCATGGACAGAATCCTAACTGGACCGCGGCGATAAGGAAGTCCCGGCAACGCTCGAAACCCAGACGCGAACCGGAATCAGCCCCGGATAATCTCCGCCTCATCGAAAGCAAATCCTCGAATCGATGCGCCTTGATCTAAGGACAGGTCCGGTCGAGCGTTCTCGCAATTCGGTCCAACACGCTTCCATGACCACGCCCCTACGCCTCGGAATTATCGGCACCGGCTTCATCGCAGACGTCATCGCTCACGCCCTGCGGGGCACGACCGAGGTGAGCTTGAACGCAGTGGCCAGTCGGCGGATCGAGACGGCTTCCGCCTTTGCCTTGAGGCACGGATCGGTGCCGGTCTTCGAGACGTGGGAATCACTCCTCAGTTCGGGGAGCGTGGATGCGGTCTATGTGGCCACACCCACCTCCGTCCGAGAACCCATTTGTCTGGCGGCGGCGGCCAAGGGCCTGGCGGTCTTGGCGGACAAACCCTTCCTCAACCGGGACTCCCTGCAGCGAATCACCGAGGCTTGCACACAGGCCGGCGTGGCATTCCTCGATGGAACGCACTTCACCCACCACCCACGCACCCAAGCTGTCCGCGAAGCGTTGCCACAGAAAACCGGTCCGCTCCAAGGATTGCGGACCTCGTTCTTCTTCCCGGCCCTCGATCGAAACAACATCCGCCTTCAGCCAGACAAGGAGCCCACGGGTGCCATCGGCGACATGGCGTGGTATTCCATGCGGGCTGTCGTCGAGTACTCGGGCAGCGAGGCTCCGGTGGCCGAATGCCGCAGCTGGGCCCAGCGGGATGCGGTGACGGGCGGTTGGATCCGGGGCGCAGGCTTTGTGCGATTGAGCGATGGATTCACAGCGACCTGGGATGCGGGCTACACGGTCGGGGCCTGCCTGATGGACCTGGACCTCATGGGAACCCAAGGAGTGATTTCCATGGATGATTTCGTGCTGGATTGGGATGGGGGCTTTGGCAGCCCTGACACCACCCGACCGGTTGGATTCACCCACCGCTTCGGCATGGCCAACCCGGCCACCTGGGTCCGCACCGAGACCCCGTCCCCCCAACGCCAGTCCACCCGAATGCTCGAAGCCTTCGCCCGATTGGCGCGGAATCCCCGCGGTCCGGAGGTGGCCCAGAGCATCCGCCGCAGCCTTCGCACCCAGGAACTGGTCGATGCAGTGGTGGCCTCGCTGAACGATTGATACGCTCACCGTTACCAGTCATCCCACCTCCACCCGCATGCATCCCACCATCCAGGCCCTGATCCATCGCTACCGACTGGAACCGCTGCCCGTCGAAGGCACCCTCTTCGTCCAGTCGTATCGGACTGCCCTCGAACTCCAACCGGGCCGACCGGCGGGAACGGCCATGATTGGCCTTTACTGCGAGGAACCCTTGAGTCACTCGCTGTTCCACCGACTCACCTTGGATGAGGTCTGGCACTTTTATAGCGGAGACCCCTTCCGACTGATCCTCCTGCGACCTGACGGATCCACCGAGGACGTGATTCTCGGGCCAGATCCGCTTCAGGGACATCACTGCCAATACGTGGTGCCAGCCGGGGTCTGGCAGGCCGCTCACCTCATCTCCGGAGGGCTCTACGCACTCTATGGCTGCACGCTGGCCCCGGGTTATATGCCGGACATCTTCGAGGGAGGAACCCGCTCCGTATTGGCAGCGGCGTACCCGTCCCGATTGAGCGATATCGAACGTTTCTCCTGTCCGGACGGCGAAACCCGAATGCCCCAATAACCAGACGTCCGTGCGATGGATCAGAACCGTTCCCACCGTGAAACATTGTCCACCGTGTCGGCCCATGCCGTCCGCTCGGGGATGACTCCTTCAACCGGTCCGGTCTGATTATGAATGCGTTGATGGAACGGTGGATCACGAAGATGGGTTGGTTGGCCAGCTTGGGCCTGACCTTCTCTGTTCTCGCAGTGGAACTTCCAGCGCGGGTCAGCACCACCGTCGCACCGGCCCGACCGAAGTCCTTGGCGGTGAGCGCCCTGAAGGCTTTGCCTCCGCAAGTGACTCTCCGACTCGCTACGCCAGACCTCTCCGTGGTGCGGGCTGAAGATGCCTCGAGGCTTCAGCAGAATGCCAAGGGGCGAGCTCGTGTGGGCATTCGCCGTCTGTTGCCCGATCCGATCCGGGTACTCGGTGGCAAAACCGCTTGGACTACCCTGCCCGATGGCACCCGGGTCTGGAGTGCCCGCTTGGAGTCTGAAGACGCCTGGGGCGTCCGGGTCCATCTGGAATCCCTCCGATTGCCGGCCGGAGCCGAACTGCGGGTTTTCAATGCCGAAGATCCCTCCGAGATCCAAGGACCGTTCGATGCCGCGAGTCTCGGTGCGAGCGACAATTTCTGGACCCCCAGCCTCTTCGGATCCGCAGTGGTTCTGGAATGCCGGGCGGCTCCGGGTTCCAGCCTGCCCTCCTTCCGAATCACCGAACTGACTCATCGGTATGTTCGACTGGGAGAAGACACGGCAGGCACGGCGGGCAAAGCTGGCACCTCCACCGCGTCCGCCAAGACCGCCGCCAGTTGCAACATCGACGTCAGTTGCGAACCCGCATGGGCCACCCTTTCCCAGGCAGTGGCCGGACTCGGGACGGTCGCGGTGATCGGCGAACTCTTCTGCACGGGGTGTTTGCTCAACGACCTCAACGAAACACCCAAAACGGACTATTTTCTCACGGCCGCCCATTGCATCACCAGCCAGGCCGAGGCCGACTCCACCGAATTCTACTGGAACTACCAAACCACCAGGTGCAAGGGCGCCATCCCCAATCCCTCAACGGTTCCCCGGACCGTCGGCGGTGCCAGCATCCTGTCGACTAAAAGCCGAGACAGCGGTAACGACCACTGCTTCATGCAGTTGCGGGGCACGATCCCCAGCGGCGTCACGTATGCCGGATGGAATTCTGATCCCCCGGCCACCGGAGAAGCCTTGGTCGGCATTCACCACCCCCAGGGTGATTTCAAACGCATCAGCATCGGAGTCACCCAGGGCGAGAATGCCAATTATCGCACCGTTCGATGGACCCGCGGAGTCACCGAAGTGGGCAGCTCCGGATCTCCGCTCTTCAATGCGAAGCAGCAGGTCATTGGTCAGCTCTTCGGAGGCGATTCTGACTGTTCCAATACCGATCCCTCCCAGCAAATCGACGAGTACGGTCGATTCAATGTCACTTTCTCTACGGTCCGTCGATGGCTGCTGAACGAACCGGTGACCGTCCCGGCCAATGACTCTTTCTCGTCAGCCCAGACGCTGTCGGGAAATCAGGGATCCATCGCCGGCAACACGGTCAATGCTTCTCGGGAAGCCGGAGAGCCCAACCACGGTCAGGGCGGCGGGCGAAACTCGATCTGGTATCAATGGACGGCGTCCTTCTCGGGCGTGGTCACCTTCGAGACAGCCGGGAGCGATTTCGACACCACACTGGGAGTCTATCAGGGCAACGCCGTGAACCAATTGGTCCAGATCGCAGGCAATGACGACTTCGAACTCGGACAAACCTCAAGTCGGGTGGGTTTTCTGGTTACGACCGGAGCCCTTTACCGCATCGGTGCCGATGGGCGCGATGGAGCCCAAGGCAGTCTCCAACTGAGCTGGCGCCCCGGCGGAATCGCGACGCCGCCTCCGAATGACCTCTTCACCAATGCGGCCGCAACCGTGGGATTCGGGGGCGTCTACCACGCCTCCAATCAGGGATTCACCCGTGAGCCCTTGGAGCCCTCCCATGCCGGCGGTTCGGGCCAGCGATCGGCGTGGTGGCGCTGGACCGCGCCCATTTCCGGACCGACGGTCATCAACACCGTGGACAGCAGCTTTGACACCCTGTTGGCCGTCTACACCGGCAATTCTTTTTCAACGCTGCGGAAGGTCGCCGAAAACGACGACATCGACCCCGCACAAGACCAGGTTCAAAGCGAGGTTAGCTTTGGAGCTACCGGCGGCATCACCTACTGGATCGCGGTGGATGGATTCACCGACGGCATCATCCAGGAGGAGGGTTTGATTCGATTGGACATCTCTCAAAAGGGCGGGCAACCGACCGGCAACAATCAGTTCGCCAACGCCATTGCCCTCACCGGATCCCGAGGGGTGGTCACCGCCAACAATCTTCGGTTCACCCGCGAAACTGGGGAACCTTCCCACGGCGGCATCCGAGGGAACCGATCGGCGTGGTGGCAGTGGTCGGCCCCAAGCGATGGAATCGTGCGCTTCGAAACCACCGGTTCGGCCTTTGACACGCTGCTGGCCGTCTACACCGGGGACTCAGTCAACGCCCTGAAACTGGTGGTGGAAAACGACGACATCATCTCCGGCGATGTGTGGCAAAGCCGCGCCGATTTCGTCGCCAAGGAAGGCACTCTCTACCGCATCGCCGTGGATGGTTTCTACGATGCCGGGCCACCTGTGACCCAAGATGAGGGCAATATCCGACTGGCATGGGAACAAGGGGTTCCCGTGCAACCCTTTGTGGTGACTGCATCTCAAGGGACCGATGGTCGATTTGAAGCCCGACTCATCTCTCAATCCGGCATTCGCTATGCGTTGGAGCGCACCTACGATTTGTCGCTACGGGTGTCGCCTTGGAATCGGATCGCCACAGCCGATGGCAACGGCATGGAACTCATCCTTCAGGACACCGATCCCAACAACCAACAAGCCGGCTACTTCCGAGTGGTTACGGTTCCCTGATTGGATCAAAGTCACCGAGTGATCCCCGACGGCACCCCATCGAAACAGGCAGCCCCGGTGGCCCCGTTCCGTCTGCTGCTGCACATCAATGCGCTCTCCATGGGGCGCAAGGTGATGATGCTCCGCGAGAAGTCCCGTCTCTGGGTGGGGGTCATTGGGCTCTTTCTCGTCGGCTATGCGGTGATGGCCTACGGCCTGTTTTTTCAGGGACTCCGATTTCTTTCGAGATTTCCCGGACTGGGCGGCCTTCTGGTCGAACGGTTGCTGTTCCTGCTCTTCGCCTGCCTTTTCGGTCTCCTGCTGCTCAGCAATCTGGTCATCAGCTATTCCAATTTCTTTCGCAATCGAGAGTCGGAGTTCCTCCTGCCGCTGCCCATTGCCCCGGAGACCATATTTCGATGGAAATTCCTCGAGTCTGTCCTCTTGGCCTCCTGGGCTTTCTTGTTTCTGATCGCCCCGCTGCTCATCGCCTATGGGCATGTCTATCGGGTGGATTGGCACTTCTACCCGATGACCGGGTTTCTGGTGGCCCTCTTCATCGTGCTTCCTGGGGTGGCTGGTTCCGGCCTCTCACTGCTGCTGGCCCGGTATCTCGACCGTCGTCTCTTCCAAGGAATTCTGCTGACCGCCATCAGCGTGCTGATCGGCGTCTTTTTCTGGAGAACCCAGCCCACAGCCGTGACCGAAGAGATGCTCTTGGAGAACCGGGTGCTGGTTGTGATCGATCGGCTTTTGGACAACACCCGTATCGTCCAATTTCCGTTTCTGCCCAGTTACTGGCTAAGTTCTGCGATCCAAAATTGGGTCGAGGGCGCCTTTCGCAGCGCCGTTTTCTATGGGGGTGTGCTGCTGAGCTACACGCTGTTCTTTGGGTTGGTGTCCATGACCCGATTCGGTGCCGTGCTTTATGAAGCCTCCAGCTGTGTGCGCAGCCGCGGATCGATCCTCGGGCGGTGGACCTGGCTGCGACGACTCCGGACCTCCCCGGAGACGCCGGTCACCACACGAAGCTTGCTGGAGCGGTGCGTGGAAACCCTTCTAGGACTACCCCGTGACGTCGGTGCCATCTTGGTCAAAGACATCCGCGTGTTTTGGCGCGACACCACCCAGTGGGGACAAACCCTGATGCTCTTCGGCCTGCTCACCGTCTACCTGATGAATCTGCGGCATTTCACCCGGCAATCCGATTCGGCGTTCTGGGTCTCCATCACGAGTTTTCTCAATCTCGGGGCGTGTTCGCTCAATCTGGCCACCATCACCACCCGATTTGTCTTTCCTCAATTCTCGCTCGAAGGGAGGCGGGTTTGGCTGATGGGATTGGCGCCGTTGGGATTGGCGCGGGTGGTTTGGTGGAAGTTCCTCACCGCATCGGTGCTCACAGGTTTCCTGACACTGAGTCTGACCCACCTGAGTTGCTGGATGCTCCATCTCGATGGGGCGCACACGGTATATTTCGTGATCGCAATGGGTGTGATGACACTTGTCCTCAACGCCTTGTCGGTAGGCCTCGGAACGCTCTACCCCAACTTCGCTGAGACCAACCCTGGGAAGATTGTCAGTGGATTCGGTGGCACCTTCTGCCTGGTCTTGAGTTTTGTGTACATCCTCGGTTCGGTGCTGCTGCTGGCATTCGGCAGTCCTTGGGGATGGCGGGGCGAAGAGCAGGACACCGTCCGTGCCGGAATCACCGGGCTGGTGTTCGCTTTGGCTTCTCTGGCGGCCGGCGGCATTCCACTGCGACTGGCGTTGCGGCGAGCGGCCACCATGGAGCTTTGACCCTCAATTGGGCGCATGCCTCCGATCCGTCCTGGAAATGTTCATCGATCGGCTGCCCCAATCCGAGCTAGTGCAATGCTATCGGGCAGCCAGAACTTGCTGGGTAGAATCCATCGTTTTTGCCCCCTTTTCCTACCCGGCAGAAGAGCACCTCTGGATTTACCTCCAGACGACAGCCGCAACCTCGAGAAAGCTCCCTCCTCCACCCGTCAATGGCCTCGTGACACTTCAGGCGTGCGTCTCGGCCCTTCCATCGCCTGAGGATTAGGCTCAGAGCGCGCTCTCCATCGCAGACCGCTGACGCATACGATTCTTAAAACCACTTCTTCCAAAGCTCTTTCAACGAACGGGCAATGGCGAAGCCCTTGGTGATTTTTTCGATCAGGCCTCCCGAATCTCCCCTCCCGGCCTGCCACGAGGAAAAGAGAGGAATCCAAGTATCCCAGCAGGCGCGTGCATTCCGCACTGCGGCTATGCCCACATCTACCCAGATCGCCATGGGGCGCAGAACCTGAGCCTCGGCCATGAGGGTATCTCGGTGAGCTGCGCATTGCCGCAGCACCTCCTCCTTACGCTGCTGGCAGCGGGTCAGTTGACTGATTTCAAGCATTCACGGTCCCTCTTGATTTCTGCAATGGAGTCGGTGAAGGGGCTGGGAGCCCTCAGACGCGTCTGCAAAGCTCGCCAAGCTAAAATGGTGCAGACCAGATAAAACACGCAGAGGACGCACAACGCGGCCAAACGGCCATGCTCCCAAAAGAGCACGACCAGCGTGAAGGTTGCCAGCGAAAGCGTCATCATCCCGCATGCAGCCACGGCAGCGGTGCAGAGAATGGCCTCCACCATTCGACATTTTTCCTCCTGCAGTTCCAGGGCGAATAGCTCAACACGGCTCTGCGCCGCCGCCAACAGCGTGTCCAAGATGCGTTTGAGCAACGCCCAGACGCTTGGCAGACTTTCAGGAGTTTCGCCCATAAAGCCTCACTTTTTGGCTACAAGCACGCCGATAAGCATGCCCACTCCGAACGCAATTCCGATGGATTGATAAGGATTGTCTCGGATGGTGCGGTCGGCCGACCTGGCACCTTCAACGGCCTTATCTTCGAGACGGCGGCAGCTCCGTTTGGCGGATTCCAAAGCATCAGCCAAGCGCTCCCGCACTTCGTGAGCCTTGTCGCCGGCAGCGTCCTTCGTGGCGCACATCAACTCCTCGGAATCACTCACAAGACGTTTCAAATCGGTGATCAGCTTGTCGGTGTTGATTTCAGTTGAGCTCATAATTGGTTCCTTTGTGTGGGTTGCAGGCCTGAATTCGGACCAACCCGAATTGATCGTGTGGTCGGGTGCAGAGTGCAACCACCCCGGACAACCCGCTCCACCGCAATTGGCAAAGACCTATCGTATCTTGAAACTGGGGGCTCAATTCAACGAAACGCGCCGAAGCCCATCCCCCGCCGGCAAGGATAGGTCACGTGCTTCAAGAACCCACGATATTGGGACCCGTTGGGGTTGGGTGGAAGCCGGCATCCGGCGCGGGTCATCCCTCGACCATTCGAGTCAAACCGCATGGAACGGTCCGGAGTGAAGTTGAGAGTGAAAACTTGACCCTGAGATGGGGCGCGTGATCTCCTTTGGAACCAGCGGAGAGGTGGCCGAGTGGCTGAAGGCGCTGGTTTGCTAAACCGGTTTACGGTCAAAAGCCGTAACGGGGGTTCGAATCCCCCCCTCTCCGCCAGCTTTTATTGGGGTTTTTGATAATCGGTTGATTTTTCACACCGGATTCCCATCAACCTTGGGTCTTTCCTCTTCGGCGGACTCTTTCCCGGTACTGCCCACCTTGACCGCGGGCCGGCAGCCTTATTGATGCCGCCCGAACCCTACGGCCCCCTGACTTCGAGCAATCGCAAGCACCCATTCCGGTCAGGCAAACCGGCACTCAAAGGCCCAGCTTGGAACGCAGAATTCCCAGCACTCCCGAAAGAAGAATAACAGCACCGCCGGGCCACTTACCCCAGCGCATCAGACCGAAGGCCACCAATAGGATCGTCACGGCCGGTCCATCGAGCCGGCCATCGGCAATGCCCAGAGCAGAAACCCCCAAACCCCAGGCCAGGTGCAGGATCATTCCCACCACACCGGCAGAAACAACGCCGACCCAGCGCTCCCACTGCTCCAGGCCCTGCAAGCGCTCCACCCAGGGAGCCCCCAGAAAGATCCAAAGGAAGCTCGGGAAAAAAGTGGTCCAGGACGTCATCCCAGCCCCGAGAATCCCGGACATCCAAGGAGACAAAGAGCCCGGGTGGTGCCAAGCGCCCAGAAACCCGATGAATTGCAGGACAATGATCAACGGACCCGGTGTGGTTTCTGCGAGCGCCATTCCTGCCATCATTTCCGAGTCGGAGACCCAATGAAACTGCTCGACCGCCTGCTGCGCCACGTAGGGCAAAACGGCATAGGCGCCGCCAAAGGTCATCACGGAGGCTCCACTGAAAAACACCCCTTCCCGCACCACGACATGCTCAGTTCCCAGCCACAACGCGGCCAGGCCCACCGGCAACCACCACAAGACCATGCAGATCAGGAAGACTCGAACCGAGCGCTTCCAGTCCGGAAGTGGCGTGGCGAGTGGGACTGTAGGTTGGCCCCCAACTTCAGCGGTCGGAGAAACCGGCACCGCCGGCAAAATTCGCTGCCACAGGAGGCCCACGAGAAACGCCATCAGGAGCAATAGCGGAAACGGCAGACCCCAACGGATTCCAAGCCCGGTTCCCAAAGCCATCAGCCAGAGTCTGGGAGTTCGCAGCCACCGAGTTGACAAGCGAATCAGGGCGACGCCCATGAGTGCCACCACCGCCGGCTGGAGACCTCGCAGGGCGGCGCTCACCCAAGGAACCGCACCCCAGAGGGCATACCCCCAACTCAGGACCAACAACAGAATCGCCGCCGGCAACACAAACAGGGTACCCGCCACGATCCCGCCCCGGGTCCCGTGCAACCACCAACCGAGATACGTCGCCAATTGTTGAGCCTCCGGGCCCGGGAGCAGGATGCAGAACTGCAGCGCATGCTGGAATCGACTCTCATCAACCCACTGCCTCTGGGCCACCAACTCCTCGTGCATCAGGGAGATTTGCCCGGCGGGCCCTCCGAAACTGAGGCAGCCGATCTTCAGCCAGAGACGGCAGGCTTGGCGAAAGGTGGGGCGCTGGAGCGGCTCGACCGGCGGGTTCACTCGACGCGACCCGGTTCCCGAACTCCGGTGCCAATCCGCTGGAGTCGCTTGTCCCCCAGTTCCACTCTCGCCGCTTCCGCCAAGGCCATCAAGCGGTCTCGCACCTCGGGATGCTCGGCGATCACGTTCACGCGCTCAGCGGGATCGCGCTGGAGGTGGTACAATTCCAGACCCACCGGTAGCTGCTGATATCGACCCGCCATCCCGTTGGTCCCACCAGGTCTGCCGGCCAGCGTCTGCGAGGTATGCGGGAAGAACAGTTTCCAATCCCCGCTGCGCACGGCCAGCAAATCGCCCTGATTGTAGTAAATGAAGTAGGCCGAATGAGGATTGGTGGCTCCGCGGTCACCTCGTAAAATGGGCCAAACATCGAGGCCGTCGATCTTGCGAGGCGGCAACGATGCACCCGCCAAACCTGCCACGGTGGGCAGCACATCGATGGTCATTAGCGGCGTGTCGTTGGTACGCCCCCGGGGAATATGCCCCGGCCAGCGCATCACACATGGCACCCGGATGCCGCCTTCGAAACTGGTCCCCTTGCCTTCTCGGAACGGCCCGGCACTGCCGCCGTGTTCGCCATAGCTCAGCCAGGGGCCGTTGTCGGAGGTGAAGATCACCAGCGTGTCCTTCTCCAAACCGCTCTGCTTCAAGGCGTTGAGCACCTCGCCCACCGACCAGTCGATTTCTTCGATGACGTCTCCGTAGAGTCCCTGCCGGGAACGTCCGGCGAAACGCGATCCGGCGAAGATCGGCACATGCGGCATGGAATGGGCCAGATAGAGGAAGAAGGGCGCCCGGGCGCTGCGTTGGATGAACGAGACCGCCCGCTCGGTGTAGCGGCGGGTCAACTGCGACTGGTCAGGAGTCTCCTCGATCACTCTTTCCCCATCGATCAGCGGCAACGGCGGGTAAGTCCCCTTGGCGGCATTGCCATTCTGCGGCCACATGTCGTTGGAATAAGGGAGCCCAAAGTACTCATCGAATCCCTGTCGCGTGGGCAGTAGTTCTGTAGGGCGGCCTAGATGCCATTTGCCGACGATGGCGGTGGCGTATCCGCGAGGTTTCAGCACCTCGGCAAGGGTCATCTCCTCCGGATTCAGTCCGGTTTTTGAATTGGGGCCCAGCGCTCCGTGGATGCCGAGACGGTTGGCATAACAACCGGTCAGAAGGGCGGCCCGCGAGGCAGAGCAAACGGCCTGCGCCACATAGAACGAGGTGAAGCGCGTTCCCTGTCGGGCCAGCTTGTCGATATTCGGAGTGCGAATTTTCCTCGCCCCGAAGCAACCCAGGTCTCCCCAGCCCAGATCGTCACAATAGATGAGGACCACGTTCGGGGGGCGTTGCTCCTTCGCCAGCGCCGTCGACGCCCAAGCACAGACCGCGATCCAGAACGGGAACCAGCATCGGGAAATCATGCATGGATCTTTCCGAAACCCGAACAGCATGGAAAGCGCCATCCGAAGCACTCGGGGTGTACGGCGGTTCCCATCGACGAACCGGCTTTTTGGAGCAAGTCTCCCCTCTCAGTTCCGACGCATGAAGCCGACACCCATCGAACTCCTGGCCACAGTCCTGTTTTGTCTGGCGGTCCTTCACACGTTCTCCGTCAAACGGTTCGCCAACTGGGCCCACCACTACCCCAAGGGTTCGGTTCAAGGAACCCTGCTCCATTTCCTCGCTGAAACCGAAGTGGTGTTCGGACTCTGGGCCGCGGTCTTGTTCTTTGGGATCGCCATTCTCGGCGGTTCAATAAACGAAGCGGTACGCCATATCGACGGGCTCAATTTCACCGAACCCAAATTCGTCTTTGTCGTGATGGTGATCGCCGCGACCCGACCGGTTGTGACCTTGGCGGAATCGTTGATCCTGATGCTGGCCCGACTGATTCCACTGCGCGAAGGGTTGTCCTTCTATGTGGCAGCCCTGTCTTTCGGTGCGCTTCTGGGTTCTTTCATCACAGAACCAGCGGCCATGACCTTGTTGGCGATCCTGCTCAAACAGCGTTATTTTGATCGCGGCATCAGTTCCAAGCTGGCCTACGCCACCCTCGGCTTGTTGTTCGTCAACATCTCCATCGGCGGGACATTGACTCATTTCGCCGCACCACCGGTCCTGATGGTGGCGTCGAAGTGGAACTGGGACACGAGCTACCTCTTCACCCACTTTGGATGGAGGGCGGCTGCAGCGTGTCTGACGTCCACGTTGCTGGTAAGCTGGACCTTCCGCAACGAGTTGAGTCAGGTGCCCATCCAGAATCGACGGGAAGGCCGGATCCCGGTCTGGCTCACCCTGACCCACCTTGCGTCGCTGGGAAGCGTGGTCGCCTTCGCCCATCACCCAGATGTTTTCTTCGGTGTTTTCATGATCTTTCTCGGAGTGGTCTACGCCACCCTGCCCCATCAAGATGGTTTGAAGTTCCGGGAAGGTCTTCTGGTGGGATTTTTCCTGGCTGGCTTGGTCACGCTGGGTTCCCTGCAATCCTGGTGGCTCAAGCCGTTGATCACTGGAATGGACGGCGTGACTCTTTATTTCGGTGCCACCGCATTGACGGCCATCACAGACAACGCTGCCCTCACCTACCTCGGTTCGCTGGTGGAAGGCATTAGCGACTCGCTCAAATACGCCCTCGTCGCCGGAGCAGTGACGGGCGGTGGATTGACGGTGATCGCCAACGCACCCAATCCCGCCGGAGCTGGCATCCTCCAGAATTCCGAGGCGTTCAAGAAAACCGGTATCAGCCCGATGGGTCTCCTGCTCGGAGCCTTGCCACCTACCGTGGTGGCGATTGTGTTCTTCTGGTTTGTCGGACGACCCTGAACTCATCGGGGTGGCAGACCGGAAGAAACTTCCAAACCCCAGCGGCTCGAGCGGCTATCGCGGCTGCCAGGGTTGGATCCATGCAGCAGCCGTCTCGCCCTTGCGGTAGGGATTGGCGATCTTCTTCGACGACTGGACCACGGCTCGCACGTAGAGTTCGTCGCCACGGGCGCTGTATTCGGCCCGGTTTCCCACTACAACCGAGAAAGTCTCGCCGATTTGGTCGCTGTAGCGCTGGGTGGCCCGGACCGGCTCGCCCTTGGCCGACACCACCGGAGACCGGCTCGCATCGAAGCCCCGTCGGGTGCCCATGAAACGAATGGTGTAGGTCACACCCGGCTCGGCCTCCACCTCGACGCGCATGGTGTTGCCGGTTCGCTGAATGTGTCGCAAGGACACGCCGCTGCTGGAATAGAACTCACCCGCCTCCATCGCTAGGACGATCGAAGCCGGCTCCAACCGCTCGGACCGCACCATCACCCAACCGCGGCCGTTGTTGCTCTTGCCGACCCCGTGGCTGTGGTAGTGATGGGAGTCGTCGACGGCCAAACCGTACATCGGCGGCAGGTCGAGCTTTCCGATCCGCCAGGCGAGGATGATGTCCCACATCCGCTCCGTGCCCGCATGGGTCGTGTCCCCCTCGTTGTGCGTGGCTGGATGCCCATTGTAGACCTCGAAAAAGCGCTCCCCCTTCACTTGCATCAAGTCTTCGGCGGTGATTCCCCAGCCGAAATTCGGGTGGTTGATGTGCGGGAACATGGGCTGGCCGGTCTGGCGGCGCTGATCCAAAACAGCGTTCACCCCGCGCTGCATCACATCGAGAACATTGGTTCCTCCCTGCGCCGAGATCTTCTTGCGGAGATTGGTGGCGTTGATGTGCACCGGAAACGACAAGTGCCCGCTGGTAATTTCCTCGGAGGGAATCATTAGGAACCGACCGGGTTCTTCGAGCAGGCCGCGGAACTCCGCCAGCGTCTTCAACCGATACTGGTTGGTGCCGTGGTGATCACGTCGCTGCAACCAGTCGGCACCGAAACGACGGCGGTTCTTCTCGAGGGCCTCGGGGAAATGGTTCTTCTGGGACTCCGTCACCCACTGCTCGCCCTCCAGCATCCGGTTGTGATCGGACAGGGCGAGAAAGTGGTAACCGTGTTCCTTGTACCAGTCGGCGATGGACTCGGGGAAATCGTCGCCATCACTCCAGAGAGAATGCGTGTGGAGGTTGCCCTTCCACCAGCGGTCCTCAGCGGCCGTGAGTTCCTGAAACCCACTCGAACCTGCGATGAAGGCCCAAAGGCCAAAACATAGAACCCAGAAGTTACCCAAGTATCGAAGCAAGGACACAGCCACAGACTGCGAAGGCGGTGTCGGGACCGGCAAGTCGGTTTTGAGTGTTCAGTGCAGGGAGTCTGGTCATATTTGGGTCGATGTTCCCCGAAGAGCGCCTCGAAAGAGCCGAGCCATTGGCGTTGCCGGTTTTGCAGGTACAAGCCCGAAAAAACGCCGTTGGATTCATGATCTGGGCACTGGTGGCTCTGCCGCTGATGGGAGTCGACTTTGAGGACCCCAACGCCGACCGAGAAGCGATACCCACGGTGCCGCCGGGCTTCGAGATCACGATCTTCGCCCGTGAACCGCTGGTCCGTCAGCCCTGCTCCATGGCCTTCGACCTGCGGGGCCGGCTGTGCGTAGGCATGGGTCCGCAGTACCGCAATCCCACACCCAAGACACCCGGCGACAGCGTGGTCTGGGTGCTGGACACCGACGGCGACGGCAAGGCCGACCAGACCAAAGTCTTCGCCACCGGGTTCAACGCCATCCAGGGCCTCGCCTGGCGTGGTCGCGACCTCTGGGTGGCCAATGCGCCTGACTTGACCCTTGTCCGGGACCTCGACGGAGACGACGAGGCCGACGAGTACGTGCGCCTCTACACCGATCTCGGGAACCTCGAGCACGGCTTGCATGGCCTCAATTGGGCTCCGGACGGCAAGCTCTACATGAGCAAGGGCAACTCCAAGGGATTGTCCCAGCCGGGACGGATCGCCCCGAAGGCCTTCCGGGATCTCTGGGGCGTCACCGCTCCGCCGGGTTCGCCCGACCATCCGGCCGCGCGGACCTTCGCCAAGGGGCGCTACGAGAAGAACTACCACGACCCGGAGGACGACTGGGGGCGTGAAGGCGGCGTGCTGCGCTGCGATCCCGATGGCCTGAACCTAGAGATCGTCTCACGGGGTTCTCGCAATCCCTGGGACATCACCTTCGACACCGGGTTCCATTGGCTCGGCACCGACAACGACCAGACCACCGGCGACCGGGTTTTCATGCCCTTCCCGAGGGCGCACTTTGGCTGGAACCATCCGTGGAGCGCCCATTGGGGCACCGAACCTCACGCCCCTTCCGCACCGGTCAGCGGTCCGCTCTTCGAGGGTTCGGGCACAGGCATCGTCTTCGGCGATTCGGCGGCGTTCCCGGCGTCCCATCGGGGTGTCTTCTTCATCAACGACTGGCTGCGCAAGACCACCTTTGTGTGGCGTCCCCGTTGGGATGGGGCCCTCATGCGACCCGACGGCGGCGACTGGAAACCGTTCATCGAGGGCGGCCGCGCGCTCTTCCGACCGACGGACCTCGAGTTTGGCCCTGACGGCGCGTTGTGGATGCTGGGTTGGGGCCGCGGTTACGGCGCGGAATACCGCGATGGCCAATTCGTCAGCGAGGGCCGCGTCTTCCGGATCACCGCCGTTCGCTCCGGTGGGGCGAAAGCGCTTCCAGCCAGTCCCAACACGCCGCCCGCCCATCGCTCGCTGGAACGATTATTGGAAGCCTTCGACTCCCCGCTGCCCGTCCGGCGGGTCGAGGCACAGGAAGAATTGCTGCGCCGGGGCCCGACGGTGGCCCCAGCCCTGCGCAAGGCCCTCTCCAAGAGCACGCTATCCGAAGGGCGGCAGACCTGGGCGGCCTGGACCCTGGGCCGCATCGCCGAGCAGGATGCGGAGGGCGACGCTTGGTTCGAACGTCAGGCCGCCGACCGCAAGGCGCCCTTGAACCTCCGCCTCCAGTCGGTGCGGATCGTGGCCCATCGACACGCAGCCCGTCAGGCGTCCAATTCCCTGCCCGTTGCCATCGTGTCGCTGCTGACCGATCGCGAACCCCGTCTGCGCTTCGAAGCGGTCCAAGCGCTGGGTCGCGTGCCCACGGCCTCAGCCCGATCGGCCGTTCCCGCCCTGCTCGAAGCCCTGGCTCGCGAGACCGATCCCACGGTGTTCTATGGGGGATGGCAGACTTTGCGGGTGCTGCAGGATCCCGGAGCGCTGCGCCCGTTGCTGGCCGATGCGCGGCCGGGAGTCCGTCGGGCAACCCTGCTGGCCCTGCTCGAAGACCACGCCCTGCCTGAGGCTGATGTGCGCCGCCTCTCGGCGGACAGCGATCCCGCCGTCCAGGGCATCGCAGCCCGCTGGATCGAGAAGGCCACCGGCCAAGGCCTCTCCCTGATGGTCCGAGGCCGTCCGCTGGGCGGTGCGTCGGGCGACATGAATGGCACCTCCGATCTCGGCACCGAGCCGAAGCACCTTTATCCGACGAAGATGTCCATGCCGGCACCACCCAACCGGGAGACCTCGGTGGCTCTGGCGCTCGAGCGCTTCCAGGATGGCGATCCTCGTCGCGGGGCCTGGCTGTTCCACCACTCGCAAGGTGCCGGGTGCTTCCAGTGCCACCGGCTCGACGGCCACGGCCAAAGCTTTGGCCCGGACCTGTCGGTGGTCGGGGCACGCGCCCCCGTGCAGCACCTCGTGCAGTCGATTCTCGAACCCAACGCCGTCATCACCGAAGGATTCAGTCTCCATCGAATTGAAACCGCCGACACCGAGCTTTCGGGCATCCTGATCGAAGAGAGCGGCCTCAGCGTGACGCTGGGATTGGCCAACGGCCGTCGCGAGACGATTCCGAAGTCGAAAATCACCACCCGAGGGTCCTCGGCACAATCGGCCATGCCAGCCTATGACACCGTCCTACCCGCGCGTGCGGTGGCGGACGTCGCCGCCTACCTCGCCCGCCAAGGGCAAAAGGACCAGGCAGGCATCCCCGGAGCCGCGGAAACGGCCGATACGCTGGGCTTCTCCGAGAGCCCAGACCGACTGCAGCTCACCCGGGGCGGGCAGCCCGTGGGGGACTATGTCCACCAGGATGAGCGGATCCTGCGACCACACTTCGCCAACCTCCACGCCCCCGGAGGCCTTCGCGTGAGCCGCAACCACCCGCCGCGCCCGCCGCTCGATGCCGTGGACCACGACACCATGCACCCCGGTCTATGGCTGGCCTTTGGCGACATCAACGGTGTGGATTTTTGGCGCAATCGCGGCCGCATCGTGCATCGCGGATTCGCCCGACGGCCGGAAGTTCGCAACGGGCAACTCACCTTCGCCACCGACAACCAGCTAGTGGATCCGCAAGGCACGGTGCTGGGAGATTTGCGTCACTACATCACGTGCATCGCGCAACCCGGGGCCACGGTGCTGCTCTGGGAGGCCACCTTCCGAAGCGATGCGGGTGAACTCGTGTTCGGCGATCAAGAGGAGATGGGCTTCGCCGCCCGCGTGGCCACGCCGCTGACAGAGAAGAATGGAGGACTGCTCACGAGCAGCGAAGGTCGGACCTCGGCAGCGGCGACCTGGGGACGGGCGGCAGCCTGGTGCGACTACTCCGGCACCGTGGACGGACATCGATTGGGCATCCAACTCGTGGCCGATGCGTCCAACTTTCGGCCCAGTTGGTGGCACAATCGCGACTACGGGGTGTTCGTGGCCAATCCGTTCGGCCGTGCAGCCATGAAGCAAGGCACCAAGAGCCGGGTGACCGTGGCCCGTGGTGAAGCATTCACCCTCAGGTACGGGGCCATCTTGCACGCCGACAGCACCACTCCGCCCGAAGCCCGGGCCCGCTGGTGCATCCCCCCGCCCGAAAAGCGCTGAACGAATCGAAATACGTTGAAGAAGTAGCAACCGAGCTTCTACTTGGGGACCTCCACCGACGCGGCGTGCTGCCGGCGGCGGATGACCGCCCAGGGATTTTGGGGCTGGTCCATCGGATCGACGTACCGGTCCAGGTCGCGCAGGGCAATGGCGCGGTAGCCGTTGTCCTTGAGCCAGTGCATGTATTCGCGGAAGCGCTCGAGCGGCGTGTTCACCCAAGGGTGCTCGCGGTCGGGAACGCCGTGGAACTGGAGGATGGCGATGCGACCACCCCGCCCCTGCTCCGCCGCCCGACGGAAGTTCTCCAGCGTCCAGGTTGGACGGGCATCGCCGGTCGTGGGGATGAGCAGCGGATGATCCCATTCCGGTTCGTAGGCCACGCCACGGCCAGTTTCATAGGCGTACTCCGGTTGGGCACCCCGGCGAGCCCAGCGGAAACCCATCTCCTGAAGCAACGGAATCGCCCGGGGATGGATCGCGTTACCCGGGTAGGCGAAGCTGATTGGCTTGGGAATGCCATGCCGCAGGCAGAGCTCGTCGATGTGGGTCAATTCCTCCCGCAATCGGCCGAGCATGTCCGGACCGATGCCCACATGGCTGCGGGTGTGGTTGCCCACCTCGAAGCCATCCCGGTGCAACTCGGCAATTTGCGCCCAGGTCATATAGTCGGCCTTGTTGGTCAGGAAGCTGAAGCCCTCGGTGATGAAGAAGCTCGCCCCGAAACCCAATTCCTTGAGCAACGGACGCACGTTGCCATGCAACGAGGCGACCGAGTCATCGAAGGTTAGCACCACGAGCTTGTCGGGGATGGGCTGTCGGCGACGGATCTCCGGCAACGGCCGTGCCAGAAACTCCCGACGGAGCCGCTGCAGTTCGGTGGTGGGATCCTGACCTTCGTAAAACCACACCCAACCGCGAGCCTCACGCGTCTCGCCGGGTGGGCAATCCGTCAACCGCGGATCGGCGTGAATGCACGGCACCAAAGGGTTCTGCCAGACCCGGTTCAGGCCGTCCCAGGC